>Ga0209631_10001712_pt1 | contig 27461 bp, 43 predicted proteins | sample COG_08_FD_184752 | JGI IMG/M metagenome (GOLD analysis project Ga0209631, IMG submission 184752) | Pelagic Microbial community sample from North Sea - COGITO 998_met_08 (SPAdes) (version 2) | ecosystem: Environmental > Aquatic > Marine > Neritic zone/Coastal water | place: Helgoland, sampling... | reverse complement strand
ATTTCCTTTTGTTGTTACCTCTGGTTACCGTTGCAAGGATCATCCGATAGAAGCTAAGAAAAGTAAACCGGGATCACATCCTTCTGGTAGAGCTATAGATATTGCTGTTAAAGGTGAAGCAGCTTACAAGCTTTTAGATGCTGCTATCAGAATAGGAATGACAGGTATTGGTGTTAATCAAAAAGGCGCTACTAGATTTATACACTTAGATGATCTTGAGTGGGAAAGCGGTAGAACGCGACCTTGGGTATGGAGTTATTAGATGACTATTTTAAACGCTCTTATAGGGCCTGTCACAGGTCTTCTAGACAAGTTTATAGAGGATAAGGATCAGAAGGCTGCGTTAGCGCATGAAGTTGCTACAATGGCTCAGAATCATGCTCAAGAGCTTGCTAAGGGTCAGCTTGAGGTTAACAAAGTAGAAGCAGCACACAATTCATTATTTGTAGCAGGGTGGAGACCTTTTATTGGTTGGACTTGTGGCTTAGGTATGTTTGGTAACTTTATTACTATCCCTTTCAGCAACTTTGTTCTGGCTCTCCTTGAGTACGATATCGTGATACCTCTTGTACCCTTGGAAACCATGATGCCTGTGCTGATGGGAATGCTTGGACTAGGTGCTATGAGAACTTACGAGAAAAAGAACTCAGTACACAGGGATAAGTGATGACAGCTATGGAGTTTGTAAATGCTACTTGGCCCATGTTTATGGGTTTTATTACTTTAGTTATAGTCTTAGCTAAGATGCACGGTGATATAGAAACCATCAAAGAGAAAGTAAAAGTACTCTTTGAACTGTGGAACAAGAAAGACTGATGATTGCAGAAGTCGCTACAGTTATATCAGTCATCAAGGGGCTTAACGATGCTATATCCACTATTAAAGAAACAGGTGGGCATGCTAGTGATCTAGGTGATGTGATGGGTCGTTATGCTACAGCCAATGAAGCTGTTCAAGACGTAGAAAGTAAGTACGTAGGAAGGCTTTCTGTAAAGGACTCTATGCAAATACAACTCGCCAAGAGGCAGCTTAAGATGTTTAATCAGCAGCTCAAGGACTCTATGATGATGCAGGGTCTTACTAAAGATTATAACGAGATCATGGCAAGAGTAGAAGAGTCTAGGCTTGAACACGAGAAGCAGCTTAAAAGAGCTAGGATTAGAAGACGCGAGAATATAAAGCTTTTAAAAACAATTGGTGTAGTATTAACCTCTGCTGTTATTTCATTTGGCGTTATACTAAGTCTTCTTATGTTTATATTTAAAAAATGAGGTAACTATGGCAAAGAAAAAATCTACTGTTAACAAAGCGGGTAATTATACTAAGCCTACTATGCGTAAGAATCTTTTTAACAAGATCAAAGCAGGATCAAAAGGTGGTAAAGCAGGTCAATGGTCAGCACGTAAAGCGCAGATGCTTGCTAAAGAATATAAAGCTAAAGGTGGAGGGTACAAGTAATGGCGCTTAAAAAGTCTCAGAAGTCTTTAAAAGCTTGGACAAAGCAGAAGTGGGGTACTAAGTCAGGTAAGCCATCTACTCAAGGGCCTAAAGCAACAGGAGAAAGGTACTTACCTAAAAAGGCTAGAGACGCTCTCAGCTCTTCTGAGTACGCTAAGACAACCGCTAAGAAGCGTAAGGATACAAAAGCAGGTAAGCAGCACAGCAAGCAGCCTAAGAAGACTGCGGCTAAGACTAGAAAGTATAGAAAAACGTGAAGGTTTTAACAGTATCTTTATTATTATTAATTATGATTTGGTTAGATAAAAAAGAAGAGGAATATTTAAATGGCAAAACCTAGGAAAGGTAAAGCAAAGGTAAAGGTAACAGCATCCGGTAAGAAGGTTAGCTACGGACAAGCGGGTAAAGCTAAAGGTGGTGGCGCTAGAGTTAAGCCGGGAACCTCTAAAGGCGACAGCTACTGTGCAAGAAGCTTAGGCATTAAGAAGAGACTACCTAAGAAGAAGCAGAACGATCCTAATACTCCCAACAACTTATCACGTAAGCGTTGGAAGTGTTCGGGGGCTAAGTCAAAGAAGTAAATTACTTTACTATCTTTATATCTAGTCTCTCTGCTTTTAAAACTTTAACAGAAGTATCTATCACAAAGTCTGAGTGCTTCTTTAAAAGCTCTGTAATACTTTCTATGTTTTCTTCGGCTAACTCCATTGTGGCTAGTGCCGTTATAATTTCAGAATTAATACGTAGTATAGTAGATAGCCTTGTTTCTGGTTGTGGATTAAAAAAGAATTCTTCCATTTTATAATGCCTGTAGTTGTTTTTCTAAGTAAAGGTGTAAAGGGTCAAGTTTTAAATGACCCTCGCGTAGTATGGTTCTAATATAGTTCTGCGTATAAGGGTCTGCAAAAACCTTCTTTATCTGATCTTCAGGAAAGAAACTAAGCTCTGTATTTATTAACCCTCGCTCATCTATAAGGACTTTAAAGGAGATTAGATTACCTTCCTTCTTCATATCTCGCACACTCCTGCAACACATGCTAAGGTTTGTGCACCTTCAGTGTTATCATCTAGCTCTTCTATATCCCACTCAAAATCTTTAGGAAGTTCCTTAATTTGTTTCATATAATTTGCTTTGTCTATTTTCTGATACGGTGCTTGCTTATATACATGCTCCGCTTCAGGTAGAAAGCTGATACCGCTAACGCTGTCAAAGTTTTCCCATATCCACTGACATACAGAGTAGAAGTTATCATCATTATAATAGCAAGTCATTGAAGGCTTATGCTCACACCAACTATCTTGATAAACTTTCCACAGCTTTAACTGTTCCATAGCGCCCATGCTTTCAACTGTAACAGCTTTATTAGGTGCTTTCTGCGGGAAGCTAAACACCCAGTTAGAAGCATTCATTACATCTTCCTCGTGAGGAAAGCCTGCCTCTATCATAGCCGTAGCAAGAGGGTCTTTCTTATCAGCTCTTACAGTTCTAATATAATATTCGCTGAACCTTGGGTGTATTCCACTAGCACTATCTGTCAATTGAGAGACCGTACCAGACGGCTTCACGCACGTTATGGCGGCTGATTGGTTGACCCCTAACCTAGATGCCCACTCTTTGTTTGTGTCCACTGCAACGGCTCTGAGGGCTTCTAAGAGCGTTCCTAGGGCTGCTTCACCCGTAGATCCATTGGTGAGCTTACAGTCCATGATACCTGTCATAGAAACCCCTAGCAAAGCCTCTTCTTCTGTATTCCTTTTCCAGATATTACGGAGGTATCTAAAGTCAGTCATTGTTGATTGAAGAGTACCTAGAATTGTAGCGAGTCTTACCTTTTCTTTTAAAGTTTCAGCAGTGTCATCATCTCTTACTACAACCTCAGAGAGATTACAGAACTGATAAGGTCGTAGAATGATCTCTGAACAAGGATTAGTACCAAACTTATGTGTAGCATCGCGTCTCTCGTTACGTGCTGCAACCTTTTGAGCTGCAATACGGCTAAAGATTCCACGCTCTCCAGACTTAGAATCGTATAGTCTCTTCATCTCAGAAGAGTATGTATCAAAGTCAGGCTTCTCAGAGTAGACAGCACTATTATTAGCTAAAGCTCTTTGACCGTTGCCTAAGTACCACTCACCGTTCTTAGCGTTAGCCATGCGGTTATCAGTAACGTTACTTAAACTAATAAGGGCTGATCTACGTACACCACCTACAACAACAATATCTGCAATCTTACATACTAAGTCATGACATTCTAATGAAGTAAGCTTACGTCCTGCTGCAGCTTTAAAGAGTTCAACAGCAAAATTAAATAACTCTGCTAAAGGTTGTGGGCCACTTGCTCTACCGCCAAAGGTTTTTAACCTAGCACCCGCCGGACGTATTCTAGTGAGGTCACACTTAGGAATCTTACCTGCATAAAGAAGACTTATTAGTTCTCTGAAAGCACTAGCCCATCCAACCTTACTATCTGATACAACAACAGTAGAATCAGTATCGTGAAAGCTGTCAGCTACTTCAGGAAGCTTATTAACGTAGTCACGTTCAACGCTAAAGCCTACGCCTGTGCCACACAGAAGGATGTACATAAGCTCGTCAAAGGAGCGAGGGCTATCAATAGGAAGGTAAGAGCAGTTAAATCCTGCTACGTTGTCGCGGTGTAAGGCTGCTCCTGCTGTCATCATGCAGCGCATAGAAGGCATTACCTTTTGATCTGCTATACCGTTGAAAAGTTCTACTGCTTCTTCGTCGTTGATCTGACCGCGCTCAACAAAGAAAGAAAGATATCGATTAATTGTTTCTCCCCATTCTTCTCTGCGCTTTTCATCATCTATGTAACGTGCGTATCTACTCTTGTGTATGTATTGTTGGTACTGATCCATTATCTAATAACTCCTCGTTTGCGTCCTGTTTCCTTAGTTCTTCTAAGCGAATGTTTTTAAAGTTCTTGTTATCTTTTGTTACTTTACCTTTTACTTTTCTATTGTATCTGGTTCTTCTTTCAGTCTTTCTATCTACGTAATTGTTATCCATCTTCATCAGCTTCTAAAGTTTTAAGCAGTCTTTCCTCGTACCAAGCTGCCTTCCTTAGATCCTCCGTTCCATTCTTATAAGGATATCTCCAACGATACTTAAGACTGTTACCCCTTAAATATCCGATGAACTCTTCTTTAGTTAACATAGCTTCTATACCGTCTATGCACTCAATGTCACCGCTGTTGTAATGTTCTGGTTTAGCTACGACATCCCACTGTGGGCTAGTACTCTGTTGTATGCTGTCCCAATCTGCAGGCGTTGCATCATCTAAGGCGAGCCATCTTTTAGTCTTTTGTTTCACTTTCACTCCTCCATTCTTCTGGTAATGTATCAACAGTAAACCATCTAAAGCCGTTATCAGATGCCCATTCTCCGTGGCTTCTCTTAGTACCGTCTTTGCGTCTCTTTGCTTGAGGCATAGGCGCTGATGAATTTGCAAATAAGAATACCAGTTCTGTGCTACTAGGTAAAGCTTTTTGAATCCATATGTATTTAGTAAACTCAGCGTAGTCCCAGAATCTACCTTTGGCTTCAATGATAATCTTTTTGCGCCCTATCCTTTTAGTAAAATCAGGATGATAGTTGTGTTCTATAACATAAGGAACCTTACCATCGTGGTGTATCCAATCTTGTAGGACTGTATCGTGTAAAGTCTTTTCCCATTTAGAGTCGTATCCTTTGGGCTTACCTTTTTCTATAGGTCTTCTTTGTCTAGGCTTTCTTTTCATTAGTGTATAACACCTTCTCTTTTTATAACTTCTAGCTCTAATAAAATTAGAAGTTGTTGGATTAATTCAGTAGGCACTTGCTCCATGCTACCATTATTTGTGATAAAGAATCTAGCAAGCTCTATTATAGTAAGCTCTGGTTCACTATCTATATCAGGAATAGATTCTAAGATCGTTGTGTACTCCTTACACGCTGTTCTATATCCTGCATAGTGATATCATTTAAATCCTTTCCTCTGCGTACTAAGATCTTAATGATTCTCTTTGCACCTTTAAAAGAGTAAGGGACTGAGTAAGCTACTCCGTTTCTGTAAGCGCAGGGGTTGTCGCGTGGTATATTCTTTGAGGTTACTGTGTCTGCTTCTGACTCAGGTATCATGCTCTTGAGCCATTCAACAGCAATCTCTGAAGCTTTATTGTTTATTCTTTTAGATAGTCTTCTGTTCATAAAGGTATCTCCATAACCTTTGGCATAGATATAACGCGAGTAAAGTACTTGACTCCGTTTGAATATTTAAAAGCTCTAAGTCCGTTACCGTTGTTAGAATCTTTCCAACACTTAGCTTTGTGAGGGCAGTATACGCAGCCTGTCGCTAGTCTAAGGTTGCCTTTCTTTCCCTCTGGTACAGGAGGATAGCATATGGCAGGAGGTTCATCTACTTCTAAGGACTCTTTGATATTGTTTATCTTAGTTCTTATATTAGGTTTAGATAAGTTTCCCGGTCTGAATAAACATATCTCTCCTGACTCTTTGTTGATAGCAAAGAAGCCTCCATCCTCTGTACCTTCTGCTTCTTCGTAACCTGCAAGCTGCGCCATATAACCAAAAGGATCATCGTCTACTAAGGTTCCTTCAGAGAACTTCTTAAAGGAGAAGTTTGATGCAGTCTTAATATCAACAACCTCACCATCAATCTTACAGTCCATGTGTCCTTTGATGCCGTCAACCTCTACTTCCTTTTGCATGGCAGTTACTTTATGTCCTGACAGCTTGATAAGAAGTATAGCTATCTGCTCAAGTAGATGACCGTACAGAAACTTAATAAAGTTAGAAGGGTGCATATCTTTTTTAGAAGAGCTAGAGTCTGTGTCCTTCATGTCATACCATACGCGGCGTAAAGGTCTTCCTACATTAGACATACGTATAGTCTTTGACTGCAGGTGAGGCGTTGACCAACCTTCAAGAGCGTCTTTCATATTATATAGAAAGTCTTCCATCAGCTCTTCTGATATGTCTATGCCTTTGTCGCTGTTAAGACCATCAAGTACTTCATAGATGTCAGGTATTAATGTTTCTAATGTTTTCATTTGCGATGCCTCACGAATCTACACTTGCGTGTAATTGAATTGTAGTGAAGGTATTGAACGCCTAACTGCTTTTGCAATGGAGTCTTAGCTGAAAGCCTGCCGTCTTTGTAAGACTTAACATCTATAAGAATAACCTTTCCTTCTGGATCTAATGCTACTATATCTATAGGGCCTGTGCAACCACAGTTCTTGAATACGTGATAGCCGTTGTCCCATAGCCATGTAATAGCATAGTGTTCTGCTAAGTCTCCTACTCTGTTTGGATCGTGGTTAGGTTTAGTATCTGTTATCTTAATTGGTTTCATGTTTTAATTCCTCTATGCTTTTTAAGTCTGATATCGGCAGGTTGTAACAGTCAGTACTAACCGTCCACCCATTAGAAGGATCTACCGTTCCTTTTTTAAGGAAGGTTGCTTTTTTAAAATAATCTTCCTTTGAAAGATATCCTAGTATCCAACCTGATTCCATGTTTTTTAAGATTCTTGTGAAAACATAAAAGTCACATTTTTGTTTTGTGTTTAATGCTGCTATTGAGCATTCATAAAAACTTTTAGGAGGAGTGTTTACTCTCTTAGTTTTAACGTCAATTGTTAAATTATTTAATTTTATATCATAGTCGTAAGTATTTCTTTCTTCAGCTTCCAGCTCTTCAGCAGTAATAAGCTCCCCTAAAAAGCCGTGAACATTTCCTGCTCCTTTTGTTATAGAGTTTCTTAGCTGACCCATCTGATTAGATTTAGTTTTAGCTTTGTCTATAAAAGACTTAGAAATTTTAATGTGTTTCACTCCAGCTATCTCCTACTTTGTATTCCCCGTCAAGAGGACAGTTAAGTTTTAGAACTTTACCAGCTTCAACGATTGCTTCTACTCCAAGCCTACCAACTTCTTCTGCTTGATCTTGTCTTACTTCTATCTGCCATTCGTCATGGACGTTGGCAACAAAGTGAGCATCTAAGTGGGCTATCTTCTTGTTTAAGATAACAAGAGCTTGCTTCATCATGATAGCTCCTGCACCCTGTAACAATGTATTAAGTGCGCTGTGTTCGCTACGCACTGTCAGCTTCCTGCCATCAAGACCTTTTAAGAATCCTTTCTTTTCTGTTGCTCTGATAACTTTATGTCTAAGAGTTGTAAATGATGGGAGATTATCAAAGAACGATCTTCTAAGGTTTTCGCCAGTTCTCCTACCTCCTCCCGCCACGCTTCCAAGCTTCTCATCTCCTGCTCCGTATAGGAGTGCATAGATGAAAGTCTTAGCCTGATCTCTTGATTTAAGCCCTGCAAGTTTTTGATTAGTGGTGTGTATATCTCCGTTAAGGATTTCATTAGTGTATGCCTCATCATTCATATAGTGAGCAAGCATCCGCAACTCAAGACCACTAGCGTCAATGCCTACAAGTTTACAGCCTTTAGGTACTGTCCAACAGGAGCGACACTCTTCTCCGTACTCAGATTTAAGACTAGGTATTTGAGCCATGTTAGGCTCGCGATGTGTCATGCGTCCTGTGATGGTTCCATTAGGTATCACGTATCCATGTACACGGCTATCGTCTTCTACCTTTTCAAGCCATGACTTAATCTGTCCTTCTCTCTTTTGAAGCAGGAAGAACTCTTTGATAAGCTCTGCTTGAGGTATGTTTTTTATTTTACTTAAGGTCTTCTCGTTAACAACTGGTCTGCCTGTGACCGTATGCTCGTCAGGCTTCCAACCAAAGTCAATAAGGTATTCTCCTATTTGCTTACGAGAGCTTAGGTTAAGATCAATAGTCGTTGTCCTTGTGATGTGCAATGGAACAGCGTGATTCTTTTCAGAGAATAAAGCATACTCTTCCTCTGTTAATCTAACACCAGAGTATTTCTCTGCCTCTACCATAGTATCAAACTTCTGCTTAAGGATATAAGCTTCTTCTCTGTCAGCTATTTTAGAGATAGCACCAGTACTAGTATAACGAGGGTACAGTTTAAGCTTTACTATCTTAGGAAGAAAGACTTCTCTAGTCTCTCTGTCTAATGCAGTCATGCGTTCTCTTATCTGAGCTAACAGCATCTCTGCTTTAGGCCCATCAAAGAAGAAGCCGCGAGCCTCTTGATCCTTCATTATAGCTGCTACCTGATGCTCAATGTCTACGGACAGCGGTGAGAATCCTCTACTCTGTTCGCGTAGTTCAAAGTATACAGCAGTATTTAATTCAACATCTCTTACACAGTAGTCCAACATCTCAGCCGTGTAAGCGTCAAACTCTTTGAAGTCAAGCTTATTAAATCCAAGAGTATGTCCCCATTGATTAAGACTATGACCACCATCTCTTACAGGGTTAAAGAGTCTAGATAATACAAGAGTATCTATAATCTTTTTATCCTTAGAGAAGTCAGGTTTATTCATCAGCCTTTGTACTACAGGGATGTCGAATCCTATTATGTTATGGCCTACTAAAGAGTCAGCAGAATCAAGAAGATTGTAACCTTCCTGTAACTGATCAGGGCCGTAGGTATATATTACTTTAGTGTCTACATCTTGAGCGACAATACACCATATCTTAGTAGCATCAAGACCATCTGTCTCTATGTCAAATACTAATCTGCTCATCATTCAAATCCTAGTACGACTTCTTCTTCGCTGTTGTTTGATACGTCATCTGTTTCAATCTCTGCGAGCCTACCTGTTTCATTATCAAAAAGCAAGTGACTAGCTACACCAACGTCACCAGTGTAACGAGACTTCAACACCCTTATCCTAGTGGTGGAAGATTCTACAGGGTCATCAGATTGTTGGTTACGTTCAAGACTAATAACAGAATCGGATAACTGAGCGATGCTTTGGCTGCCTCTAAGGTGGCTTAAGCCTGTCTCAATACCGTTCTCGTGTCCTTTGTTGCCATCAATCCTACGCAAGTGTGATACTAATATAAGACCTGCGCCTGTCTCTTCTACGAGGGTTCTTAAGCGGTGCATGATTGCATCAATTGATCTGCGTTCATCACCTTCTAAGCTAGTAGATACAAGCATATGCAAGTGGTCTACTACAACCCATTTACATTCACAGCCTACTATCATAAAGCGTAGCTTACTGAAGATAGAATCAATGTCATTGGCTCCGTGATGTGCGTGTACCCATACTCTGTTTCTGTTCTCGCCATCGTATAGTACATCAAAGAATCCATCTAACTCTTCGTCAGTATACTGCTCTCTGATTCTGTCAATGTGTAGTTTAGCATTGGCCTCAATAGAAAGGATGCCGTCAATGGTACGCCTCCAATCTTCTTCAAGAGCAATGATGCCTACGTTATCGGTAGTATGCTTTACTAGCCAGTGTTCTAGTTCCCGCGTTACACTGGTCTTACCTAAACCTGTACCACCTGTAAGTGTTACAAGCTCTCCCTGCCGTAGTCCTTCTAACTTCTCGTTAAGACCTTGCCAAGGATAAGGGATAGAAGGTTTCTTTTCTCTGTTCTTATACTTCTCACGGTTGTCCGAAACATTTAAAACTCCAGAAGGAGTATAAGTCTTTGCGTCCCAGAAGCATTGAACAAAGATAGAGTGCTTGTTATCTCTTAGTAAATCATTAGGGTCTTTGTAACCTTCTGGCAGGGTAACAATCTTTGCTTTGCTAGGACGCAGAAGTCTAGCTACTCTACGCGCAGCTTCCTTTCCGGGCTTGTCCATGTCAAAAGCAATGACTACGTTTTCAAAGCTTTCAAGATATTCTAAGTTATCTTTTACATCTCTCTCTGCAGTGCTTGCAGATTTAATACTAACTACGGGCCATTTAGAACCAAGGAGTTCGTATGCTGCCATAGCGTCACACTCTCCTTCAGTAATTGTTATGTACTTGCCGCCCTCTTTGAAGAGCTGCATTCCAAATAGACCTGCCCTATTGTTCCTTCCCTGCCAAGAAAAACCTTTGGAGGAAACGAATCTAACTTTCTGTGCTACTTCTCCTTCGCTGTCGTGGTAAGGGTAGATGTGTTTGTGAGTTTCGCCGTTGATGTCAAAGGTTACTTTAACACCATACTTCTTGGCGGTTTCCATTGTGATTGATCTATCCTTTAAGGCTGCATACTGCCCTTCCTTTGCAAAGGATGCGGGGTCGTTCTTGATGTTGTTGTTGTTAACTATTGGCATTGTATTTTCCGTTGGTTTCTCATAGTTCCTTGTGTACTCATTGCAGCTAAAACAACGTGCACTCCCATCGTAGTTGATAGAGAGTGCATCGCTGCTGCCGCAAGAAGAACAAGGAAGGTGGGTTTCTTTAAACGCCATCCTCTTTAGTCCTCTTCTAGTTGAGCTACCTCTTCTTCTTCTATCATGGCTTCATCATTTAGATTGTCCATGATAGCAGCGTTATAAGCTGATGACGCTGCCTGAAGAACATCTATCCTTTTGGAAAGGCCTTGTACTTCGGTCTGTATTTCAGCCAAGTAATTGAATGCAGTCTTTGCAGTGTCATTCAACTTCTCAACATCGTACAAACCGTCTTCGGTTTTAAAAGTATATTGTGCCATTTAAAATGCAATCTCCTCTTCTGTGAATGGTGTGGCTGCTTCGCCTACTTCTACCAAGTCAATGACTTGAACAGCGTTTAGCAGTGGTCGTTTGAACTTGCCTTTGTAATATACCATTGGAGCCCATTGTACAGCTACCGTTGAGCCATTACCTATCAGCCCAGAGAAACTGTTCTTGTCACCGTCAACTACAATAGGCGGCAGATTAATAGAGCCGTTACTATTTGCATGATACTTATAAAAAGTAATCACGTTGTCTTCAGTATACTTAGCTTTTCCCGCAGGTTTGAGACCTACGTTAAACCCTGCACGTTGGAAGCGTTCAAAGTCTTCCGCTGATACAGCTAGATTTAACTCCCAACCAAACTTACCGGAGCCTTCTTGCTGCTTCTCAGAGTAGTCAGGTATAGGCTGTTCTCCTACGTGAGCGTAGTAGCAAGTGCCTTGTATGATTTGGGGAATCCCGTCAATCATCTTCATTAATTGTATCTCCTTGGTTTGTGATAAATTGTTCGTACAGTTCGTAGGCATCTTCTGAGATACCTTCTCCAAAGCTTATGACATAAGTACCATCCTCCTCAATGGTGTGTAACTTGGTTGCTATTTTATCGGTATATAAAAGACCCTCGTGCTTTATTTTAAAAGCAAAGAAATCTTTTTGAGAGACTCTTATAGTTCTGGTCACGCTTTACCTCCTGCGATTATTATTTCATTTAAGAACTCAGGAAAGAGGCTGATCATATCATCTTCTGATGCAAATAGATACCCTTTTGTTTCCATGCAACGCTCTTTTATGAAAGAAAAGAAGCTGTTCTTTACTATGTTATCAGGTAGTTCTGTCCCCAAAGACATAACAAACATTCTAGACCAGAGATCGTCGAAAGACATGTAGAAGTCTTCCATGCCTTCAACCCATCCTTCTTCGTTAGTGTTGCTCATTAGTCTTCCTCCTCCGCTATCATGTCTATTTTTAATTTAGCATCGTCACCCCAACAGTATACTCTTACTTCGTGACCATCTTTATCTTTTATTATGATGTCCCAAGAGTCTTGTAATTGTCCTACTCCATCTTCTCCTGCGTTACATTTTTTAATACTGATCGTGTTTGTATCATGTACAAATAGATTAGTTCTTATTGACATAGTGCACTCCAAGAATGTTTAAGTTCTTTACGTTGTTTAATTTCTTCATCAATCATATTGGCTATCCATTGACACTCTAGCTGAGCATCGGCAGCAGCTCTTAGTTTAACTACTCTAGCAAAGGCAACAAGTGATCCTGTCCATATCCATTCAGTCATCATGGATTGAGGAAGAACCATACGCGCCTGCTCTGGTGCTACTCCTGTTGCTATCATGTTATCAAAGACAGCAGCCGCTTGAAGCATAAGGTCTTTGTATCGTGCGTCAAACCTTTTACCTTCAAACAACTCATCAGATGAGCCTTGCTTTTTATCAGCCGCTCTCTTGCGCCATGCTTCAGGATGGTGGAACTCAGGGTCGCTATCAACGTATCGTCTACTGACTTCATTCCAGACCATTCCAATTTGATGCTTGACTAACTGTCTTGCTACAAATACAGGAGCTTTAATTCTAAACTGTAATTGCACATGAGCAAAAGGAGTCCAGTGATCGTGCTTCGCTAAGTAATTTATAAGACCTTTGTCTTTATCTTTAAAAGTGTCAGACACATTACTGAAGGAAACTCTCGCACTGTTCACGACAGTTAGATCACTTCCCATTGTATCTATTAGTTCAACTTTAATACCCAATGTGCTGCTCCTACAGGTAAGGCGATAGAAAGTAATAGTACTATAAATATAAATAAAAGTACAACCTTCTTTTCTTTTTTTGTAATATAACCTGAGGCTATATCGTTAAAGAATCCCTCAGTTACTGACTTGATTCTAGCGAATGTACGTTTTGCTTTGACTATTAATGAATTCATTAGCTTCTTCCTCCGGTAATAAATATCTTAAAATTTCATGAAAGCTGATGACAGTAGGTATGTCCTGCTGCCACTGGCTCTTTTGTCTAGGTAGTTGACTACTACTATCATAGCCTTCCATTGTTTCAAGTAAAGTAATATAAGATTCTTTGATGTAGTTAACACCAATCCTTTCTGCAGTGTCCCAATCTATGCTGACGTTCATTCTTCTTTCTCCTTGGTTATATAACTAAGGCTTTCTGTTAGATGCCTAACTGGTACATAGGCTTTCTATTAGATGCCTTCGTCCTCGTCCTTATGATAAAACTCTGGCTCCATTGTAACACCTTCAAGTCCTAAATCTTCTCCTGCTTTTTGCAGTATATCGGCTATCTCATCAGTCCAATCATCGTCACTATCAATGAAGTATTCTTCCCAGTGCTTAAGCGCAAAGGCTAGACCTGAGAGCATAGGAAAAGCCTGTACCTCTTTAAGAATCTTCTGAGCTTCAAACTCTGAGAGTCCTGTATGGATGTCACGTACTAAAGCTTCTTCAGAGTAAGGTCTGTTATATTGATAAACAATTAACTCTAATCCTCTATCGTCGTAGCCCCAATCTCTTTCTATAAGTAACGCCTCGTGGCCGTTATTATATACGTACCTTCTATCTGTTCTACCTCTTATTCCTATTTCAGTTTTAACTAGCATACGTTTACGAACTCCTCTTTTATAATAAGCTCTACGCATACTTCGTTATCAGGATGATTACTGTACGCCTCAACCAGATTATTACGCAGAGTCATTACCTCAGATAATTGTGTGCTTCCGTATTCGTAGTCTTTGTACAGCACTATACGCGCTAGAACTACTTTGTTTTTACGTGTCACTACATTGTCTACTAGCTTGTGATCCCAGTAGTACGCTTCAAGAATAATATCCGCAAACTTCTTATCTATCATAGCCATTAGTCTAGCTCCTCTTCATATATACGTTGCTCAGTTTCTTTCTGAAACTTTTTAATGCTAGTTAAAATAAATATTAGGTCGTCTATTTCTACATCACAATAGTGTACGTCTCCAATCATTTGAATAGTAACACCTCCTTCGTTCTCAAAAACTTCTGAGAAGCCGTGAATATGCAGACCACCGCTATCACCATCCGTATATATACAATCAATTGAATCTCCTTTGTTGTCACAGTTAAAATAATACTGTGATCCTTTCATGTTATTCATTCTATCTATAAGCTCAGAAACTTCTCTCTTAATTATTTTTGCAGCGTTAGCAAAGGATGTACTCATGCTGCTAACCTCGTTGCTATTGCACCCCGTACAGCTTCCTGCCTACGTACAGCGGTAGCAAGTTCATTGTTAACATTAGTCTTGCGGCCTGCCGGAGCATGCGTTGACCAATGTGTAAGCGCATTGTATACGGCCCACTCGTTAGAACCAAGAACCTTTTGCTCGTTGGTAGTGTACTGATTCCACATGTACATCAAGCTGCGATTAGTAAAGACTCGCTTGTCTGACAACAGCTCTAGCATTGAAAGCTCTGGACTAGCAGCAACAATCTTACATCCTGCAGCAGCGGCAAAGGTTTCAAAGGCTTGGCGGTTTGTAACAGACTGCTCTTTCCAACGTGACCAACGCTCACCTTCTAGGTGGAAGTGTTGAATGGCTGCGACCATCTTACGTCTAGCGTGATCAGGGTTGATGCTAGGCGTATGCTTTGCTTTGAACATACAGATGTCGCTTACATGTACTTGCAAGTTAAGACATGCCATACGTACCGCTCCGGCTCTAACAGTAAAGCTCCAAGCACCATCGTGAGAGTTATAAAACAATATCTGGAACTGAGTTTCGTCACCGTTTCCAAGGTCAACAATGTAGTCTGGAAAAGTATACTTGATGGTCATCTTAGAACCATTAGGCGCAAGCTGAACTTCTCTTGTTACATTTTTCAATGATATACCTGACTGAAGTAACAAAGACTCTGACATCCTTAGCACATCTGCAGGTTGATTGTTTTCAAAAGTAAAACCATTCTTTACAACGTTGATAACCTCATCACTTGTTGTAGTTGTTATAACTTTTCTATTGGGATCAGTAACAAGATCACCTGCATGGTTAACAAACCTTAAAGGGCTGCTTGTTATAACGGGTAGTTCTCCTACGTCAGGTAGCATATCAATGTGGCGTTGTTGGCTGTTGAGTTGAATGATGTTAGTCATTTTTATAACTTCCTTTTTAGTTTTAAGTTAATAAGTTGTTTTAACATGTTAAATATATGTGAATTAGGGTAGCATAGATTCTGGTGATAGTCAAGCATCACGCAAAACTATTTAATATTTATTCATCAAACTAGCATTTGATAGATAGAATTCTGTTCTTTCTGCAACAGAAGAATCGTACCATGATCTATCATCGTTTGAGATATCTTTTACGTTTGTCCTCCAAGTAGTAGCGTTGTAGATATCAATCTCTTTTCTAAGTAGTTCAAGTATCTCTTGCAGTGTTAGTTCAGTTTCTGTTTTCATTGTGATGTATCTCCTTTTGTTTATGATTCGTAACTAAAATAAATTCGTGCATACTCTTCTCCACCTTCACGCATAATCTTTTCAAGGTACTCTCTATTCTTTCTACCTCTTTCGTATACGTGAGGATCTTCTGTCCGCTCATAGTACCAATCGTGACAGTCGCAAAGTATTTTAAATTCAATAAGTGTTTTCATAGTTTTCTTTCTCCAGTTAGATAAGTGTAGTGTTATGTTGCTGTTGCTATTATCTTATTAAAAGCAGTCACGTTTGCGCTAGTTACAAAGAATGAATTAGCTTTTGAATTTTCTGCTATTCTCTCTGATATGCTAGAGCCTTTACGTTTTAACAGTCCGATACCTGCCTTGTCAAGATGTCTTAAATCGGTTTTGTCGAATGACATAAACCTTGTCGGTACTTGTAACGGGTCACGCTGTATGCCTTTTGTGTTGACTGCTACAGCTATCCTGTAATCACGCTTCACTGCTTTTTTCAATGCCGCTCTTGATTGATCACTATACATTGACCCGCTAAAAGTTAAATCATAGTTGGTAAGCTTATTCTTTCTAACTCTACCTAATACTTTTGTGTAATCGTAAAACATACTAGCAGGACGTTGTTTTATAATGCTACCAAAGTCGATATCACTTGTACCATTTAATCTAAACAACGCAGGGATATTGTCCCGCAAAGCCTTGGTTTCTGCCTTATCAATTTCAATTAAGAGCTGTTCGTTGAACCACTCTGGCCGCAGTAACATTAGTATCGTGCGCTTAGTCGCTGCGTTCTGTCCGACTGACATACCTAATTGTCCGCTACTAATTAAGCATGGGTTTTTACATCCCGCGTCATCCGCAAAGACACAGAGCGATTGTGTCGCTACCTTATCCGCAGGCTGTAGATATAAGATATAAGTATTAAACTTGTCTGATCCCTTTTCTACTTTTTGTGATGAGCCGAATAATTTCATTGGCTTTTTTAAGTACTCTATATTTTCCAATGCCCAGTTTTTAGCGTTGTCGTTTATCTTGTCGCTTTCAATAACGTCATATAATGTAATCATTTACTTTCCCTTTCGTCGGTTTAGTTCCATTGCAGCATACAGGATCTCATCCTGATACTGTCCTGCTTTAGGATTGTCTGGCATCGCTTCTAAGGCCCGTTGACAATCCCATATAATATACTTTAGAGATTCCTGTGGTACAGTTCTAAAGTGTTTCATCGTTTGGCTGTGCCATCCTCCTGAACCATCACCCCATGTATAGTAAATCATTACTCTTTTCCTCCAAACATATCATCCCATTCCTGTTCATGAAATTCCTTGGTTACCCTACCGCAAACATTACCTTTTACATCACCCCAGATATTACCATCAATACTGCCCTTCACATTACCGTGAATATCTCCTTCTACATCGCCCCAGACATTACCTTTTACATCTCCGTGAACATTGCTGACACTCTCCCAGACAGCACCTTTTATATGGCCCAAGACATCGCCTCTAATATGCCCACCGACACTGCCCCTAACACCGCCTGTAATATCGCCATTGATATTCCCTTCAAGGTCACCTTCAATATTGCCCCGAACTTTCCCTTTAATATCACCGTGAACAGCGGCAATAACTAGTTTGCCGTTTAAGGTTCTGCGGAAAGATACTAAGGCCAGAATATCTTCCTTTGTTATCATATCCAAGTCGCATACATCTAAAATCGCCATGCTTATTTCCTTTTATTAAAGTTAATTTAAAGTGTAAGCAGTTTAAAGACATGCTCAGGTCTACTCAATACTGATACAGGTTTGCAACCCTACATCAGCGTCAAAGTAGCAGTTTAACGCCATACTGAGGCGTGTAGCAGTTCGTGGTTAGTGATTCATCAAGTCACACTAGCGCCACGGCAAACAGCTTTAAGGGTGCATATAAATATGCCACACAGGATTTACAGTCCTGCACTGTCCCGCCCTGTTACAAATTAAAACAACACAACAAAGCCCACACTATTAAATATGAGCAGTGTTGTACAGTCTTTTTTGTTTCTGGTTTAACCCTTGTTTATTTCAAAAACGTAGCGGCCCTTTGCTATTTTGTAAAACGTATAGCGGCCTCTGCAATATGTATTAGCAGCGGCGCACACTCTATTATATGTCTTGTCTTGAGTGTTACACTTCACCTCAAACCAGTGACCACGCTTCATTGGTGTAAGTAATTCTCTCCATTTAGAAGACGGTTGAGTTTTACGCTTTGGTGCAGGACGATTTGTTACTACTTTTACTTTTGACGTATCCATCAGGTATTTCCTTTTTTTAAAGTTAGTTTGTTTTTGGTTCTGTGCCATATTAAAACAACACACAAAAAACCACGCTACTTTTAAAGATAACATGGTTGATTGTTTGCTGTCTTTTTTATGTCAAATATTATACTCGCTCTCCAATTTGTTGACTGGCTTCCGCTTTCACTTTCTAATACTGTTTCTGAATCCTGCTAGGGAATGTAAGATATTATCTACTGGATAATTCTACACTTTAACAGTCTGTATGATTGTGTTTTGTTAGTGCTCGTATTTTTCCATTCACTTCAATTTTAACATGTTAAATTTGACTGAAATCACATAGTCCACACCACAACCACACAGCCAACGGTATTAGTCCGTTATCCGTGCTTTTTTACGAGTCGTTCTATCGGTTGCTATCCCGACAATTGAACTTAACCAAATTTTATACAGAGCATACAAATTGAGGGCCTCTCAATCGCTAGACTTATTTGAAAGCCTATCAATAGACTCTAACATTTTTTAACATGTTAAAATCTATTGATAGACTTGACCCTATTAAAAGCGGGTCAAGCTATACAGTCTATTACTGTTTTGGAAGATTTTTAAAGTTAACAATAATTTGAATCGCTAGTTGTAAATCTTCATCGCTTGCACTACGTGCGAACACTTTACAAGTTTCAGTAAACTTATCTTTTATTGATGACTCGCTTGCTTCTGGCTCGCTGCCTTCGCCCTCGCTAGACTCGCCTTCTGTTTCTGGCTTGTCTTTTACTTTCGCCTCTTGAATTTTGGGAACACCATCAACCATTTTCAGCGATAAGGGCGCATCAATGTGAGTGCAATCTTTATCTTTCGCTAATTTTTCAGATTGGCGGCGCAATGTTGCGTTTAATACCGCATAATGCCTCGCGCCGTCTTCGCCATTTTGTTTGCATTCATATGCGCCATCTTCAAAGTATGCCAGTGAGTCCTTGTTAGTAGGATCATTCAACATAATCCTGACAGCTTCGGCGAGATTATCGGCAACCTCCGCAGCTTGCGCGAATGAGTTGGAATATACAGAATTAAAAACAACCTCGTTTAATTCTTCTATCGCTACTTCTTCAACTTCTATTACATCAACGTTTAAACTATCCATAACTTCAACCTATCTTGTATTAATTAGTGAAGTAGCATTAAAGCAATAAAAACATGAAAAGTTATGGAATAAAAGTGGAGATATAGTGAAGGTTTTAAAACTTTAAAAGTATTCCAGATTGGAATATATCAGGGGAATAGTTGAACTATTGGGAATAGGTGAGAATATTCTATAACTAACTGGAATTAAAAGGTTAAAAGGGTGAAAGTTTAGAATATAACAAAATATAGGTAGGGATTGTTAGACTTCTAAAGCTTCTAAAATCTTGTAAATATTGGGCGCAAATCTTTGACCCTTTTAAAAGTGGGGGAATATTTGAAAGGTTTAAAAGTGTGAGAATGATTATTGTTAACGTTTGAGAAGTATTCGCGTTTGAGAAGTATTCGCAATTGAGAATCTTTAACGTTTGAGAAGTATTCGCATTTGAGAGTCATTCTCATTAGGGGTAGGCAGGTGACCACCACCCCCTCCCCCCGCGTGTAATACGTGGTCGTACATTTTCAAAACTTTTAAAGCTGTCAATATTGGGGGAATCTTGGGAAGAGACGGGGGATAATAACAAAAGATATCGTCGTGCAGGGGTAGAAGCTTTAGAAGGGTAGAAACAGTTGCGCTCTCTATTTAAAAGCTTTTAAAGCTTTAAAGTGTTGTTTATAGTTGTTGTATAGGACTTATTATCGGTAAAAGCTTTAAAGTACGTTACTTAGTATACAGTTGATTTGTTATTCTGTCAAGTGTTATTTTATTGTTAATTAAAAAACAAGATTCCGTAAGGAATTGATAAAATATTACTTGACAACTGCTTAATAATGCTGTATACTGTATCTCATGACTCAACATGTATCTAAATATTTACCTCGTAACTCTCAGAAGATAGAAAGAGAGTATACGGAAAAGCAGCAAAGTTTTTTAGAAAACCTACTTACAACAGGAGGTGATCCAAAACAAGCAGCAGAATTGGCAGGTTACTCCGAAGGAAGCTATCCTCAAGTCGTAAAAGCACTTAAACAAGAAATGATAGACTTAGCCTCTGATGTCCTAGCACAATCTGCACCTAAAGCAGCTTTTAAGCTGGTAGAAGTAATGGAAGCAGAACATGCTATCCCACAGTCCAATGTGAAGATACAAGCTGCTCAGACTATCCTAGACCGTATAGGCTTAGGAAAAGCTGACCGCATTGACATAAATCATAAGGTAGATGAATCTAGCCAAGGGTCTTTATTTATTCTACCTGCTAAAGCAGCAGTAACAGTTGATAATGACGCAGAATACACTATACCCGAAGACTAAGCCCAAAGGTAGAGGCGTAATACCTTTTGGATATGCTCACAACAAAGAAACTAATATGTTGGAGGCTATTCCGGGGTATTTAGAAGTTTTAGAAGAAGCTGTCAATGGTCTTTTAGACGAGTCTATATCCTCCTTAAGAGAGGGTCTAGTATTTATAAGAAGTAAACTAGGAGACGATGCAAAGATATCGCATCAGACTTTAAAGAACTACTTAGAAAAAGCAGGCGGTAAAGCCACTAGACAGTACACTTATCACTCTGAAGTTAAAGCTAAGATGAGTGCTAAGAAAGCTTTTAAACAAAAGAAAGACACTGTTAAAAGTTTAGAAAAGAAGCTGACTAAAGCAAAGACTCAGTTAAAAAGAAAAACGACAGTACTTAAAAAGCTTGACGAGCCTGCAGAAGCTGTAACAAAGGAAGGTAAGGTTATTGACCTAGAAACACTTCCTCAAAATGTAAAAGCTGAAGTACAGGACAATGTTATTTTTGCTCCGAATGAAGGGCCTCAGACAGAGTTCCTAGCAGCCGCAGAGACGGATGTGTTATACGGAGGAGCTGCAGGGGGTGGAAAGTCCTACGCTATGCTCGTAGACCCCCTCAGATACGCTCACAGAGCTGCTCACAGGGCTTTAATTATTAGAAGGTCTATGCCAGAACTGCGAGAGTTAATAGATAAGTCAAGGGAATTATATCCCAAAGCTTTTCCCGGTTGTAAATATAGGGAAGTAGAAAAGCTCTGGAACTTCCCTAGCGGTGCTAAGATAGAGTTTGGTTTCCTTGAAAGAGATGCAGATGTATATCGCTATCAGGGACAAGCATACAGTTGGATAGGCTTTGATGAGATTACTCACCTTCCTACTGAGTTTAGTTGGAACTACTTAGCTTCACGACTAAGAACAACAGATAGCGAGATAACGCCTTATATGCGTTGTACTGCTAACCCCGGTGGTGTTGGTGCACACTGGGTAAAGAATAGGTATATACAACCATCAGAACCTGACAAAAGCTTTGTAGGTAAAGATGGATTAACACGTAAGTTTATACCAGCTCGTTTAGAAGACAATCCATTCTTAGCAACGGATGGACGTTACGAGCAGATGCTTAAAGCTTTGCCTCCTACGCAACGCAAGCAGCTATTAGAAGGTAATTGGGACGTTAACGAGGGGGCAGCTTTTACCGAATTTAGTATAGAAGAACATGTCATACCACCATTTGAGATCCCTATACACTGGGACAGAGTTAAAGGTATTGACTATGGTTACGCCAGTGAATCAGCCTGTATATGGGCTACAATTGATCCTAGTGACGGTACATTGATAGTCTACCGTGAACTGTATAAAAAGGGTCTTACTGGTGAAGATTTAGGCTATAAGATAACAGAGATGGAACTAGAAGATCCTATGTCTGTCCAAGGAGTTTTAGATACTGCAGCTTGGTCTAGAACAGGTACTACAGGCCCAACAGTCGGAGAAACATTAGTACGACAAGGTCACAAGCTGCGTAGAGCGGATAAGAATAGAATACAGGGTAAGATACAGATTCACGAATACCTGAGGTTACAGCCAAGCGGAAGACCAAGAATACAAATATTTAGTAGCTGTCCCAGCCTGATACGCGAACTTCAAGGCATTCCTCTGGATAAGTCAAACCCTGAAGATGTTGATACTCATGCGCCTGACCACGCATATGATGCCTTAAGGTATCTTATTATGTCTAGGCCAAGAGTAAACGATCCTCTTGCTCAGTTAAGGCACATACGTCTTGAGCAAGCTTATACACCTGCAGATGCAGATTTTGGATATTAAAGTTTAAGGGCTGTTTATGAAAAAATCAAGAATAAAATATAATAATGGTGGTACTGTTAAAAAAACAAGCTATAACGGTGTAGCCTCTATAGAAGCTGGAGCGCGTGGTAATAACAATAATGCTAGTGCTAATGTAACTGGATCTGTACAAGGCAAAGGTTTAAAAGGTTCTGCAAGTATTTATAAAGATAATAAAGGCTATACAGCTACAACTATAGGTGGCGGTATGGATAAGGGCGGCTTTTCTATTGAAGCCCAACAGCGAAGAGATAACTACGGGAAGAATACTAGCGTAAGGATTTCAAAAGGGTCTTTTAGTGCTACTGCTGATAAAAACAAAGGCGGTACTAATTACAGTCTAGGGTATCAAAAGACTACACGAAAGGGAACTACATTTGGAGCAGGTGTAAATAAAAACGCACATGGACTTGGTGTTAGTATGAGTGTGTCTAAACCTTTATAAACGGTATATTTATGTCAGAACAAAACAGTCTAACAGCTAACGGTCTATACTTTGAAGAGGTAGAAGAAGAACAAGGTATGCAATTGACTTTAGAAGAGTCTTTGCGTAATAACTTTGTTGGTCTTATTATGGATCGTTATGAGCAAGCAGAAAGCGCCAGAGACTTAGACGAAAGACGATGGCTAGAAGCTTACCACAACTATCGTGGTTTATATGGTAAAAATGTACGTTTTAGAGAATCTGAAAAATCTAGAATATTTGTTAAAGTAACAAAGACAAAAGTACTTGCTGCTTTCGGACAGTTAGTTGATGTTATCTTTGGTGCTAATAAGTTTCCTATTGGTATCTCAGAAACTAAAGTACCAGAAGGTATTAGCGAGTATGCTCACTTAGACCCTCAAAACCCTTTACCGGGGATTGAAACAAGTGCCGAAGAGTTTCCTGCTAAGAAAGAAGAAGAAGCTAACCCTTATGATGTTGGTTTCGCAGGAGACGGAAAGGTTCTTAAGCCGGGAGCAACTTTTGGCTCAGGAGGCTTTGAAGAAACATCTCTTGAAGAAGCCGCAGAAGAAAAGTTAGTTGATGGGCCTAGTCCTAATCCTCAAGCTCTTCAAGTAAGTCCGGCTAAAGAAGCCGCAAGGCGTTTAGAAAAACTAATACACGATCAGATAGAAGAATCAAACGGAGCCAGTGAAATACGTAATGCTCTCTTTGAATCAGCCTTGTTTGGCACAGGCATAGTAAAAGGGCCATTTAACTTTAATAAGACCCTGAGTAGGTGGGAAGAGAATGAAGAAGGAGATAGAAAATATTCTCCAGTGGATGTGCGCGTCCCTCGTATTGAGTTTGTCAGCTTATGGGATTTTTTCCCAGATCCTAATGCTACAAACATAAACGAAGCAGAGTATATATTTCATAGACACAGAATGAATCGTACTAAGATACGATCTTTGGCGAAGATGCCATATTTTGATAAAGATGCAATTCGTGAAGCCTTAATGATGGGGCCTAATTACGAAGAAAAGGATTATGAACAAGAGCTGAAAGATGACCATCGCACAGGCGAAGAAGGATCAGGACAGTTTGAGGTTCTAGAGTATTGGGGAGTAATAGACGCTGAGTATGCTCGCCAAGTTGGTATGGATATACCAGAGGAAGTAGATGACCTAGATGAAGTACAAGTAAACGCTTGGATCTGCAACGGTCAAATGTTAAGAGCAGTAATAAATCCTTTTACGCCTTTCAGGTTGCCTTATCATGCCTTTCCTTATGAGCGTAATCCTTATAGCTTTTTTGGCATAGGGGTTGCAGAGAATATGGATGATTCTCAAAAGATCATGAATGGTCATGCTCGTATGGCAATAGACAATCTAGCGTTATCAGGATCACTTGTCTTTGATGTAGACGAGACTGCTCTTGTGGGTGGTCAAAGTATGGAAATATATCCCGGCAAGGTTTTCCGCAGACAAGCAGGAATGCCCGGACAAGCTATCAATGGCTTAAAGTTTCCTAATACCTCACAAGAAAACATGATGATGTTTGACAAGTTCAGACAGCTTGCAGATGAACAAACAGGTATTCCAAGCTATTCACATGGTCAAACAGGTGTCCAGAGTATGACACGAACTGCTTCAGGTATGTCTATGCTACTTGGCGCAGCATCTCTTAATATTAAAACAGTAATAAAGAATCTTGATGACTTCTTACTTAAGCCTATGGGTGAAGCATACTTCCAGTGGAACATGCAATTCCTAGAGTCTAAGTTAGATGTTAAAGGTGATCTAGAAGTAAAAGCTACGGGTACTAATAGCCTAATGCAGAAAGAAGTTAGAAGTCAACGACTGACAATGTTCTTACAGACTGCACAGAATCCTGCTATTGCACCTTTCATTAAAATGAACAAGCTAATCAGTGAACTCGCTTACAGCCTTGATCTTGATCCAGATGAATTGATCAACGATCCTGAAGAAGCAGCATTGATGGCTCAAATTATAGGAATGCAAAATAATGCTGGACAAGCAACTGGCGCGGAAGCTGGCCCCACTGGTGAACAACCCGGAGCTATGGGAGCCGCTGAAGGAGTACCTCCACAGGGCCAAGACCTTGGAGCAACAGGTACTGGCGGTGGCAACATCGGAACTGGAGCTGTACCGCAGTCAGGGGAAGCTGAATTCTCTGGTTAAACTAGAGCAGCTAAAGGAAAGCGTTAAAGCAGAAATGGAGAGAAGAGATGCCCAATAGTATGTTAAAAAGAGATAATTACGCAGAAGGCAGTGACGTTAAAGCTACTGAAGAGGCGCAATTTAAATCTATTATTGAAATTGTAGAAGCTGGGAAAAAAGATAAATATAATTTGTCCGATGCTGAGATAACTGAAGCTTACAAATGGCAAGCAAAGCAGGAAGGGCAGAAAGACATAGATAAAGAACTATTTCCTAGAAAGAAAAACGCAGAAGGCGGTGCATCAATGCTTGTAGCCCCTGAAATGGGTATGGCTTTAGAGGAAGAAAAACAGTCAATGCCAGTAGATACTTTCACTCCAGAAGAGCAAGCAAATGCAGAATCATCTCAGCTACCAGATGATGAAATGGAAGAAGGCTACATGGACTATGTACTAGGAGAATCCCTAGACGATGGTGAACAAGAATATTTAATGGGAGCTTTGGAATCAGATCCAAGGCTTAGTGAGATTTTTGATAAGGTCGTAACGACTGCATCAGAATTTTCGGGAGCTGGAGAAGTTGAAGGCCCCGGAACAGGTGTCTCAGACTCAATACCTGCGCGATTAAGCGATGGTGAGTTTGTAGTCACAGAAGAAGCTACTAGCGAGATTGGAGCAGACAACCTTCAGACAATGATGGACGATGCCGAAAGAAAAGCTAGTGGTGGTGTAACAACGCGTTCAACTTACCAGATGGGTGGTTTGCTAGAAAACCCTAGTCAACCGTTGGAAGAAGAGGATGAAGATCTTGTAGCTCAGTCTATGATATCTGCTAATCAAATGCCAAGCCTTATGGGAGGAAGACGGTAATAAAACAATAGTACGGCTACCTTGTAGTATCAAGCCCCAGATTTTAAAGACGTTTGAAATTGGCTACCTTGCAAGAAACAAGCCCCGTAGAAAAGGAGAGAACCATGTCAGAACAGGCATACGAAGAGGAAGAAGTATCAAATCCATATAATGCACGTAAACCTTGGCACAAGCAGGAAAGAAAGCAAACACCTAGCGCGGCTGAGAGTTTGTATTATGAAGATGATAATGATAACGAACCTCAACAGCAGAAGGCCACCCGGAAAAAGGCCCCTTCTTCTGAGGATGAACCAAGTACTAATTATAAGAAACGCTATGATGATTTAAAGAAACATTATGATCAGAAACTTTCAGAGTTTAAGCGCACAGAGCAAGAACTTAGGGAGCAGGCTAAAGAAGCTGAACCTCAGTATCAAGCTCCTAAGTCTCAAGAGGACTTAGACCGCTTTAGAACTGAATACCCTGATCTATATGATACAGTAGAAACTGTAGCTCATATGAGAAGCCAACAAGAAGTAGAAGCACTAAGATCTAAACTTTCTGTTATTGAACAACGGGAAGCAGAGATTGCAGCGCGAGAAGCTGAGTCGGCTCTTCAAGAAAGACATCCTGACTTTGATCAAATCAGAGGAGACGATAGCTTTCATGAGTGGGCACAGGAACAACCTGATCAGATACAAGATTGGATCTACAATAATCCTAATAATGTTACTTTAGCCGTTAAAGCTTTAGATCTTTATAAATTAGAAACTGGTAAAGGACAAGGTTCTCGCAAAAGACGTTCAGGTAACAGACAGCCGCAAGGTGGTTCTGCAGCAGATATGGTATCTACTAAAACAACCAATGTAGATGCTAAAGAAGCTAAGATCTGGACGGAAAGTGAAATAGCGAAAATGTCCCTTGATCAATTTGATAGACACGAAGATGAAATCAAAATTGCTATGGAAGAGGGAAGAGTTCGTAGAGGATAATCTTTTCTACTTAGGAGTAATATAACATGGCTTATAACCAATCAGACCAATTTTTTGAACAATCTACAGACACCAACGGTAACTTTGGTAACTCTGTATCAGGACAAACTAACTCGTTTTTCCTACCAAAAGTATATTCAAAGCAAGTACTCAACTTCTTTAGGAAGTCTTCAGTAGCGGAAGCTATTACGAACACTGACTATGCTGGTGAAATCTCTGCCTTTGGCGATACTGTACGAATCATCAAAGAACCCGAAATTACTGTTTACCAGTATGAGCGTGGTGCTGATGTAACGCAGACTAAATTGACCGACCAAGAAGTAACTTTGGTTGTTGATACTGCTAACGCATTTAAGTTCATCGTTGATGATATTGAAACAAACATGTCGCATGTAAACTTCCGTGACGTAGCAACCTCTTCTGCAGCTTACGCTTTGCGTGATGCTTTTGACGAAGGTGTAATTGCTTCTATGATCGCAGGCGTTTCTGCAGCAAGCCCGAACCACATTCTTGGTTCTGACAGCGCAACTGACCTTGCTGGTGGTACTTTTGACGGTACTGGTAACTTGGACATCGGTTTTGCTTCAGGCGAGCATGATCCTATTGACGTTCTTTCTCACATGGCCCGTCTTCTAGACGAAGCTAATGTTCCTGAAGAAGGTCGTTGGTTCTTGGCTAATCCAGAGTTCTACGAAGTCCTTGTACAAAGTTCTTCTAAGCTCTTGTCTGTTGACTACAACGCTGGTCAAGGCTCCATCCGTAATGGTTTGGTAAGCTCTGGTAAGCTGCGTGGATTTGACATGTACAAAACTAATAACATTGCTGCAACGTCTAACGCTGCTGGTCAATGTCTTGCTGGTCATATGTCTTCTACAGCTACGGCTCAGACTATTACTAGCACTGAGGTTATTCGTGACCCAGATAGTTTTGGTGACATTGTACGTGGTCTGCACGTATACGGTGCTAAAGTACTGCGACCAGATGCTCTGGTTTCAGCTTTCTA
>Ga0209631_10001709_pt1 | contig 27475 bp, 21 predicted proteins | sample COG_08_FD_184752 | JGI IMG/M metagenome (GOLD analysis project Ga0209631, IMG submission 184752) | Pelagic Microbial community sample from North Sea - COGITO 998_met_08 (SPAdes) (version 2) | ecosystem: Environmental > Aquatic > Marine > Neritic zone/Coastal water | place: Helgoland, sampling... | reverse complement strand
GCCAAACCTGTTGCTCCCCCTGTCGCTCCTCCTGTTGCAAAGAGTGACGATTTATCATTGGATGCTGAACATAATTGGAAAAGTTCTTCAGGAAGCGTCATTAAAGCAAAATTTATTTCAATTGAGGGTGAAAGTGTGAATTTAGCTATGTATGGAGGCAGGTCAGAACAAACCATTCCCTTAGCCCGCTTGTCCCAGGATTCTCAAGGATTGGCGAAACAATTACAGGCTTTGCTTGTGAAGCAAAATAAAGTTAGGCAGCAATTAGCGAACAAGCGGAAAAGCATGAAGGTACCAGAACTTGTGGAAGGCGATCTTGGACGAACTCATTCGTGGATGAGTTCTGATGGTAATAGCATTGAAGCTGTTTTTGTTGCAGCGAATGAGAAAGGGGTCACATTGCTGATGAAAAATAATCCAAATCGTCCCTACGAGTTGCCATGGGAGAGATTAAATCCAGAATCGCAGGCTTTAGGTGAGGGCTTGAAAAGATTAAAAGAGAAACTTATGCCTAAAAATCCCGCAATTTTACCAGCTACAGGGGGAAGTTTATCCAGATACGGTGATGGAAAATGGAGGGGGTATAATACAGTTTTAGAAAGTGCCGTGTACGATGTTGCTCTTCATGGTAGTGGAAATACCGTTAAAGTTTGGCTGAAAAATCAAGGTAAAGAGGGAGAGGCTGCGTTGGGGGAGCGAGCTGAAAGAGTTCCTTTGAGTGTAAATTTCCGTGCATATTATTATTTGAACCCCGGGGAAAGAAATCGCCAATGGAGACACCGTAAAATTGTTTCTTATGAAGATCCCCCTTCAGTCTCTATGGATCGTGAGGAAACTACTATTCGTGGAACTTTAGACAATGGTTCAACCTTTGAATATGTGATGCAAATTAATCACAGGGGGTTAAGTTTTTGGGGCGAAATAGACGAGAAGAAACCCGATGAGCATCCCACTATCTTCAGCATAGCTCTTTATTCTCCCAACTTTATCCCTGATGTCGGAAATAAATCAATGAAAGAAATTGAACCCTTAGTTCAAGATGGATGTCTTTACATTGATCCATTGGAGTCGAAACGTGCTAAAATACCAATGCTCCAGAAATGGACTGATGTACTTGGTAAATTTAGCGGCAATGCATGGAATCCTATTAAATCAGCTGAGTTGATGGGTTTTCCTTTTGGATCTCATAAGATTAAGGTTACGCCTGCAAGTTTGAGTGGTATGAACTTTCGTTGGGGTAAAGGATATAGTGGTACTTTTCCATTTCAAGGGATACATTTGGTTCATCGAACAAAGGATTCATATGAAGCTGCATCTTCCAAAACCCCAGGCGAATATAGGAAGCGTTTGGAAATCCCAAAGAGTAAAAGGCTCAATGTGAACATAATTCGTGGTCGAGGTTAATTTACGACTAAGAATTCTTCTTTTACTCTTTCTTTTTCTTTCCCCGTTATTGGGGCAGGATGTAGTTCGGGTTGCGAGTTTTAACCTCAGGAATTATCTTTCCTGTGATCGAATGGTTGAAGGGAAATGGCGACCTGATTATCCAAAGCCGGAGATTGAGAAAAAAGCGGTTCGATCGATTATTCGTTCAGTTAATCCGGATATTTTAGCTATTCAGGAAATGGGGGATTACCCCTATCTCGTTGAACTTTGGACTGATTTAAATACGACAGGGGGACCTTATTATCCTTATGCGGTATGGATGCCAAACGAAGGTGAAGGGGAGATTAGGCATCTTGCATTTCTTAGTAAGTATTCTCCTGTTTCAATTGTAAAGCATACTGATTTATCGTTTTCCTATTTCGACGGGATCGAGCAGTCGGGGAGGGGATTGTTGGAGATTACATTTTGTGCTGGCGGGGTAAGTTTTCATATTTTTAACCTTCATTTAAAAAGTATGTGGACTGAGCGAAAAGATGACCCTCAGGCTAAAATAAGGAGGGAAAAAGAGGCACGTATGATGCGCGATCTTATTCGCAAGAAATATCCACCTGAAAGTAAATCAGAATATTTAATTGTGGGAGATTTTAATGACCACAAAGATTCTCCACCATTACGGAGGTTTACCACTGTAAATGATACGGTTTTATCTAGTATGATTCCATGCTTTGACTCTCAGGGGCATTTATGGACACACTATTTTAAAAAACAGGACAGCTATTCGAGAATTGATTATATTTTGGCAAACCCGACTATGGCCAAGAGATTTATGCCAAAATCTGGATGGATCATTGATTCAGAGGAAAGTAAGTTTGCGTCTGATCACAGGTTGATTTATGCAGATTTTTCTTTTTGAATTTTTAAATTTAGTAAAAATGTAGATCTGTTCTAGTAACCCCTAATCTACAAGGTCCAATACTTTCTAACTTTAATATTTTTTTTGCTTTAGATTTACCAAGGATTGCAGGATATCTCCAAGCATCATCCACAATGATTATTCCCTTTTTATTAATTGATTGCTGAGACAGATCAAAACAATTTTCTCGTGCAGACCAATGAGATTCAGAATTAAAATGATCTTCCCCATCAATGACGATGAGGTCAAATTTATTGGAAATTTCCTTGGCGTAAGGACATTTTAAAAAACATTCAGCAGATTGAAGGTTTATTTCTTTTTGAATTACTTTCGCGTTTTTTGCATTTATGGATGAAAGAGCAGAATTTACCTTGATAGTCCAGTTATAGTCATTCTCTACTGAAACGATACTTTTTACACGATGGCATAAAAAAACGGTTGACCCACCTGATCCCCATTCAAAAACGGTCAGGTTACTATTTAGCAATGATTCCACTTTTTTAATACTCTTATAACTCCACCAAGGTAAACCTATTTCAAGAGGCGTTTTTTTTGTCAGAGAATATTGGAAATATGGGATTATATGGGAGGGTTTTTTAATGAGTGACAGGAAAACTTTTTGCACTCTTTCTCTGTTAGTTAAATACATTTTGTTTTTTGTTAATGTATTATAAAAGTAATGTTAAGGAAGAGATATTATATGAGAATTATAACTTCCATAAATTATTTTGTTCAATCATGTCAGTGACGCATGGAGGTAAACTGTCTTTCCATCCCTCTGTTCGATTTTGAACAAGTTCAAATATATCTCTGGAAAAAAGATTCATGTTCGATCGGTCGCAATTCTCGATGGTTACTAGAAAACCGTTTTCACGAATATATTTATATAAATTTCGAAGGTTTCTTGCGACAAGAAGGTTTTCAATCGTAACTAATTCATCTTCTGCCGTTTTAGTTTCGACATTATCCCCAACCCCCATTTGCTGTCGGTAGCGTTCAAAGTTTTCTAATTCTATGGGGTATGCGTAAATTTTTACATTATCTTTGAATAGTTTTCCGAACGCCTCTAAGATCCCACCTTCCAAGTTAGCGTAATAATCTTCCTTAAAAATATCTGCCAAGTTGTTTAGACCTAAAACTAAACCGATTGGACTTTTTATATAGCGTCTAAGATAAGCCGAGAGTTTGAAGTATTCGAGGTAATTGGATACGAGTACACTGTAACCACATGAATTAATTACCTCAATTCGTGCGATAAAATCTTCATAATTAATATCACCTTCATTCAGCAAACTACGAAGAGTAAGCTCCATGAAAACTTCGACTTTATCTTCCTCCACATCATCTCTAGATACGAATTGAACTTTTGCTTTTTCAAGCATATCGATGTTAACTTTGGTCAGTGGTCGAAAACTCCCCCTTTCAATAAGGCATGCCTTTTTGTAGAGTTTTTCTGCAGGTTGAACAACATGGCCTTGGTTGTTAAACATAATCGCGTGGGTTAAGCCTTTTTCAGTTAATTTTAAACAAAGGATTCGATTGTCAACCACTTCAAAGGATGGGCCATTAAATTCGATCATGTCCACCTCTATTCGGTTAATACCCAAACTGTCTGTTAAGCTATCGATGAACCCATCTGGATCATTACTCAGGTGCATGGCACCGTAGACGAGGTTGACTCCAAGAATTCCGATAGCTTCTTGTTGGAGCTGATTATCCGTATCAAGCATTCGGACATGTAAAATAATATCATGAAAGGGAGATTTAGGCGAAATTTGAAAACGAATACCCATCCATCCATGGCACTCATTCGTTTTACTGAAGTTCAATGCTGAAACGGTATTTGAAAAGGCAAAGAATGTACTTTCTGATCCACGAATATCTGATAATCGTTCGTCGAGAAGACTGTATTCGTGCTCCATCATTTGAACCAATCTTTTTCTTGATACATAACGACCTGCTTCGCCATAGATCGCATCGCTAAACTTCATGTCATAGGCAGACATTGATTTTGCCACTGTTCCTGCGGCACCTCCGGCCTGAAAAAAATGTCTGGCTACCTCCTGTCCCGCACCTATCTCAGCAAAGGTACCGTACTTGGTAGAGTCTAAATTAATGCGGAGGGCCTTACGGTCCGCTGTAAGTTCTTGATCAGTCATATCAATGAATAAATGGGTTCTTTTTTTGATACAGGCAAAGTTTTTCTTCGACCTTGAGCAAAAAGAGGTGTTTTCTTGGCGAAACTTTTATGAAAACCTTTTTTAAAGATATACTGAAAAGATTTGCAGTTACACTCGTCTCGACAATCCTTTTTGCTCTGTTCTCAATTTTTCTCTTCCAATCCGTTATTTCAGCTTTTCTCGAGCAAGATTCAGAAGAGACAATTAAAGGCTCGTTTCTCGCCCTTGATCTTTCAATGAATTTAACTGACAGACCTGCAGGTTTCGAAATTGAGGATCTTACTCGGGAGGCACTGACAAACGAACGGAAACCGCCCAACTTTCATCTAATGGAAGTGATCGATGCAATCAAGAAGGCAGAAAGCGATCCAAATATTGTTGGAATCTTTATATCAGGCAGTTTTATGCCAGATGGTTATGGTTGTGGATATGAAGCTATACAGGAGCTTCTTTCATCACTGAAGGCATTTAAACAATCGGGGAAGCAGATTGTTGGCTTTTTCTCTAACCCAACTCAATTAGATTATTTAGTTTATTCTATTTGCAATGAGTTGCATATGGATCCCAGCGGAACTCTAATTTTAAATGGATTAGCGAATGAACAGATCTTCTTAGCTGAGACTTTGAAAAAATATGGTATTGGTGTGCAGGTGGTAAGGGTAGGCGAATTTAAGGGAGCGGTTGAGCCTTTCATACTATCTGGGTTTAGTGAAGAAAACCGTTTGCAGATTTCTCGATTACTGGATCTTCGTTGGAAAAATTACCTGAATTCTGTTTCACAGAATAGGAGTCTGGATCAAAATGAACTCGCTGATCTTTTGAGTGAAAGATTTCTTTTTAGTGCGGAATCTTGCAAAGAAAATGGACTGACTGATGCGGTTACCCCTTACGGAAAAATTTTAGACAGGTTGGTAGAACTCGGAGTGGAAGATGAAGAATCGGAAGAATTTGCCCATGTTGAACTCATCGATTATGTGGATCGTCCCCAACCTTCGAATGACACTGATTCCATTGATCAAATTAAAGAAGCAAAACTTGCAATCGTTTATGTGGAGGGAACCATTGTAGACGGTTGGGGTGACGATGGTTTTTCAGTTGGGGGTGACGAGATTGCTCAACGTATTCGGGAAGTTTGGAAAAATGATGATTTTAAGGGGTTGATCTTACGAGTGAACAGCCCCGGCGGAAGTGTTTCGGGTTCTGATACCATTTTAAGCGAGCTTGCCCGGGCTAAGGCTGAAGGACTGCCTGTAATAGTATCAATGGGTTCAGTTGCAGCATCAGGTGGTTACTGGATTGCGATGAATTCGGATAAAATTTTTGCTGGAGAGCAGACAATTACCGGTTCCATTGGAGTATTTGGTTTATTGCCCAATATTAAAACTTTGGGTGAGAGCTTTGGTTTACGATGGGATGTGGTAAAGACTCAACCTTCTTCTGACCTTATGAGTATTTCCCGTCCTAAATCTGTTAATGAGTTAGCTGTTGTTCAGGAGTATGTTGATCGAATCTACGAACGCTTTATTTCATTAGTTAGCTTAAACCGAGATTTGAACATTTCCCGCGTTGGGGAAATTGCAGAAGGCCGGGTCTGGATGGGGGCGGACGCCTTTGAACTTGGGTTGGTTGATGAGCTAGGCACTTTAAAAGATGCAGTTTCTTATGCTGCTAAGGCTGCCAACCTAGGGGAAGATTATAAAGTGATTGAATTTCCAAAAGTAAAAAACCAAATGGATCTGCTGAACGATATTTTTAATGTAAACAATCAAAAGATACGCGGGTCGGTTTCATCACCCGGATGGAGTGGTTTTTTTAATGAAATAAATATTTTGATGAACCAAATCAAAAGTTTTAACGATCCGAGAGATTCTTACACACTGCTTCCTTGGTACAGAGGAAGTTTTGGTTTTTCTAAATCACCCTAAAAGTAATCCATTAATAATATGAAAAAAGAAGTTACATTACTGAAAAATTGCGTGGCAACGATAATTCCAGCAGGAGATGAGGTAACCTTGGCAGAAGGGGTTACTTACAGCATTGCACAATCCTTGGGAGGCTCTGTCACCTTACGCGATGAAAATGGAATGTATAGAGTAGGTGAGGGGCAACTATCTGCTCTCGGCGAAGAAATTCAAAAACAAGTTTTACAGGATCGTGATATTCCTTCAGAGGAAAAGCCTTTCAGCGAAGAAATTGTCTGGGATGCATTGCGTAGTTGTTACGATCCCGAAATTCCGGTTAATATTGTGGATCTTGGACTAGTTTATGATCTGAAAATTAGTGGTGAAGAACAGGCCCGGGTTGTTGAGGTTAAGATGACATTAACTGCCCAAGGGTGTGGGATGGGTCCAGTAATTGCAGACGATGCCAAGACTAGGATTGAAAATATTCCTAATGTTACTGAGGTTAGCGTTGATATTGTTTGGGAACCGCAGTGGAACCCTCGGATGATGTCCGCGGAAGGAAAGAAGGTATTGGGGTTGGAATAGTTTTCTTTGCTGGATCTTGCTTTTTAAGATCGTAACATAGAATATATTCCTGATCTCGGAGGTATAGTTTACCATTGCAAATCACCGGGTGAGTCCAAACCCTGCCTTTTGGATTTCGTTTTTTGGTTTGCGGGTTGATAGTGAATTCTCCGTGAGTTTTCCATCCATTTGGACTGGCTTCAATAAGAATTACTTTCCCATCACCTTCTCCCTGGCAATAAAAGCGTTTATCTGCATAAGCGATTGCTCCTTTTCCAAGAGCCTTCTTCTCGTTCCAAACAAGTTCGCCAGTCTTGAAGTCTTGGCATGCCCATCCAACCCCATCTGAATACCCATATAAATGTTCTCCCACCTTAATCACTCCACCATGATGATTTTTCATCACTTTATTTTCATATACATCAGAAGGATAGTTTTTACCTATATCAATTAATTTGCAACCCACCCCATAACCGGCGGTGATGTATACATATCCTCCTGAAAAAATAGGAGTAGGGATTACCGCAACTTTTCCGGGCCAAGATGATTTCCATAAGATCGACCCATTTTTAGGATTTACTCCAACGACATTTTTCATGACCAGTTGGACATATTGAGCTTGTCCACGATGGGTGATGGATATGGGAGACGAATATTGTGCACCATCAGTAAAATTAGTCGTCCTCCATATCGTTTTCCCAGAATTTGCGTCAAGGGCAGCCAGTGTGCCTTCCTTTCCGCCAGGAGTACAAATTATTTTACCATTATCAATGAGAACGGACTCCGTGTAACCCCATCCAGGAACCTTGCCGCCAAGATCTTGAACTAAGCTTTTTTGCCATAATTTTTTTCCTGATTTTATATCAACGCAGACCAAGTTACCTTTTCCCCCCAATGCGTAAACTTTTTTACCTGAGACTGAAGGACTCATTCGAGGACCATCTCCCCAACCATTGGTTAATAGTTCACCCACTTTGAGCGACCATAGTTTTTTTCCGGAATTTGCATTGAAGGCCAGTAGGGATTCTGACTTATCAAATGCCCCCATTGTAAAAAGTATACCATCTTGTATTGTGAAACCTGAATAACCTAAACCTGCCTGATCTGAGACCCAAAGTTTATTTGGACCATCACTAGGCCATTCTTGAAGAAGCCCTGTTTCCTTTGTTACTCCGTCACGTAGTTCACCACGCCAAGATGGCCAATTAGTTGCCAAGAGTGAAAAGTATGAAGATAAAATAAACGATGTAGTGAGAATAAAGAATTTCATACTACATCTATCTTGTTCCCAAATTTAAAAGGGCAAGAACAAATAATATTTATTTACAATATTATAAAGCAAGAAGGAGCCACTTTCGTGGCTCCTTCAATGTAGGAAAATTTATAAAAAAAGCTTACTTCGCTTTGATTTTACCAACTTTTTTCCATCGACCTGTTTTAGCTGAATCAAGCACAGCTTCACAGATATATTGGGTTTCGAGAGCGTCGCGGAAATCGGGACGGTTTGGACGTTTCTTACGGGAACCAAAACCATCCACAAAATCTGCAAATTGATTAATAAAGCTGTGCTCATATCCGATGTTTAGACCGGGGACCCACCATTTATCCATATATGGATGCTCGCCGCCATTATCGCTCACATGAATTGAACGCCAACCACGGGTCTTTGCGTCTTCCTTGTCATAGTCATAGTATTCAAGCCTGTGCAAGTCGTGTAAATCCCATGCCAAGGATCCATCGGCACCGTTGATCTCTAGGGTATATAATGCTTTGTGACCACGTGCATAACGGGTTGATTCAAAAATCGCCAAAGATCCGTTAGCAAATCGAGCAAGGAAAGCACAGGCATCGTCAATGGTAACTTTTTGTTTCTTACCTGTCTTAGCATGAACACGCTCTTTAACAAATGTTTCGGTCATTGCACTCACTTCTACAATAGGACCATTCAACCAAATTGCGGTGTCAATACAGTGAGCAAGAAGATCTCCCGTTACGCCACTGCCAGCTACCTTTGCATCTAATCTCCATAAGCCTTCACCGCCTTGTGGCAGATCTGTATTGATTGTCCAGTCCTGAAGAAAATTCGAGCGGTAATGATAGATTTTACCGAGTCTTCCTTCTTCAATCATATTTTTAGCAAGAGAAACTGCAGGGATACGGCGATAGTTGTACCAAACCATGTTTGGTACTTTTGCTTTTTCCACCTCGCGAACCATTTCCTCACCTTCCTTACAATTCAATGCGAGTGGTTTTTCACACAGAATCGCTTTGCCTGCTTTAGCCGCAGCAATTGCGATTTCGTGGTGTACATTATTAGGTGCGGCAATATCAATTACATCGATGTCATCTCGATCGATTAGTTTACGCCAATCTGTTTCAACAGATTCATATCCCCATTGTGATGCGAAAGCTTCTGCACGATCTTTATTGCGAGCACAAACGGCAGCAAGTTGAGGTTCATATTTTAAGTCAAAGAAATTGGGTACTTTACGAAATGCATTCGAATGGGTTCTGCCCATAAAGCCGTAGCCAATTAGTCCGATACGTAATGGTTTTTTTGTAGCCATAATATTATGATATTTTGTTAATTAAGGATTAAAGGGAGAGTAGGAGTCACAAAAAAACCATATCCCAAAGGATATGGCTTTTTTTGTAAAGTTAAATGAAAGAAAACTTTTAGAGTTCAACTGGTTTGTAACCGCCTTTATTTTTGAAGTACAAAATTAAAGCGATGTAGCATGCCAGCATGAAGAAAGGGAAAATAGCAACACTGGCTAACGATCCCTGCTTACCATTTTGTATACCTTCTTCAACTTTCACCTTGTTTTCTTCAGGTAGTTTTCCAACTTTTTCGGCATCAATTGCAGTGTATGCACCCAAGAAATAGGTGCTATCATTTGAGATCGATTCGTAAGTTTCAACAGAGGTCGCTTCCTCAACTGAGGCTTTAATTGAATCTTCAGTCATCTTTCCAATTACTGGACCACCAAGGATTCCAACTGCTAGCATTCCGATACCCGCGATTGCATTAAGGGTTAATGCACCTCCTTTTGGGCATTGTTCGGAAACAACGCCAAGCGTGGTCGGCCAAAAGAAAGTCTTTCCAAACCCGTACAGAGTGGCACAGGCAAAAACTGCAAAAAGACCTGATGCGGTGCTCAACAAATAGAGCCCAGCAATGGCTAGCACTGCAGATGTTGCTAATAAGCCTAAAGGCCCAAGTTTTGCAACAATTGGACCGGCAAACCAGAAACGAAGAATCATCATGATTGCAGAGGTGTAAATAAGCACAAGTAGTGGGTGCTGTCCGGCTGCTTTCAGTGGTTCCTCCATCAGTCCAGTGATTGCACCATCGGTACCTAATTCAGTCGTTGCTAACGGAATCATTATGATGCACATGAAAATGAGAAGAGGTCGACCCAAAGATTTGCAGTATAAGCCATAGGCTACTGTTCCAACTGCGGTTAATCCATAAACCATGTTGTCACTCCAACCAAAAACCATTCCTAATTGACGAAATATAAGGTATCCAGCAATGAGGGCTCCTATTGCGCCAAATTCAGCGAGCATCTCTTTATAGGTGGTTCCAGAGGAAACTCTTTCATTAACAGGAAATCTGGCCTTGAGAAGCATGACCAAGTAAACGATGGCTGGAATAGCGATAAGATAAATAAGAATTCTCCAATCTTCTGCTGCCTGTTCTCCTAAGACAATAGTAAGAATACCTCCGATCACTAATCCGCCTGGCCACCCAGCATGAAGTATATTCAACCACTTAGTTTTGTCTTTGTTAAACATCGTGGCGACCACTGGATTGATGAAAGCTTCAACCGTACCGTTGCCCAAACCAAGAATAATGGATCCCATATACAGCAAGTCATAGGCTTCTGATTGAGCTGCTTTTAATGCATCTCCTGATAGTCCTTCAGCTGAAACGACACCGTATGCTTGAAAAGCTAAGAATGCATAAAGAGCATAACATATAAAGCTGAATACCATCGCTGCCCGATAACCGATCTGATCGATAATTAAGCTAAAAACAATAATACTGATCGCGAATGGCCATATTCCGGCTCCAAAGAGGACCTGGCCTTGGACTTGGTCTAAGCCAAATGTAGTTGGCCAAAAAGAAGGATCACCAACCAAGAATGCTCGGGTAATAAAAGCAAAAGCTGTGGTGATGAGGGCGATAAAGCACCCCCAAAATAATTTCATATCCGGTTGTGAATCTTGACTACTCATGATTTTTATGGGCTGTTATGTTAGGCTGTTAATAAGATAAACTTTAATTAGGATTTGCAAAACTTCCATTTTTTGCAAGCCTCAATCATTCGCCCAGACTCCTGTTTTGTACTAAAAGTTTAGGATTTGTTTGATTTTCCCCAGCTATCACGTAGGGCGACAGTTCGATTAAGAATTAATTGGCTTTCGGAATTTGAATCAGGGTCCTTGCAAAAATAGCCAATTCTTTCTAACTGAAAGGGCGATCCGACTTTAATGTCGCAAAGATTTGACTCGGTAAGGCAGGTCTCCAAGGTCTGGAGAGAATCAGGATTTATATTTTCAGTAAAATCAACCCCATCGGAAACATCCTCTGGATTTGGGACAGAAAATAATCGATCATATAGTCTGACCTTGGTCGGAATTGCAGTTTCTGCATCAACCCACTGTATTGTTCCTTTAACTTTCCTGCCGTCGCTTGTGTCTCCACCTCTGGAGTCGGGGTCATAGCTACATATAATTTCTGTAATTTCTCCATGGTTATCTTTGATCACTTCTTTGCAGGTTACATAGTATGCATATTTTAGCCTTACTTCTTTACCCGGTGCCAGACGAAAGTACTTTTTGGGCGGTTCTTCCATAAAGTCGTTGCGATCTATAAAAATATTTCTGGAAAAAGGAACTTTCCGGGTTCCAGCATTTGAATCTTCAGGATTATTAACAGCGTCAATTTCTTCGGACTGTCCATCGGGGTAATTTTCAATCGTTAGTTTAAGGGGATTTAAAACACCGAGTCTTCTCTGGGCCGTTTTGTTTAAATCCTGCCTTAAGCAATGTTCGAGCAGTTCAACTTCTATCACATTTTCCCGTTTTGCCACGCCTACTCGTTCGGAGAAATCCAGAATGGATTGCGGGGAGAATCCACGCCTTCTCATGCCTTGCAGGGTTGGCATGCGTGGATCATCCCATCCGCTAACATGACCTTCTTCTACGAGTCGGAGCATTTTTCTCTTACTCATGACTACATAAGTCAGGTTCAGTCGTGCAAATTCAATTTGTTGTGGGTGGTGAATATCCAGGTTTTCACAAAACCAATCATATAGCGGGCGGTGGTGTTCAAATTCCAAAGTACAAAGTGAATGAGTTACACCTTCAATGGAGTCAGATTGTCCATGTGCAAAATCATAGGATGGATAAATTTTCCAAGTATCTCCTGTTTTGGGATGCTCTTTGTGAATGATTCGGTAAATCACGGGATCCCGAAGGTTTAAATTAGGGGAGGCCATATCTATTTTTGCCCGAAGGGTTTTAGCTCCATCAGGAAATTCGCCCTTTTTCATTTTAGTGAAAAGTTCGAGATTCTCCTGAACGGAGCGATCCCGAAATGGGCTATTTTCTCCCGGTTCGGTTAAGGTTCCTCGAAGTTTTCGCATTTCTTCGAAGCCCAAATCGCATACAAAAGCTTTTCCATCCTCAATTAATTTTTTTGCCCATTCAAAAAGCTGATCGAAATAATCTGATGCATGAAATAGTCGTTCATCCCAATCAAACCCAAGCCAGCGAACATCTTCCTTGATTGCCTCTGCATACTCGGTTTTCTCCGCAACTGGATTTGTATCATCGAGCCTTAAATTACATAACCCATCAAATTCCTTGGCTATTCCAAAATTAAGACAAATACTTTTGGCATGCCCCAAGTGTAAGTAGCCATTAGGTTCGGGAGGAAACCGGGTATGGATTCGCCCATTATCCTTGGCATTTATCTTATCTTCTTTAACCCGCGAACGGATGAAATCCAGACTTTTTTCAGCTTCTTCAGCGCTCATAAATAGTTCAGTTAATCGGTGTGTGTTAAAAATTAAGTTTAATCAATTCGGTTGCCATATTTAGCCCGGTATTCTTTTTCCAGTGATTTTAGTCTTTTTTTACTCAACCCTGCTCCTTCTGCACTAAGAAGACCCAACGCATTGCGCAGTCTGATACGAACGAGATCCGGACCTAGAATGGTCATCGCATCAAAAAGGGGCAGGGACACTTTTGCTCCACTCATTGCCTGAAAAAACAAGGGTAGGACTTCTTTCAGCTTTTTATCTTCGATCTCTGCGATTTTTTGAAATATCTTGGATATTGCATCTCTTTCCCATCCGGTTATTTTTTCAAGTTCCCACTCGAAAATTTTAAGTAATTTACTTGCTTCATCGGGTTCAATTTTTCCAACTAGTTCATTCAGAACAATTGTTGGCTGTTCATTAAAAAGAAAACCGGCCAAGGGTAAAAAATCGGAAAAGTTTTCCAACCTCTGCAAGGCATGAGGAATGATCTTTTGCATGAAGTCGGAATTGAATTTCCATTCGATCAAACGATTGACCACTTCCTTTTCAGTCAGTTGTTCTCTAAGATAACGTCCGTTGAGCCATTTTAATTTGGCCAGGTCAAAAATGGGCCCGCCCAAGCTCATTCTTTTAATTTCAAAGCTTTCGCATAGCTCATCTATGGAGAAGATTTCTCGTTGATCGGGCAGGGTGTACCCCATCATTCCCAAATAATTACACATCGCTTCAGGCAAAAAGCCTGCATCGCGATAATAATTGATCCCAGTTGGGTTTTTTCTTTTGGAAAGCTTCGATTTGTCAGGATTCCTGAGAAGGGGGAGATGAGCAAATACAGGAGGTTCCCATTCAAAATATTGATAGAGCAAAATGTGTTTAGGTGTACTGCTGATCCATTCCTCGCCTCTAATTACATGACTGATTTGCATGAGGTGATCATCCACAACATTCGCAAGGTGATAAGTTGGAAATCCATCCGATTTTTGTAAAACCTGATGGTCGATTTGCTTCCACTCGATCTTAACTTCTCCACGAAGTTCATCGTGAAAGGAGCATTCTCCATCATCTGGGACTTTCAGACGAATTACATATTTTTCTCCCGCCTGTATTTTTTCCTGTATCTCTTCCTTGCTAAGGCCCAAGCAATGTCCGTCATATCGAGGTGTTTCTTTTGCCTGCATTTGCTTTGCTCGGACTTGATCCAATCTTTCCGGGGTGCAGAAACATGGGTATGCATGTCCTTTGTCCAGTAGTAATTGAACATACTTACTGTATATATCATTCCTTTCGCTCTGTCTGTATGGACCGGCATTTCCTTCGCGGTCGGGTCCCTCGTCCCACTCTAATCCGAGCCATTGTAGGGATTCCAAAATAGCTTGTTCTGATTTTTTCGTGGAACGTTTTTGATCAGTGTCTTCAATTCGAAGGATCATTTGTCCATTATGTTTTCGAGCAAAAGCCAGATTAAATAAAGCCATGTACGCGGTTCCAACATGGGGAGCCCCAGTGGGGGAAGGTGCAATTCGAGTTCTTACAGGACGGGTCATATGAAATAGTACTTCTTTACAGATAAGGTTTAAGAAGGACGAACAAAATCTGACAGTTCAATTTCTTGCAATGATCTACAATTCAAGTTAATCCAATAAATTGTGAAAGTTTTTATAGCGGGTGCAAATGGGAAAGTGGGAACAATTTTGTCTGGTAAGCTTTGGGGAGCCTCCGGTTTTTCGCCCGTCGCCTTAATTCGAGATAATCTTCAACAAATGAAATTTACCGGATTAGGAGTTCCCTCCGTGCTTGGAGATTTAGAGCAAGGAGTCTCTTCCTTTTTAACTGACTTGGATGCCGTTGTTTTTACAGCCGGCTCTGGTGGTCACACTGGGCCGGATAAAACAACGGATGTCGATCAGAATGCCGCTATTAAATTAATTGGGGACTGCGAGAAAGCAGGAGTGAAAAGATTTGTAATGGTCAGTGCGATTGGAGCTGACCCAAATAGTGAATCTACTCGCATTCAACATTACCTTCGGGCAAAGGGAGTGGCTGACTCGCGGCTCCGCTCATCCACTTTGGATTACACCATTCTCGCTCCGGGTACTTTGATCAACGAACGAGGAACCGGAAGGGTACAAGTAGCTGAAGAGCTGGGGTTCCACGGCTATTTACCACGGGAGGACTTGGCGGATTGTATTGTCGAATGTTTGAGGAATTTTAATACTATTGGCCGAACGATTCAGGTGGTCTCTGGAGGGGAGAAGCTCAAAGATGCCTTCATTGGTTTAGTTGGAGGGGCATTACCGCCAATTGCTTAATTGGAAGTAAATCATTTCTTGTCTTTTTGAAGAAATTACTTACTGAGTGGGTGATGGAATTATTAAAGTACTTGCCCATTTTGTTAATCTCCCACTTTTCATTCGCCGCCTCCCCAACTCCGGTCCTGGTTAATGCTCAATGTCCATTTTCACAAAATCCAGTTGATCCCTCACAAACACTTTCTTACGGCGTATGTTGTGGTAATTGTCTCAAGAAAGCCACCTCCAACCTGGTAGAATTCCTCAAGAAGGCTAAGCCAAACAACAAAACCTGCCCCCTCTCTGCTAAACCGGTCAGAAAAACTATTCACATCGGATTTTGTTGCTCAAAATGTAAAAAGAAAGCTTCTTCTTGAGTTGTTTTTTCGATTGGATTTGATTAAGTTCAACAAAATATTTTAAAAAGGCTCCTAACGGGGTTTTTTTTTGCCCTTAAATACAGCTTACTACTTTCCCATGCCTAGAAGAAACGATATAGAACATATTTTAATCATTGGTTCCGGTCCAATCATCATTGGGCAGGCTTGTGAATTTGATTACAGTGGAGCTCAAGCTTGCAAAGCTCTCAAGGAAGAGGGATACCGAGTTTCTCTGGTAAATAGTAATCCGGCCACAATTATGACGGACCCCGAGTTCGCAGATGCGACCTATGTTGAACCGTTAACCGTGGAAAGTGTCCGCGAAATTATTATAAAAGAGAGACCTGATGCTCTTTTACCAACGCTTGGTGGCCAGACCGGGCTTAATTTATCCCTAGAACTTTACCATGCCGGTATTCTTGAGGAGTTTGGGGTTGAAATGATTGGTGCAAAGCCCGAAGCCATCAAGAAGGGGGAAGATCGCGAACTTTTTAAACAAGCTATGCTCGACATCGGATTAGATGTAGCTCGATCTTTTTCAGTTACCACTGTTGAGCAGGCTCGCGAGCATTTAGATGAACTCGGCGACTTTCCGATTATTATCAGGCCTGCATTTACCCTTGGCGGTACGGGAGGCGGAATTGCTTATAATCGTGAGGAGTTTGATGAAATGCTCCGAAATGGCCTAGACGCATCCCCGATCACTCAAGTGTTGATCGAAGAATGCCTACTCGGTTGGAAGGAGTATGAGATGGAGGTCATGCGCGACTACAAAGATCAATGCGTGGTGATTTGTTCGATTGAGAATTTTGATCCAATGGGAGTTCATACTGGTGATTCAATCACTGTGGCACCAGCCATGACACTCACTGATAAAGAGTTTCAGTTAATGCGCGATGCATCTTTTGCATGCATTCGTGAAATTGGGGTTGAGACTGGTGGCAGTAACATTCAATTTTCTACCGATCCTAAGACTGGAAGAATGGTGGTTATTGAAATGAATCCACGGGTTTCCCGTAGTTCGGCACTTGCATCCAAGGCTACGGGTTTTCCTATAGCTAAATTTGCTGCTAAATTAGCGGTTGGTTATTCCTTGGACGAACTTCAAAATGATGTAACGAAACAAACGCCCGCCTGTTTCGAACCTTCTATTGATTATGTGGTAACTAAGATTCCCCGTTTCACATTCGAGAAATTTCCTGAAGCTGATTCCACTCTTACCTCAGCGATGAAATCTGTAGGGGAAGCCATGGCTATTGGCCGAACTTTTAAGGAGTCTTTTCAAAAGGCTCTCCGATCTTTGGAGATTGGATTGAAGGGATTTGAGGCCGGTAAATTACGAGATGAGGTATTAGATGCATCTTCTCTTCGGGCAGGAGTTAAAAGGCCCTCTGCAGAACGACCTCAGTTTCTTTACTGCGCACTGGAGTCCGGTATGTCTGCTAAGCAAATTTCAGAAAAATCTGGTATTGATCCCTGGTTTACCGAGCAATTGAGTGAGATTTATGAACTTCAGGAAACCCTCAAGGCAATGGGGCTGTCTGATGTGGATTACGAATCATTAAGAGCGGCCAAGGAGTTTGGTTTTTCCGATGCTCAGTTAGCAGAATTCTGGTCTTGTGATTCATTTGAGGTTAAAAAGAAAAGGGAATCAATAGGGATCCCCACCACTTTTCGTTTAGTTGATACCTGCGCTGCAGAATTTGAAGCTTTTACGCCTTACTATTATTCCTCGTACGGAGATGAGAACGAAATTAGCTCATCCTCGAAAAAGAAGATTATGATTCTTGGTGGTGGGCCAAATCGAATAGGGCAGGGGATTGAATTCGATTATTGCTGTGTTCATGCATCCTTTGCATTGAGAGAGGCTGGTTTTGAAACCGTAATGGTAAATTCTAATCCTGAAACAGTTTCAACTGATTACGATGTTTCCGATCGATTATACTTTGAGCCACTTACTTTGGAAGATGTACTCGAAATTTATCACCAGGAGAAATGTGACGGTGCAATTGTACAATATGGGGGGCAAACTCCGCTTAATTTAGCTAGTGGTTTAGAGGCGGCGGGAGTAAATGTGATTGGCACCTCACCAGAAAGCATTGATTTAGCCGAGGATCGGGAAAAATTTAAACAAATCCTTAATCAGATCGGCCTTAAGCAACCAGAGAATGAAACGGCTTTGGAGCCAGAAGATGCAAAAGATGCAGCTGCTCGTATTGGATATCCTGTTTTGTTGCGCCCATCTTTTGTCTTGGGTGGTCGGGGAATGTTTATTGTATATGACGAGAAGGAATTGGAAAAAGTTGTTAAAGAAGCTTTTGCAGTGGCTCCTGGTAAACCCGTCCTACTCGATAAATTTTTAGAAGAAGCAATTGAATTGGATGTGGATTGTATTTCTGATGGAGAAACAACAGTTGTCGGAGGTATGCTTCAACACATTGAATTTGCAGGCGTGCACAGTGGAGATGCAGCCATGGTTCTTCCTCCTCATGATTTACCCAAGGAGATGATTGATGAAGTCAGACAGGCCTCCTATGATCTTGCGAAAGCCCTCAAGGTGATCGGGTTGATGAATATTCAATTTGCGATTAAAGATGGTGAATTATACCTAATAGAGGTTAACCCACGAGCCTCTAGAACGATTCCATTCGTGAGCAAGGCAATTGGTGTACCCTTGGCAAAACTCGGTGCCCGAGTAATGGCAGGTGCCAAATTAAAAGATCTTGGATTTACTGATGAAATTGAACTTAAGCATTGGGCAATTAAGGAATCTGTTTTTCCATTCAATCGCTTTCCCGGTTCTCCGATTGTACTTACACCAGAAATGAGAAGTACTGGAGAGGTAATGGGGCAGGATGAAGATTTTGGGATGGCCTTTGCAAAAACTCAGATGGCGGCCAAGCCCTCCCTGCCCATGGAGGGGAATGTATTTCTCAGCGTAAAGGATTCAGACAAAGAAAAAGCTCTTCTCGTAGCACAAGGATTATCTGAACTTGGATTCTCATTTTATTCAACTGAAGGGACTTCAGAGTTTCTAAAAAAGCATGGAATTGAATCCCAGAGCGTACAGCGGATAAGTGAAGGTCGTCCCAACGTCGCTGACTTGATTAAGAACGGTAAAGTTCAGCTTGTTATTAATACACCATTGGGATTGATTCCTCGATTGGATGAAAATGGGATTCGGAGTGAAGCGGTCCTTCATGGAGTTCCGGTTATTACCACTTTAGGTTCTGCTTTTGCTGCACTTGATGGTATTCGATCACTTAAGGACCGAAAGTTTTCAGTAAAATCTCTTCAGGATTATTCCCGTTCTTAGCAATGAGCTCGGTCACCGCATTGCTTTATGGTTCCGACCGTCCAGGGATTGTGGCAAGGGTTGCTGGCTGGATTCATGAGCGTGGAAGTAATGTTTTACATGCTGACCAGCATTTAGATCGCCAGGAAAATGTTTTTTTTCAGCGGGTGGAATGGGAGACTGCACCCTCAGTTCATGCTCGTGAAGAAGGGGTCGCATTTCAAAAAATGGCTGAGTCTGAATTAGGGATGAATGTTCGGATTGGTTATGACAATGATCGTCCAAAAATTGGTATTATGGTTTCTAAAGCAGATCACTGCTTTCATGACCTTGCATTGCGGGTACGTTCCCGGGAATGGAATGCCGAGATTGCTGGTGTTTTGTCCAATCACCAAGATTTGGGGAATGTATCTGAATCCTATGGTTTCTCTTTTCAGTACTATCCACTTTCGGCCGAGACCAAGGATAATGTGGAGAGTAGGCAGATCGAATGGATTAAGGAACAGAAAATTGAACTTCTCATTCTTGCTCGGTATATGCAGATTTTAAGTGAGGATTTCCTTGCGAATGTAGGTTGTCCTGTAATCAATATTCACCATTCATTCCTGCCCTCTTTTGCAGGTGCCAAGCCCTACCATCAAGCTTACACAAGAGGCGTGAAATTAATTGGAGCTACCGCGCACTATGTAACCGAAGACTTGGATGAAGGTCCGATAATTGGACAGGATGTAACCCGGGTCAGTCATCGCCATGGCCCCAAGGATTTGATTGAAAAAGGGCGTGATCTTGAAAAATTAGTTCTCTCCACGGCAGTCCGTAGGCATTTACAGAATCGTGTGCTTGTTTATCAAAATAAAACGGTAGTTTTTGATTAGCGAACCTGATAACTGTTTTTCTATTTTTATCTGAATAAGGTCTTCATCGGCTTGACCGTTGGAAGTTACCGTCCTAGTCATTTAGTCATGAAAATACATGCTCTGCTTTTCTTTTCCCTTATTACATTCTGCTTTGGAAAACGTCCAAATATCCTCTTTATTCTTACCGATGATCAGGCACCTCATACCTTATCCAGTTATGGTAATCAAGTTTGCCAGACTCCAAATATAGATAAACTTGCTGCATCGGGTATCGTTTTAGATCAGGCATATCATATGGGTTCAATGAGTGGTGCAGTTTGCTCACCTTCTCGCACGATGATCATGAGCGGGCGCACTCTTTGGCATTTGCCTCCCCGTGGGAAGAAGCATCTTAAGCAGGAGGAAGGAAAGGTTTCAGGAGTTGAGATTCTTAATAATACCCTCCCTGCAGTTTTTAATCGTGCTGGTTATGAAACCTTTCGAACATGTAAAAATGGAAATAGTTATTCACTGGCAAACGGACTTTTTCAAATTGTTCAGGATAAAAGCTGTCGAAATGCAGATGAGGAAAGTGGGAGTCAATGGCACGGTAAGCAGGTTCTTAATTATTTAAATGACCGATCAACGCAGGATAAAAAGAAGCCATTTTTTATTTATTTTGGATTCTCACATCCTCACGATGCGCGAAACGGGCGTGATGATTTACTTAAGAAGTATGGGGCTGAAAATGTCAATAAACCTCCAGCAGGGTTGAATGAGAACGCTCCCAAGCTTCCAGTGAGTTGGCTGCCGGAACACCCTTTTCATCATGGACACCCCCAATTACGGGATGAAGTGAGAGTTCCAGGCGTCTTAACTTCACGTACGGAAGCCACTGTTCGAAATGAACTGGGCCGGGAGTATGCATGTATTGAAAATATTGATGACCAAGTCGGACTGGTTATTCAAAAATTGAAAAGCATAGGTGAATTTGAGAATACCTATATTTTTTACACTGCAGATCATGGGATTGCTGTGGGAAGGCATGGATTAATGGGTAAACAGAATTTGTATGAGCATTCATGGAAAGTGCCCTTTATCGTAAGTGGACCGGGAATCAAAGCCGGCAGTCGGGCTAGTGGAAACAGTTACCTACTCGATGTGTTACCCACCTTGTGCGATCTTTCTGGGCTTTCGATTCCTTCAACTGCACAAGGAAAAAGTTTGAAACCCGTCCTGATGGGGAAGAAACAAACTGTCCGTTCCGTTTTATATGGTGCTTATTGTGGAGGTACGAAACCCGGAATGCGTTGCGTTCGAAAAGGGGACTGGAAACTCATTAAATATGATACACTTGATGGAAAAGTCCGAGAAACTCAGCTTTTTAATTTGAAGAGCAATCCAAACGAATTACTGATTGAGCATCATGCAAAGGAAGTGGTTGCAAAGACCGGAAATCAACCATCCAAAATCCAGGTCAATTTAATCAATAATCCAGCATATGCGAAGAAATATGCTGAAATGGAAGTCCTGTTATTGTCCGAGATGAAAAGACTCGATGATCCTTATCGCTTTTGGGATCAACCTCAGGAAGACTGATCGAATTATTGATTGAGATTGAATTCTAAGAATTTTTTGTGCGTATAAATTTTTTCAGTTCTTGATCTCATTGAAACCTAGCCGTTGACTTTATTGCAAAAATAAGGACTATATTCCCTTTTCCATTTATCTGCCCTATGGCTACTAACAACGAATCTGACTCAGAAAAAAATAACGACGCCTCTGTTCCCAGCGAAGCTGAACAGGAAGGTCTTTCTGCTGAACAGGCAGGAGAGCATACCTACAGCGAGGCCGAAGCGTGGAAGAAAAGTAAAAACACACTGCTTACGCTGCTTGGACTTATAGCTATTGGCGTTGCTGGATATACTTTTTTGAACAAATCAAATCAGGAAGAACAATCTGCCCGTTCCTACCGCTTTCTTTCTGCGAGCACAGATTCTGAAGGGGCGGAGGAAAGATTTCTTTCTTTTGCTGAGGATTATGATGATACTTTGGGGGGCGTTGCCCGATACCGTGCCGCGGTTATCCAGTACAAGGATAAACGTTACGGAGATTCTGCGAAGAATTTCGAACAGGCAGCAAGGGAACTGGCCGGCGATCCTCTTGCTGGGCGAGCACTTCTCGGACAGGCTGTATCGTTAATCAAAGACGAGGCGATGAAGGGAGGGGAGGGGAAAACAATTTTGGAAACCTTGGCCTCTGGCTCTGCTTATTTACCAACTGATCGGCAGGAAGCTCGTTTCCTACTCGCCTTGCAATCCTTGGCCGAGAATGACATGGATGCAGTGACTGCTCACAAGGAACAATTGGCTGCTGACATCAACGCATCCTATTTTCTTTCCCGCTTGGAAGACTTAATCAAAACTAATAACTTTCTTGCCGTGGCCAAATCCTTACCCGACATTAATTTGGCAAAAGGGCAGGCTTTTCTGGAAAAAAATGGCAAAAGAAAAGGTGTGTTCACTCTGGAAAGCGGATTGCAATACGAAGTTTTAACGAAAGGTTCAGGAATTAGCCCAAAAAGTGAAGACAAGGTCGAGGTCCATTATCACGGTACTTTAATTGACGGAGAAGTTTTTGATTCTTCAATCGATCGTGGTGAGCCTACTTCCTTTCAGGTTGATGGAGTGATTAAGGGTTGGACTGAAGCACTTCAACTCATGAAGCAAGGTGCAAAGTGGAAACTTTTCATTCCCGCTGATATTGCTTACGGGGAAACTGGGAGCAATTCGATTGGACCGAATGAAACACTGATTTTTGAAGTGGAACTGATCGAGGTTACCCCAAAACCAGTTGAACCTGTCGTGGATATCAATGCAACTGTTCCAACTTTGCCTCCCGCACCAGTTGAATCAAATGCCACCCTTCCCGTATTACCTGTTGCCGCTGAAAAGACTGAGGGGAATTCAAGTGTCCCAGCTCCAGCAAAAGAAGGTAATCAATCTAAGTAAAAATTCTTCTTGGAAGGCTTCAACCTTGGCAGGCAAGAACTGCTTTCATCACTTTAAGTGATTCGCTGTCAATGAATGCCTTTTCTGCATCTTCAAGGTTGTAAATGGATAACAATGCCTCCCCATCCACTTTGCCATCAAGCAGTAAGTTGAATGCCCTTAAGTAATCTGGTTTAGATGATGCATAACTTGTTCGTAGATCGATTTGTTTACGAACAAATTGGGTAAGATCAAAATCAATAGTCTTTGCGTACAAGGCAACTGCAGTCACCGTGCCATCGGGGCGAACGGAACGCCATGCTTCAGCTAACGCAATTGGAGCCCCTGAGGCTTCAATCAGTGCATCTGCTCCATTTGGAAATATTGTTTCAATTTGTTCGGACAATGGTGGGAGGTTTTGGCCCACAGTAATGGTTTGAAATCCCAGAGTTCTTGCCGTGGAAAGTCGTGCAGTTTCATCTTTTTCCGTCCCCGCTATCACCACTTCTGCACCACGGGCACGGGCAGAGATTGCACAGAGCATACCAATGATTCCCGGTCCACTCACAATTACCTGATCTTCTGCAGTTATGTCTGTTCGGTCAGCAATACAATGTTCGGCGACTGAAAGAGGTTCTGTTAAGGCCGCAAGTTCCATAGATAAACCATTAGGTATGGGGAGGAGAAATTCTTGATCCACGCAGATGAATTCTGCCATCCCACCGTCAAGATGTAAGCCTTGGACTCTTCTGCGATTAGAAAGCTGGGGCAGTCCATTGTTACAAAAAGGATCACTTGGATCATGCTTTGTTTGCAGGGCAATGATTACTGCGTTTTGTCCCGTTTCCCATTGGTTGACTCCTTCACCGATTTCTACAACTGTACCTGATAACTCATGTCCAAATGTGACTTTAGGAAGAACTGATTCGTACCCTTTGTGATTCAGCCAAGCATGTAAGTCAGACCCGCAAATTCCACAATGGGATACTTTAAGCAATACTTCACCTATTCCTGGCTTTGGTATATCGACCACTTCCAGGCGGGCAGCTCTTTCTTCTCTGGCGTATCTTCGGAAAGCTTTCATTTTTTATCGATTGGGTAGGGTGCGTGAATGGAATGTGCAATTTCGTTTGCCTTTTCTTCTGAAAGTAGAATCTCCACAAGTTTTAATCCAAATGGAACAGCAGTACCGGCCCCGGCAGAGGTGATAATGTTTTTATCCATCACAACATCTTCCCCCCGTAATAGATTAGGCAGTTCATTTACAACACTTGCATGAGCGGTGTGTTTTGTTTCGTTCAATACCTTTGCATCGAGTAAAAGAAGAGGAGCTGCACAGATTGCACCAATCCATTTTCCATGATTAAAATGTTTTTGAATAACTTTTAAAACACCCGGATTTTTACGCAGTTCAAAAACTCCTGGCCCCCCGGGTAAAATCAAAAGATCAAAACTTCTTTCTTCAATGGATTGAAGATTACAGTCTGCCTGAATTGAAATTCCGGATCTGCCTTTTACCGAAAGAGTCTCATCGCATGAGCAAACCGTGACATTAACCTCTGCCCTTCGTAACAAATCAATGGGGCATACTGCTTCAATTTCTTCAAACCCATTTGATATTAAAATGAGTGCATTTTTGGTCAACTCCATGAAAAAAGCTGAGTTTTTATTTGGCGTTTGCTTTTGCTGGTTTTTTCTTGGCCCCGGATTCCTTTTTAGGTGCTGGCTTGGATTCCTTGGTTGAACTGGTTTCCTTACTCTTACTCTCTTTTTCCTTAGCTGTACCTTTTTCCTTGGACTCAGAGTTACCCTCTTTCTTTTCAGGGCCCTTGTTTTTATAATCGGTCTCGTAGAATCCAGTTCCCTTAAAGATGATACCAGCTCCCATTCCAAGTAAGCGCTTGGCTTTGCGTTTTTTGCATTTTGGGCAGGACTTTACCGGGGAATCATTCATTGATTGAAATAATTCCCAATTATGGCCACAGGCCTGGCATTGATAGTCGTAAGTAGGCATATTTGTAGTAGTGAAGAAAGGAAAAGGAATTTAATCTTGTGACATCATAGAAAAACTCAGTGCGCTCGAGTAAGCCAGTAACACCCATGTGCCAATAAAAAAAGAAAATCCATAGAGTGGAAGGGCGAGCAATAAAATTCCCCAAAAGGCAATGATCGGCAAAATTAATTTAGGTGCCATTGCCTGTGCTATTTTTAAGATTATGGAAACCTTCCATGCATCCGAAAACAGGCCGTCGCGCACAAACACATGAATGGAAGAAATAAAAAGAAAAGGAGCTGCAAATGCACCAAATGCCAGAGGTGCGAAAGAAACAATGCCCAACATTCCAAAAGAAAGAGCGTTTACCAATAAACTTGCTAGCCAGCCAAGTAATATTGGACCACCTGCGTAGCCAAGTATCAACAGGAATACTTGCAGTCCCCCAAGGAATAAGGCAGCCGGTTCCATCTCTCTCCATTCGGGTAAATTCCACTCCTTACTTTGCTTTAATCTTATCGTATATTCGAGAAGATAGCCCAGTGCAAATAGGTTGAGCAAGGGGATGAAGGATAATGCTCCTCCCCATAAAACTTTTTGTACCCAACCCGGGTGTCCAAAAAGCCTTCCACACACGGCTTCCAAACTTGGCATAAGGTTGAGAATATGACAGGATGAAAATATATCGCAAGTCATGAATTTCTTGGAAAAGATGAAAACCTGGCAGGACTTGATCAATCAACGGCTTGATCAAGCCTTGCCTGCTGCCAGTTTACAACCTGCTCCGTTGCATCAAGCCATGCGTCACAGCATGAATGCAGGAGGGAAACGTCTTCGTCCAATCTTAGTTCTTGCGGCCCATGAATTATATCCCAGTCAGCATGATCCTGTGCCCGCTGCCTTGGCACTGGAGTGCATACATACATACAGTTTAATTCATGACGATTTACCTGCAATGGATGATTCGGACCTTCGCAGAGGGCGACCCAGTTGTCACAAAGCATTTGATGAAGCCACTGCTATTTTAGCCGGCGATGCATTTCAACCTCTTGCATTTGAAATCCTTTCAGATTCGTATTCCACTCAGCCAAAACTTGCCCTTGATTTAATCAAAATGCTCTCGGTCACCGCAGGAAGCCAACAACTGGTCGGTGGGCAGATGCAGGATCTACTTTCCGAAGGCAAGACTCCGGAAGAAGAGAACCTTTCCTATATCCATACTAATAAGACATCGGCTATGATTCGTGCCTCTTTACAGATGGGCTTTCGACTAAGTTCGGCGGGCGAGGATGAAGAGAAACTAACTAGAATAGGAGAGGTCGGGCTCTCTCTCGGACTGGCTTTTCAAGCTGTGGACGATCTACTGGATGTTACCCAAACCAGTGCCCAGTTAGGTAAGGATGCACATCATGATGGGGAGAGTGGGAAGGTGACATGGGTCTCGCTCAAAGGAGAGGAGGAGGCTCGTCGATTAGCTTCTCGCCATACTGAAGACGCGCGGGAGCGTCTCCTTCGTATGGGCGGCGATTCCGCTTTCTTACTCGAACTGATGTCTTATATGCTCGAACGAAAATTTTAGTTTGATGCCTGATACTCATAATGAACTCGATGGGGTAAGGGATTGGCGTATTCGGCTTAATCATTCGCGTGATTTGGGCACCGGGTTTGCCGCCCCTGGAGGCGAGTTTACCCGTGCATTGTTTGAATGGTCACTTACTCCAAATGGCAAACTCCTTCACGCTCTTTTAGAGGGCAAACGTGTAGTTGAATTGGGCGCCGGAATGATGCCCTATGGGTATGCACTTGCCAGTGCCTGCGGGGCAAAGAACTTTGTTGCTGTTGAGCCTTTTTACAGTGATATACAAAAAACTTCGATCCAGACTTACATTTCTGAAAACCAAGGGCTGAGCAGTCGAATTCCTTACAAGGTTATTGATCGGGATATGTTGGCATATTTGCAGGACGAGCCCGATGATCTTCTCTGTATTATTGCCTGTGGGATTGAGGATTGTATTTTGCCCGGACCCGATTACCGTAAAAAAGTGGAAAATGAAATCGTTCGGACGATGGAGAAAGATTCCTTCTTCCTTAGTTCTCACAGCGATCTATCGCCCCATTCTCTACGAAGTGTGGAGACTACTTTTTTGCGACCATCCAACCTTATGGTTTCTGACCGTTTACGTTTGCATGGAACAAATGATGCGTTTGCTCGTTACGGCGATCATATCGTTTCGTTTGTTTCTACGCATTAAAAAAGTGAATTTCTTTTTCAAGTGCTCGTCTGCACTTTTCGTTCTTATGCACTTAGTCATCTCGGGGGCTGAAAGCCCGTGGCGATCCACAGTGGGTGAGTGAGCGTACCGCATTATCCGAACGCGCTCATTGCATACAGGGGATTGCCCCGTCCTTCGCTTCGCTCTCTCCTCGCAATAACAATCTTACTCTACTTTCAAGCAGGAGTAGTCTGTATCACCGAATTCTTTCGACTTCGTATGCATCCAGTTGATCATCCGTCGATAAAATCGGAACATTCCGATTTTGTGCTTCTGCAATAAGGTAGCGATCAAAAGGATCCCTATGGTGCCAGGGCAGTTTACTTGCCAGGCACATTACCTGCCAGGATAATGGAGCAATTTCAAACCCCTGCTTTTCCAATTCATTAGGAAATTCGAGGGTGGTGGCCGGGCTGTAAG
>Ga0209631_10001705_pt1 | contig 27532 bp, 11 predicted proteins | sample COG_08_FD_184752 | JGI IMG/M metagenome (GOLD analysis project Ga0209631, IMG submission 184752) | Pelagic Microbial community sample from North Sea - COGITO 998_met_08 (SPAdes) (version 2) | ecosystem: Environmental > Aquatic > Marine > Neritic zone/Coastal water | place: Helgoland, sampling... | reverse complement strand
AGGACCACGGGGGGATGCGCGGTCGTCGCGTTGTTGCAACCGACCCCGGAGGTGTTCAACCAGTTCGACGACCTCATGCTCCTGAGAGAGGGCGCGCCGGTGTACCACGGGCGACGGGATAAAGCCGCGGAGCACTTCAAGTCCATAGGTGAGTTTCTTGAAGTTTCTTTTGAGTTTCCAGAGTCTTCTTTTTTATTTTCGTATGGGCAATTTGACTGACGGTCACACTTTTGTTTACAGGGTATGCGCCACCGCCACCTGATGGGGGCGAAGACATCGCGGATTGGTACGTCAACCTGGTGGCCCAGCCCGGTAAGATTTACGCCAGGTCCGGGGGTAAATCTTCTCACGATGGGAACGCGCCGGTGACGACCGAGGCGCTCGCGTCCGCGTGGCGCGCGAGCCCTCTCTGCGGCGAGCAGGATAAGACAAAGCACTCGAGCTCCGAGGTTGAGCTCAAGACGGAGTTTGCGCTGAAGCAGTACGGCGTCGGCGGTTGCCACTCCACGTGGCAGCACTTCAAGTGGGTGCTGGGCAGGCAGTACAAGGTGACGATCCGCAACAAGCTGTTCGTCACGGCGAGGCTCGGCGCGGCGGTCATGACGTCGCTCGTGCTCGGCAGCGTGTGGTACCAGCTGCCGAAGGAGCAGGGGTTCGAGAAGCTCGGGATGCTCCTGTTTTGCATCCTGCACATCTCCTTCTCCAACTTCTCCGAGCTGACGTTCAGCGTGGAGCAAAAGTACGTGGCGTACAAGCACGTGGACGGCCGGGTGTTCCCCGCGTTGACGTACATCGCGGCCTGGGGGTTGATCCACCTGCCAATCGCGCTCTTCGAGACTGCGGTGTTTTCGCTGGTGCTCTACCCCATGGTGGGACTCGTGCTGGAGGCTGGACCGTGGATGTTCTTCTACTTCAACCTGGTGCTCGCCAACGTCGCGATGGCGTCGTTCTTTCGCATCATCGCGCTGCTCGCGCCCAACATGGAGGCTGCGCAGACCTTCCCCGGACCAGTCATCGCCGTGTTCATCATCTTCGCCGGCTTTCTCATCACCCCGACCAAGATGGGCTTCCTCTCGTTCATGTACCACGTCTCGTTGTTCGCCTACGCCCTCAGGTCACTGTGCCAGAACGAGTTCCTGTCGTCCTCGTACGACAAAGTCGTCGCGAAGAACCCGGCTGAGTACATCCTGTACATGCAGGCTAACCCATCGCAAAATACAACCGCGGTTGAAACCTTGTGCGCGAATGGAGCGTTCGAGTGCAGCACCATGGGCGAGGCCATCATGAACCAGATCTCCATCGACGACGACTCGTCGTACTTCTGGGGCGGTGCCATGATGTGCGGCGGGTTCTGGGCGCTGTGCTTCCTCGGCTCGCTTCAGGCGCTGAGAAAGGTTAGAATTCAGATGAACATCGGGTCGAGCCGGGCGGGGACCGACGCGGAAATCGCCGCCGCGTCCAACGAGGTCGCCGTCGCCATACCCAAGTCCGCGTCCAAGGCTGAGCTCGCCACTGCTGCCAACCCCGACGACGTGCACATCGACCAGAAAAACATCGAGTTTGTCCCGATGTCCATCGCGTGGAGGGACCTCGAGTACACCGTGAACCTCGCCAAGCAAGCGGGCGGCGGGACCAAGCAGCTGCTGCAGTCAGTCACCAGCGCCGCTCAACCCGAGCGACTCCTCGCGCTCATGGGCGCGTCCGGTGCCGGTAAGACGACGCTCCTGGACGTCATCGCCGGGCGTAAGACTGGGGGCGTGCGCAAAGGGACCATCAAGCTCAACGGGCACGAGGTCGAGAAGCAAACTTTCGCCCGGCTCACCGCGTACTGCGAACAGATGGACCTTCACAACGAGTTCGCCACCGTGGAAGAGGCGCTCGAATTTTCCGCCAAGCTCAGGCTAGGCACCGAGGTGTCCGCGTCCCAACGACGGGGGTTCGTGGAGGAGGCGTTGGATATCCTGGAGCTGAGGCCCGTCGCGGGACGCATGATCGGGAAGAGCGGGAGCGCCAACGGGCTGTCCCCCGGCCAGCGCAAGGTGCTCACCGTCGCCGTCGAGCTCGTCTCCAACGCGCCGGTTTTCTTCCTCGACGAGCCCACTAGCGGTCTGGACTCCCGCGCCGCGCTCATCGTCATGACCGAGGTGAAGAAGGTTGCGAACATGGGCCGGACGGTCATCTCCACGATTCACCAGCCCTCCCGCGAGATTTTTCTCATGTTCGACGACCTTTTGCTTTTGCAGCGCGGCGGGTGGCAGGTGTACTTCGGGCCGCTCGGTCCGTCCCCGGCGTCGACTTTCGTGACGTACATGGAGTCGTTGGAGTGCACGCAAGGTAAGAAGCTGCCGCAGGGGATGAACCCGGCGTCTTGGATGCTCGACGTCCTCGGCGGCACGGATTCGAGCCAGACGGAGGAGAAAAAGTCCAACGCATCCGGAGCCGCGACCGGTAAGCTTCTGGACGGCGCGGAGCTGGAGAGGCTGTTCAAGGCGTCCGCCGCGGGCGCCGCCGCGAGCGAGCTCGTGGAACGCATCGCGACGCCGACGTCGGACTCGAAGATGTTTTCGTTTGCGTCTCCTTACGCCAGGTCCTTCGGCACGCAACTGTGGACGATCTTGGTCCGCTCGCACAGGGCTCACCTCCGCGACGTGGCGTACAACTGCGGCCGCATCGGCGTCCTCCTGGTGCTGTACATCCTCTTCGGCATCATCTACTTCGACCTGGACACGAGCGACGAGGGCGGGGTGCAGAGCATGGTGGCGGTGGTTTTCATGACCACCATCTTCACCGGCATCATCTGCATGAACGGCGTCATGCCCGTGCGAGTCCGCGAGCGGTCCGTGTCGTTCCGCGAACGTTCCAGCTTTATGTACGACGGCGTCCCTTACGCCATCGCGCACGCGGTGATGGAGATCCCGTGGGTCTCCCTCATCGCGTTCGTCACCGTCTTACCGCTCTATTTCCTCGTGGGCATGGTGCCAACCGCGGGGTCGTTTCTGTTTCACGTGCTGATCAACATCCTGGTCTCCTACGCGTTCCTCTCTTTTGGCCAGATGGTCGCGTGCGTCTGCTCCACGATCCAAACCGCGCAGGCGGGCACGAGCGCGTTCATCCCCATCGCGTTTCTCTTCGGCGGGCTCTACCTGCCGTTTCCGCAGATTCCCGTGTACTGGCAGTGGGCGTACCACATCAACCCCGTGGCTTTCGCGATCCAATCCGTCATCGCGCCGCAGTTTGAACGCCGCGGTTGCACCGGGCCGTACCCCACCGGCGACTGCCCGTCCATCACGGCGTTCAGAGGGACCTACTTTGAGCAGATCGACACGTTGAGTTACGTGGAGAACAAATACGACGTGACGTACGAAGGGCGGCTGACGGCGGCTGTGTATTTGGCGATGTTCTGCGTCGGCGCGCAGGGGCTTCACGTGCTGGCGGGTAAGTACGTCAACACCGTGAACCGCTGAGTGACTGTTAGTCGTGGGCGAGTTATTATCATAATACGTACTCTTATTATTTTCTCAAGATTCTTAGTCGTCATTACAAAGTGTAGCGCGCGGCTGGTCATCTCGCGTTGATACTTTCGAGTCGGCTCGGCGGCGGAGACTTTAAACTTTCGATTTAATCGAAGAGGTCAAAGTCCATCGCCTCCTCCTCCTCCTCCTCGGGCTCGGGCGCCTTGGCCGCGGCGGCGCCGCCGCCGCCGCCACCGCCGGCGGCGGGCGCCGCGGAGGCGAACGCGCCGGGGTTGGCGAGGTACTCCTTGACCTTGTCCGCGAGGGGGAAGGTGTAGTCGGTGCCGACGGCGATGGCGAGCACGTTCTTGTACCCGTTGATGATGGCGTGGGGAACCGCGGCGATGGTGGGGTAGTTCGCCTGGAGGGAGAGCGCCGCGATGTTCTTGAGTCCCGCGCCGAACATCGCGGTGATGTCCTCGTCGGAGATGTCGAGAACCGCGACGTCGAAGACGTTGCCGTTGTCGTACACGAACATCGCTTCGAGTCCGTAGAAGAACGGGGTGACTCCGAGCTTGCCGAGGAGCGCGGCGGCGGAGGTGGTCACCTTGTCGCCCTTGGAGAGCACCTTGACGTCGGAGAGGATCTCGATCGCACCCTTGTTGATCTTGGTGGCGATGTTGAGCGTCTGGAAGAAGTTGGTCTGCGAGGGCTCCATGCCGGTGGGGCCAGCTTCGACGGTGACGTCGACTTGCGCGATGGCGCCGGCTTTGGCGGGCGCGGGGACGACAAACTCCTTGATCTTCTCCTTGACGGCGTCGAGCTCCCCGGAGGTGAAGATGACGCCGACGTTGCCGACCATTTTCTCGTAGAGGGACATCCAGGTGTTGTCGCCCTTGCGTTCGCAGTAGTCCTTGATGCACTTGCGGATCATGGTGTTCTTGCCCATGAGGACGGTGGACTGGGGGCGGAGCGCCTGTGGTGGATCGAGGGAAGCGGACGATGAAGGTCAGAGACGGGGTCGTGAACGGGCGGGTTGTGATACGTTAAGCGAGTTGTGGGCCGAGCGGGGATGTATCGGGATGCCGGGGGGCGCCGCGCGCGCCACCCGCCACCCGCGTCCCCGCGCGAAAACCCTAAAAACCTCATATTTTTCCCAGCGGACGTGGGACGTGGGGAGACTCGAGTGGGAAACGCGTACGCACCGCGCGGATGTCCATGAACTGGCGGGAGCCAACATTGTCGGCGCCGACGATGAACGCACGGGTGTGGTTATCGAGGAGCGTGCAGAGCTTGTCGTTGTACGCCTGCTTGGACTTGAGAGCAGAAGCGGAAGGCATCTTTGCTGATTAGAGTCTTGGGAAAGGTGTTAAAACGGCGGTGGCAAGCGGATCTGTGTCGCGCAAGCGTGGACTGCAGGATTCAGTCCTTTTAAACCGTGTGCCGTTACGGTGTTGCTTCTTTAAAGAAGCAGGGAGGCTGTTTGACGCGTGTGGGTACACGCGAAAAGAGGGATTGACGTCGGCTCGCGGTGAGGTTTTATCGAGATTTCACGTTTTTCCATTTCTTTGACAACCGACCCTATCATTTTTTAACCGTAACTTTTATATGGGTTTTCTTGATTAAAAATGGTCGGACTCTGCTGCCAAAAACAGCCCTGGCAATGGATTGATCAATCGGGCTCGATAGCACACTCCAACAGCGCGCCCACGACGATCATGGCAGCGGCCGCGTCGCGAATCGAGCTCGCACTCTGCTTCGAGGATGTCGCCAAGAACATCTTCGGCAACGCCGACGGCACCATGACCAGGTGCGCCCCTCACAAGTCCCCGCCCCACGACTACTCCAAACCCAATCGGTCGTCCCCGGGGCCTTTTTTACCTCCGTAACAACGCCGCCTCGGTCGCGATGCCAAACGCTCACCGACCATCTATCCACCCATCGACGACCGCAGGGCCCAGCTCGCCGCGATCCTCGCCGCGGACACCGGCCTCGGCCTGCAGCAGTGGGAACTCAAGATGTTCCTCGCCGAGTTTGACCTCTCGGACAACAAGGTGACCGCGGACAAATTCTGCAGCATCTACTCCTACCTCGCGTCGCGTCCACCGACCCCAGCGGCGAAGGACGCGCCGGCGGTGCTCGCCGCCAAGGCTGCCGCGGCCGCTGAACCAGCTGCCGCCGCATCCGCCGCCGCTGAGGGTGCCGAGGGTGCCGACACAGCTGTGCCCGCGGCTCAAACCGTCGATCCCGCGCTGGCCAAGAAAGCATCGGAGAAACTCGCGGGCCCCGCCGCAGCCGCCGCCGCGTCGATGGGTGCCGTGTTCCCCCCAGATTTCCTCCTCGACCCCGCGGGCGCCATCCCCGCCGAGAAGCTCCTCGCCAACTTCCCGGAAGACGTCATATTCGACCCGGACGCCAAGTTCCGTCCACTCGACGGCGTGGGACAGTACCCGAAGATGCCCGCGCTCGGCGGCTCCAACGCTCCGTTCTCAATCTGCGTCAAGAGCGCCAGGGAGTACCTCCGCGATCTACCCCCCGCGCGTGACGTGGTCCACGCGTTGCATATGCGTCCAAACGACGACGCGTTCGTTCCGCATCCCAACGACATCTCGCTCGTGTTGTTGGCGTTCGGCAAACTCATCTCCGCAGATTTGGGTTTGGGCGGTGATGAATTCAGCGCCAACAACGCTATGAGTTCGTACTTGGACCTGCAGCTCGTCTACGGCACCAACGCGGGCGAGTGCGACGACGTTCGCGGTGGTGAGCCCGGGGGTAAGATCCTGGCGGACGCCGCCGCGGCTCGCGGGCGTGTTCAAGGCGGCGCCGCGACGGAGGCGTTGCTCACCGTTTTCAGCCGTAACCACAACGCATTGGCGGCCGCCATCAAAAGTGAACTGAAAGACGCGGCGGATGACGAGGCGGTGTTCCAGATGGCGCGGCACGCCAACATCGGCGCGTACAGGAGCGTGTTCCTCAAAGACTTCCTCCCGTACCTCGCCGCGGGGCAGCACACCCCCGACGCCATGCCAATCAGCGACGTGGCTCGAGGGGACGTCCGGGGAGTCAACGGGTGCGTCGAGATGGACCTCCTGATGCGCGCGTTCAACGCCATGGAACCGCCAGGTGGGCTCGACGAAAACGCGGAGGCCACCGGTGAGGACTGCGGCGTCGCCCTGGTGGACGCGAGCAAGAAACGAATCGGGTGGGTCACGCGGTGCAACCTCCCCGGGCGCTTACACGCCGAGGAGGTCGCCGCGGTGAAGCGCGCTCGAGCCAGCGGAGTGTGCACTCTCAACGAGTTCCGCGCTCAGCTCGGTTTAGCGGCGTGGGAGTCGTTCGAGGAGATGACCGGCGGCGAGACTGAGCTGTGCGTCAAGCTGACGCAGATATACGGCGACGTGGACAACTGCGAGCTCTACACCGGTTTGTTGTGCGAGTACAACGTCGGCAACGTGGGAGCCATGATGCCGGCGACGGCGCACTCGTGCTCGCTGCCGCTGAACGTCGTCGCCGCGGACAAGTGGTTCCAGGACGACGTGTTGCGGGATGAGAGCGTGATGGGCGGTGCGGTCGGCGTGAAGCACGCGGAGGAGGCGAACTTGGCGTCGTTGCTCGAGAAGCACGCCGGGGTCAAGGTTGGCGGCGTCAGCGTCTTTGAAATCGGAGCTCTCGAGTGAATCTAACACCGAGCGCGGGTCCCGAGTCTGTGTGTACATAGCTACGCATCGAACGTGGAAGGTCGGTGTTTACTTATTATACTGTAATGAATCCAAACGTATATACCTTTAAAGCTACGTCTTAAACCTCCATGGCGTCGTCGTCCACGGGTACCTCGTTGAACATGAACTGGTCCTGGTACTCCACCATGAACTGGGTGCTTCGCTGCACGTCCAGGAACATGGAGTAAACCTTGCTGATGTCCTCAACCTCAACCTCGGCGCTCTTGCGCTTGTGCGCGACGAGCGCGGCGGCGGTGATGAGGTGAATAGAGTAACGCAGCGACGTCTCGTGGCCAATCTTGCAGAGCAAATCCTTCGCGTCCTCCGTCATCTCCACGTCCTCCTCCTCGCATCGAATGTCGAGAATCAGGCGAAGCTCCCGCTCCGTGTACGGCTGAGTGGTGACGATGAGCAGGCGGTCGAGTAGGTCGATGGGGATGCCGTGCGGGGACTTATAGTTCGTGCCGCGGATCTTGGTGATGCCCCTGTTCGTGGCCACCACCAACACCGGCGCCATGTCGTTCTCCAACGCCCGGTTAAGAAAAGAGAAGCACTCGATGTCCAACATGTGAACCTCGTCGATGAAGAGCACGCCGGGAACGATGTCCGCCTTGCCTTCCTCTCTCCACTCGGCAACCTTCATGTCGATCTGCTCGCGAACCTCCGGGCGGATCTCGCCGGTGTCACCCGCGAAGAGCGCGAGGAAACCCTGGGACCGCGAGTTGATCACGTCGATCTCGTGAAGGGTGACCACGTGAACGACTTCTTTTCGCTTCTGCAGCTCGCCCTCGGGGCACTGCACAAACTTGGTCTGCGCCCCCATCGCGTCGTAGTCCCTGGACCGCGCGAAGCTGCGGCCGAGCTTGGTGATCCGCCCGGACGCCTTGTCGATCGTGATGACGTCGCCGGCGCTCACCTTCTCCTTGTCCAGCGACTCGATCATCTTCTGCCCCAAGTCGTACACGGTTTCCATCTCGGTGGTTTTCAAGGTGAGCTTGCCCATCTTCGGCGCCGCGCCCGAGGTGGCGGGGCGGTCGATCTCGATCTCCACGACCTCGCCCTCGATGATCTCCGTCTCCTCCTTGATCTTGACGCCGATGGCCTTGCGGAAAGCCTGCGTGAGCGCCTCCGTCTTGGACATCTCCATCGAGAAGATCTCGGATCCCGCCATCATGGCGAACGGCGTCTCCTCGCCGAGGGCTTTGGCCATGCCCATCGCGATGGCGGTCTTGCCGGTGCCGGGCTGGCCCGCGAGGAGGACCGCGCGGCCGGCGATCTGACCCTCGCGGATCATCTGAAGGATCTGTCGGTTGGGTTGAACGAGGGAGCGGGGGACGGTCAGGTGGAGGCTTCAGGTGGAGGGGGGGGAAAAAGATCGGCCAATCGGCGGAATTAATTCTAATCGGCGCCCGCGAGATCGGGCACGCGCGCGGGCGTTCAACGGCCGCCGAGACGCGCGTGTGCCCGCCCTCGACGGTACCAAACACGATGTGGGGCGATACGGCGCGAGTATTCGTCGAAAAGAGGACCCGGGTAGGGGCGATTGGGCACGCACCACGCCCGCAGCTTTACGCGCGTTGACCTGGCCCACCATGCCCTGCGACACCTTCCTGGCCTCGAGCGCATCGTCGAGACCGAGGCCGCGGATGTGGCTGTGCGCGCCGATGCGTTCGATGCGCGTGAGATCCTTGATCTCCGCCACCTTCACGCCCTCTCCTCCCTCGGCCATCTTCTCTCTCTCTCTCCCTGTGCAGATCGCGTCGAGATGATCTGACGATCGCATCTTCCTTTTTGGTTTTTTCGAAGGCGTTCGGCGTTTTTCTTGGACCTTTCTTCTTGTACGGCAAATAGTCAGGGTTAACCACTTATACAATCATCGTGTGACCGAACAGCTGTGCAAATATTTGCCTTATTTGCCCCGAAATAGCCCATGGCCGTTGCTTGCGACGACATCAATCGAGGGGCGACAGAGGGGAGACGCACGCGCAGGTGTGGGGCGGCGTCCCTCGGCCCGCGGTGTGTGGTTCGGCATGGCGGACGAGGAGTCGTTCTTCGTATCCGCGGACGAGGCCGAGGACGACGGCCGGGGGCGCGCCACGGGCCCGGGATCCTCGCGCGGGCCCGCATCATCCAAAGCCCCGCTCGACGACTCGAAACAACGACCTTTGGGCCCACTCGACAACTCCGACGAGCCGCCCGGTGCCCTGGACCGCACCGCGAACGAAACCGTGGAGGACTCCGATGCCTTCGTGTCGGGCGACGACGCGGGAGTACAAGTATCGGCGCGGGGTGGCATCGCGGGGCCGGGAGGGACGGGCGCAAATGGGGAGGCGTCAGGGACGGACGGAGAGTTCGTCTCGGGCGCGGACACGGACACCGGCATCGACCGGGGTTTACCCAGGGCGCCGCGTAGGCTCAAGACCCTTAACGCGGTCAATCAGGTGCTACTTCAAGAAGAAGACGCGATGGCGACGCCCCTGTCGCCCGGGACGATGCTCAACGAAGCCTGGGAGCTCGCGATGGGAGGAGACGACGACGCCACGCGTGATTCACATCACGAACACCGAATCCTCGACGAGGACGACGAGCCGACGCCGTTGACGCTCTTCCGCGACGCCATCGACGAGGACAATGACGAGGAAGAAGAAGACGCGGGGTTCGCATCCGCGGGTAACGACGGCGCGAATGAACGCGTGGGACCGGGTCAGGCAGATGACGTGGCGCTCGACATGCCCAACAACGACGACTCACTCGTGAACGATGATTCATTCGCGGACCCGGCGCTGGACATCTCCGTCGAAGACACCGGCCATGACGCCGATGGAGCTGGCACGCCCCAGCGCTCCGCGCGGGCGCCCGCGTCTTCGCACATGGCGATGGGCGCGCTCTCGCCGCCGTCGCCGCTCGTCGCGCCATCAGAGCGGCATTCATTCCGGCTCTCGCGTCAAGCGTCATCATTATCTCAGGGGTCGGGATCTTCGCAAAAGAGTTCTACGCCTTCGCGCGGATGGGGCGAGGGCGGACATGCCACGCCGGACACGACGCGCCGGATGTCCAAGGCTGAGGAGGTGCTCAAGGCGGCGACGAGGCACTCGAGCGACGACGACGTGGACGAGCTCGCGGATTCAAGCGACGAGGAAGGCGCGGGACCGTCGATGGCGCCGAGTTCCATTCTCGGTACGCCTCAAACGCTGCACTCGCAGAGGGCGTCCATCGGTTCACACGGTTCGTTCAGCCCTTACGGCTCCGAGGGGGACGTACCTTCCCCGCACGGCGGTGGGCTGTTAGACTCCGCGTCGAGGCGACAGGAACGACGGCGACTTCAGAAGGAGCGGTACCTCCAAAAGCTGACGAAGGGTTTCAATCGATCGGGGGCGGATCCCGAGACGCTGAAAAAACGAGCCGAAGCGCTGAGACGCAACGCGAGCTCGGAGCCCGACCGGCCGCTGCGCCACTCGTGGAGCGTGGACACGTCGGGGCTAGCAGACAGGGGTGGGGATAAGTGGCTGGTCGGGGATTCGCCCGGGGGTGGACGGAGACAAGTGCGGGGTTTCGAGACCACCGGTGAACGGCGCGGGTCGAGCAGGCTCACCGCGCGGCACAGTCTGCAGAGGGAGTCGGAGCTCACACGGGCGTCGGACCCGAGGCGAACCAAGAGCGGGGGGATAACGGGCGAGGCGCTCGGGTCACCTGTGGGCGCCGCGCACGGGTCGCCGATGGCTGCGATGGGCTCGCCAGGGATGATGATGGGATCGCCAGGGATACCGATGGGATCCCCGGGAATGATGCCGATGCCGGGCTTCGGCGGGATGATGGCGGGGATGATGGCGCCGCAGATGCAACAGATGCAGATGCAGCAGATGATGATGATGCAGGCGCAGATGCAGACACAGATGCGGATGTACCAGACGCAGATGCAGGCGCAGATGGCGGGTATGAGCATCCAGTCACCCGGACAACTCGAACCGGGTGCCCAAACGTCCAGCCTCGCCGCCGCCGCCGCCGACCAAGGCGTCGCCGAGGATCGACTAAGACGGGTCTTCCACCTCGTCGCTGACAACGCCGATGACGAGGTCATGGACCTGATCGACACACGGGCCGTGGACGTGGACCTGGTGGACCAGAGCGGTAACACGTTGTTGATGGCGTCGTGCGCGGCGGGTCACAAGCGCTTGTCTCGGCACCTCGTGAAGCGATTCGCGGGTTTGAATTTGCAAAACTTGGAGGGTAACACCGCGTTGCACTTCGCGCTGGCGATGGGCCACAGCGAGCTGGGTGATTTTCTCGTGGCGAAAGGGGCGGACGACGGGGTGACGAACAACTACGGGCTGAGCCCGTTCGAAGGGTTGGCTCCGCAGAACGGTGGCGGCGGGGGGCAGCAGAGGCAAAATCGTTATTAGACAAACTCGGAGGTTTGCGTTTTTATTGCGAGATAGCTTCGCGTCGTATCGCTCGTATCGCGGCCGCGTGGCTAGCGCAACGCCGCTTCGTTCAGTTGGCGCAGCTCCTGCAGCTCTTGCTTGGTGTCCGCGAGGGCATTGCGCATCTCCATCAGTTCCCCTTTGAGCTCCTTCAGCTCGGATTCCATTTTATTGATCTTAGCCGTCTCCGCAGCCGAAACTCGAGTCGCAGTATCGACTATCATGCGCTTGGTACGGGCGTAGACGTCCGGATCAAAGTTCGGGGTACCCGCGCGCAGGCTGAGCAGGCGCTCGAGGCCCTCCACCAGGTTTGCCCACGGCGTTTGCGACGACATGTCGGCGCGCGTCGTCTTGTGGACTGAGCTTACACTAACTCGAAACACGTGTAGCTCGGTCGCATCGGAAATCACGAAATAAAAAATATCGGACGGGCCGCACACACAGCGAGGGTCGCCATGGTCCCGACGCCAGAGCTGCCGTGCACGTGGAGAGAGATCGTGAAGATGTGGCACGATCGCGACGATCCGAGCTCGCCCCCGCCGTCGCCCATGGCCGGTGCCGTCGCCGATACGTCGGCGGAGAACGCGGCACGCGTCGAGACACTCGTCGCGCAGGTTTGTGCGGGCCAAGAAGAACAAGAGGTGACGCCCGCGCCGCCTCCGCCGCAGAAAGCGGCGCGCAAAGCCATCCGCGCCACGAGCGACGCGCTCTTCACGCCGCCGCAGAAGCAAGGGGTCCCCACGCGGCCCGGATCCGCGAAGCGGCAGACTCCGACGATCCACGCGCGCAAGTTCGCACCGGTCAGCCGCCGCCTCCCCCACCAGCCCACGCAGTCACCCACGCAGTCCCTCCTCGGCCTTCGCGTCTCGCGTGCCTACACCATCCCGGGAAACGTAGGTCCGCAGAAGGACCTCGGGAAGGTCGCTTGCGTTCACGTTGAGGACGAGCACTAGGGCGAGGTGTTCGACGTGATGTTCGACGAGGACGACGACGAGGACGGCATGACGTTCGAGGAGCTGCTGCTGATTCTCGCCGCCGACCACGACAGGAAGGCGCAAGTCTCTCCCGAAACCTGGGCCCTCGCGCGAGGCATTCTTTCGCTGGCGGACCCGATGCAGGCTGTGCGACAGTTTAGGGTTAGGTCAAGAGGATACACGGGGTTCAGCACGCTGGCCAACCCCGACAGACCGGACTGCTTCGAAGCGAAGATTCAAGACGCGAGCGGCGGGAAGCACCACTTCGCATTTCACTTCCCGACTCGCTGGGGCGCCGCCGCCGCGCATGAGTGCCTCGCTCGAAGGCTCGAGTTCTTCGGCCCTGGGGTCAAGCCGGGAACGCGGCGCAACTTTTCGCTCGATACGCCGTGGGAGGCGCTCGTGGGTATCCTGATCGCGGGTGCCGAGTGGAAAGCGACTCCAGAGCCGGAGCCAGAGCCGGAGCCGACTCCGGAGCCCGTCGCGGTGCCCGAGGCTGTGATGGGAACAGACAGCGACGGCGAAGACGACTCCTTGGATCCTCGGGCGATTCACGAGATTGTCAAGCGAACGCGGAAGCCCGTCCAGCGGTTCACGACCGATTACGTCATGGAGAGGAAGCCCCAACGGAAGAGGAAGAGTCCGCCGCCGGCGCTGCCCGCCCCGAAGGGAAAAGAGAAGAAGGTCGCCTCCCTGACTGCCCCACGAGGAAAGCCGTTACAGCTCGCCGTGACCACGCGAGGTAAGCCCCGCAAGCAGGAATCCCGTTGGCAAGGACGGAGGACGTCTTCAGACTTGCTCGACGGCGGGAGAGTCGTGCGATCAGTCGGTAAATCCACTTTCTTCGGCGTTCGGTGGCAGGGAGCCGTCGTCAAACCTGGTGAGTTTATTTTATTTCCGTATGGGCAATGATACTGACGTCATGCTTTGTTCACAGGCTGCGTTCAACGTGCAAAGCCCTGGGGAGCCGTCATGCAAATCCCCGGCGCCGGCAAAAGTTTGGACATCGGCCTCGGCAGCTACGCCACAGCCCGAGAGGCGGCCCTCGTCTACGACGCCGAAGTCCGCCGCAGGGGTTGGGAGCACGTCAAGCCCACCAACTTCGCCCCGCCCGCTGACCCCGCTGATGTTCCACCGCGCCACGAGTCGGCGGCGGGCAGCCTGGGCCCGGTCATGCTCGAGCACATCAAGACTGCATTATCCGGCCTGCACAACCCGATCGTCGCGCACAGGATCACAGATCAGGGCAACGGCGTCTACACGTGGCGCCGCGCCGAGGTACAGATTCGGTACCTCATCCCAACCCCAAAGTCTCCGCACATGCGCGCCGCGGAACACCACAGGTGGGTCCTCCTCAAGGACGTCGCCGGCGTACTGAACGGCTGGGACAAGCTCGTGGACTACATCCGGAAGCACAAGCGTCAGCTCGAGGACGTCGACGTATCGAAGGTTGGGCCCGACGAGTTACCCGCGTCGGCGCCGTTGTTTACGATTTTCAAACGGCACTACGATTCCGGTCAGAGCGCTGTGTGCGTCCTGGGTGGCTTCGAGCCTTACGATCCGGATGGCTACCCGCACCACGTGGTCGTGAGCGACGGCGACACCGAGGACATGAGCGACAACGAGCTGAGACAGGAGCTTAACCTCGAACCGGGCGCCGAACTCGAGCCCAGGGTGCGCGGGAAGAACCCAAAGAACCGATACATTGAGTTTTGCAAGGCGACGCGGCCCGAGCTTCTCGCCGCCGACCCCGCGATGACGTTCGCGCAGGTCGGCAAGCGGTTGGGCGAGCTCTGGAGGAAGAAGAAAGCGGGCGGAGGGGATACCGACCCCGACCCGGCAGATGAGAACGAAGGCCGCCTCAGGGACAGGTTCCTCGATCGGGCGAGGGCGGGCGCCGGCGGCCACCGAGCTCATCGAAGTTCGTTCGACTCCGAAGAAGACGACGATTCGCCGCTGATTCCCGTCAAGATGGAGGAGGCGAGCGATGAGGGGGACGCGGGCCCGGAAATTATCCAGGCGCTCGACGGGATCCTTCGCGAGGAGGACCTGACCAAGACCACCGTCAACGACGTGATGCGAAGGCTCGAGAACGAACTTCCCATCAAGTTCAACTTTCGCCACCACAAGAGCTTCCTCAAGGAGAAAATCAAGGCGTGGGTGGACGAGCACGTGCACGGGAAGGAGGTGACTGGGGACAAGACAGTCGCGGTGGTGAGAGCCGCGCTTCCCGCTCCCGCTCCCGCGACTGCTGAAAAACCGGCGCCGAAGCCGGCGCCGACCGACAAAGGCCTGGAGCGGGCCAAGGCTCTGTTTGATCGGGGGATTCTCAGCGCCGAGGACTACGACGATGTCAAGCTGGCGTGGATGAACAGCCTCGGGGATTGATGCGATAGCGACGACGACTTGTGAATGATGATCTACGTTTGATGATGATGTTACATGCGGAGCGGTTGAATGATCCACCGGCTCCGAGCTAATAATGAGTGTGTTCTAAATATTCCCTTTAATTTAAGTCGCCAGCGCCAGCAGGAGCGCGGTGCCGCGTTTGACCCAAAAGTCCGAGTCCCCGTCGCCAGCCTTGAGATCCACGAACACCATGAACGACGGACGCTCGCGCGAACCCGTGCGCACAGGGTACATGTACAGCGGGCACTGGTACAGCTCCGCCGGGTTCCGCTTCTTCTTGGCGTCGGATGGCTTGAAATGAACGATTGGCATGTTCACGATGAGCTCCATCGGGTTGGGCTCGCACAGGCACTGGTCGTCGAAGTTCCACCCCGCGCCCTCGAGGTACATGTCCTTGATGTAGACGCCCTCTTTTGGATTCGGTCCGATCTTCTCCTCGGGCGCGTCCATGACGCTGTACTCGAAGGAGAGGGTATCGATCGGAATTGCGTTTTTGCGAGCAGTCGTTTGCAGCACGGCGGTGAGGAAGCACGAAGGGTAGGTGAACCCCGCGAGCCAGTACACCCTCGGGTAGCCGTTCTCGATCCACCCGTCGATCTGCTCGAGGCGCATGAGTAAGTCGCGCGTCCACGAGCCGAGCGGTCGCAGGGACGGGTACGCCTTGAGGTAGATGGCGGGCACCTTGTTGTTGGCGAGAGACTCAAAGATTGAATCGAGATCCGCCGACATCACCACGAGACCTTTTATTCCCTTCTTCAGCGTGTGAAGGGTGCTGAGCATGTTGTTGAGCAAGATGTTGTAGCGCTCAACCTCCTGGAACAGCGTCACGTGTAAAGGCGACGGGTCGTCCGCCTTGTCCTTCATGAGCTTCTCGTGGTTAAACGGCTGCGGTGTTTGCGAGAGCATATCGTCGATGATGCCCGAGACGACGTCCTCAATCTTAGCGCCGCCCGCGCCGGCGCCGCCACTCTTGGGCTGCAGCGCGAGGCACGACTCGAGCGTGATGGTCGAGTCCGTGATCATGTACGAGATGTCCGCGTTGGGGTGTTGCCCGAACGCCTCAGGTTTGTCCTGCTGCGGAAGCGTCCCGATGTAATCCCGATACACGTCGAGCCCGGACTCCGTTGGTATGTAATACTCCTCCAGGCTGGACAGCGGGTACCGCGGCGTGTTCAACGCGTCTTCGCAGAAGAACTGGTTCAGGTACCCCGCCAGGACCCGTCGGTCGATCTCATCGGTGACGCGTCCGCCGTAGTTTGCTTCGGAGATGAGGTACTTGAGGGCGTCCCAGGGTGTTTCCTCGTAGGCGTCCAAGTACGCTTTCAAAACGTCGTCCGACACTGAGTAGTCGGTGTCGTTGAAGTCGTACGGGATGTTAATCCCCAGCGTCCGAAACTTCCTCCGCTCCAGCATGACGGCGTGGAAGTAGGTGAGCGCGAATAGCAACTTGCCGTACTTCTTCTGACTGACGCACTCGTCGAAGGACTCCTGCGTGACGCAGGTTTGGTACAGACGAGAAAGGTTGGCTCGGAGACCCTTGGGCGGTTCCGTGGTCATCTTCAGCCCGCGCTGTAAGATGGCCAGCGGGAAGTGCGGCGTCGGGTTGGAGGAGAGCCAGAGCCTGAAGTCCGCGTGCGGCGTCTCGTCCTCGAAGCGCTCGATGATCTTCTGCAGCTCGGGGAGCCACGTCAGCATCAGGTGGCAGTTCGCGAGGAACACCCAGTTGCCCTCCACGCACGCCTCTTTGATGAGCTTGGTCGCCACCGGCGCCTGGCCTTGCCCGAGCGCCACCGAGTGCAACTTGTCGGCGCCAACCTTCGTAGCCGCGAGTTGCGCGAGGTTCGCGGTTGGGTCGACACCGGGCGACAGCACGAAGATGAGCGGCGCGCCCGGGGTGGAATCACCGTAGCACTCTTGGAGGTCCAACACCGGAGGCTCAACGTATTTCCGGCCAAGCGAATTCGCCACGTAGGACGTCGCCGCCTTCTCCACCCTGTCCATGCGTAGGCACCGGACGAGTAACATGCGCTGAAGCTCGTTGCACTTCGGTTCCCACTCCCCGGGTAACGCGGCACTGCGCGGGTTCTCCGGTTCCGCGTTTCTGTACCAGTCTTCCCATTCGCCCGGGTTTTCTTCGAACGATTTAGTGACGCCGATGAAGTGCGGCACCTGCTGCTCCAGCTCCACCACGTTGTCCCATGCTAGCTCGGAGATCCACTCCGGCGCCGGGTTCGGGGGCTGGTCCGACCTGTCCAGCACCATCCCGCCTCGGAGGAAGAACTGCCACTCGTTGATGTCCACCTGGTTATCAGACTGTAAGATCCGCACGCACATCTGCAGCGAGAGCAGCAGCTTGTGCGCCTCGAAGAGACCTCTGCTCGTGTACTTGTACACGGCGTACGTGTGGTAGCTGTTCAGGAACTCGATGCGCTCCTCCAACGCTTCCTTGGGCTCCTCCTTTGACGATTTAGGAGCCTTTTCGATTGACAGCAAGAACAGGTCCTTGTACGCGTCGAGCGAGAACTGATACATGGGATCCACGGTGGCGAGGTCGTAGAGGACAAAGTACAGGATAGCCGCGCGTATGGACACCGGTCTGTAGAGCGCGGACGCTTCGGTGATTTCCTTGCCGGTGGCTTCCGCGATTTTCAACGATTCCGTCACCTCGTCGGAGGTCGTCTTGGATTTGACCAAGGTGTTGATGAGCTCGACGTTGTCGAGGAGTGAGCCGTCGGCGTTGGATAGGAGGTCCAGGAGGGTATCTTCGAGTTCCAAGATGGTCCGCTTACCTTCCGCAACCTTGCGCACTAACGTCACGCTCTGCTCGTGAAGGTCGAACCGTTCCTTCTCGACGACGACGTTGAGCAGCTGGTCCTCCAGCCCTTGCTCCTTGACCACGAAGTTGACGATTGTCACCTTGGTGGAAACCTCGGGGGTGTAGTGCGGGTTTGACAGCTTCGACGTGAGGTACAGCCTAAAGTCTGGGGAGTAGTCAACCTCTTTGTCCCCGAGCTTGATGCACAGCGAGTTGCCCTTCTTGATGAAGCTCTTGGACAGCACGGGTTCCAAGATTGGATCGATCTCTTCGCCGACGTCCTGGATCAGCACCGGGTCGCCGAATTGAATCGCGTTTTCCATCTTGCGAACCATGTCCGACATGTTCAACGTGACGGTGACCAACCCGTTGGGTTTCTCCGTGTTCTTGATCCACTTGTTACCTTGGCCTTGCGGGTCGATGAGCAAAGGCCATCGGCGGCCGCGGGTCACCACCACGCCGTTCTCGGTGCTAAACTGGTCGGCGGGTAACTCGTTTATGTTCCAGTCTCGAACGTCGCTGGGATCCGCGAGGAAGAGCGCGAAATCAAACTCGTCGGACGCCGGGATCTCCAGCTTCTTCACCTCGGGAAGCCACGTGTTCTTGACGAGCGCCTCGCGGTAGTCGGAAGGGAACGGGCCGGCGTAGGACATGAAGGCGGCGGCGATGACGACGTCGCCGGGGAGGCACGCGATTTCAGCTTCGTACTTTACGATGGATTCCTCCCATCGAACCTTCTCGCCCGCCAAGCCGCTGACCAGGGTCTCGGCGCGCGCGAGCTTCTGCGACAGGTCCTCGAATTCATCCTCTAGCGCCTTTTTGTTCCCGATGGATTCCTCGTACTTGTCCTGCAGAGCCTTGACTTTGTCGAGGACGGCTTGGAGTTTTTCCTCGGCGGCGGCGAGCGCCTTCTGTTTCTTCTCGAGAGCCTTCTTGGCGTTCTCGAGCTTCTTCTTCTTGGGCGCGACATCCTTGTTGACCCCGCCGTACACGTACATGGCGTGCACCCACTGGCACAGACCTTTCGCCGCTCCGGAAACCTTGCCGATGTTCTCCGGTTCGTAATCCGGGTTGTCGACAAATTTCTTAATCTTCTTGAGCAGCTCGTCGTTCAGGTACTTGTCCTTGTCGTAGTTCATCAGCGTGTTGAGGAAATCAGGCTTGCCGAGCTCCTTCTTCGCCTGTTCCCACGTCGGCGTCTTCTTGAGCACGGTCATCACGCCCTCGAGGCAGAGCGCGACCATCGCGGGAGGTTTCGCGTAAGCCTTCATCTCGGACATGTCTTTTTTGGTCAGGACGTTGAGAGCGGCGGAGGCAGCCTCGAGCGCGGGCAAGGCCAGCGCCAGGCCGTGTTCGCACTCCGCCGCGATGGCGTTCGCCTCCTTGGCCTCCTCGCCGATCTTCTCGGCGTCAGCCTTCACGAGCCGTTCCTGTTCGTCAGCCGCGCGCTTGTCCTGCACGATGACCACGAGGAGCTCCTCGCAGTCAACCTTGGCCTGCGCCACCGACACGCGCTTCTCCTCGGCGATGACGGACATCTCCTCAACCTGCACGCCCGTCTCGTCGAGCTTGGTCAAACCACCCCGGAGCTTATCGCGCTTACCGCCAATCTCCTTCGTCTTCTCGACGAGTAAAGTGCGGTATCCGCGCACAAACTCGAGATAGTTGGTCGGGGTGACGTAATTTTTGCGCTTCAACGCCGCGAGCATCTCGGTCGATTTCGCCGCCGTCGACGAATGAATGAGAGCAAACACGGAGCACAGGCTGTCCTTCACCTCCGGGCTCATGCCTTTCTCCTCCTCCATCTGCTTCATGGCCACCTCGCGGAGGGCGTCCGCGGGCCACTCCGTGAACCAGTCGATTGTGCAGCAGTTGACCAGGCCCGGAAACATCCTGCAGCGCTCTCGGAAGCCCTCGCCGATTGGCGACATGCACAGCACGATGTGCAGATTCCTGATGACCCGCGATAAAAAGTAGGCGTAGAGCTGGTCCTGGGTGTCAGCCTTGACGCCGTCCTTCTTGGCGCTCGCGCGGACGTCCTCGCACACGCCGCCGAGTTCATCCTTGGAGAACAGGTTGGGAACCTCGCCAGAGGTGAGCACGTTGTTGATGTCCTCGAGGAACGTCTCAACCACAATCTGCGTCTCGTCAAACAGGAACACCGTGGGCTTGTCCGCGACGCCGGCTTGCCTGAACAGGCTCTTGAGGTCCTCCCTGAACTCCGTTTGCCGGTAGTTCTTGGTGATCTCGATGCTGAAGCACTTCAGATCCGCGACGTAGGTGGCCAGCCTGGCCAGAGACTTGCGTCCGCTACCTCCGACTCCGACCAAAAGCGCGTTACCCCGCGGTTGCATCAACACGCGGTGAATGCGGCAGACGTGCAGCAGCGCATCTTTGAAGAGCACCAGGTCCATGGCGGAGTACCCGGGTTCCATGGCGTAGTCTTCGAGTTTTTCGGTGAGCATATCCTTCAATTTTTTGGTGTCGGTGACTATTTCGTAAGGCGGGTGTTCCGCGTTGCTTCGAAGGAACGAGACGAACGGCGGGCACTCGCCGTAGAAGGGAAACTTGTCAGCCTCGCCGAAGAGTGCGTCCCACCCGCTCATCAGGTTTTGGTTCAGCTTCTGGTCGAGCTGCTTCTTGAGCCAAGCCTTGTCGTTCATGTCCCACATCCGGTCGCCGAAGATGCGGAAGCACTCGTGCACCCACAGCTGGAGCATGGTCTCCCTGCTGTCGTAGTACTGCCGGGTCGCTTGCATGGTCCCTTGGATCACCTTGGCGAGGTCTCGCGTGTTGAACAGGTAGTGGGACTTCGCCGGCGTCGGCAGGAGCTCCTCGGCGATGTTGAAGTAGAGCTCGATGGTGGCTTTCGTGATCGGATCGCCCAGCGGCTTGATCGAGTCGTCGAATTGCGACAGCTTATCGTTGAGCAGGGTGCTGTAGATGCGGTGCAGCTGCTGGTCGGACGGGTTTGTCATGTTCAGCACGGAGAAGACGGACATGATGCGCTGCGAGAACGCGTTGCGCCCACCGCCCGGCGGCGCCATCGACGCCATGAGCTGGATGTCCTTGATGGTCTTAACCTCCTGCTTCTCTCTGTCGTACCAGAATCCGTTATCCACCCACAGCTTGAGCAGCTCGAGCGGCGGCATGAACCCGAAGACCGACTTTTGCGGCATGTTGAAGTCGTCGACGTACACGACCATCTTCTTACCGCCGCTGGGCGCAAACACGCCTTTGCTGCGCTTCTCGAGGCGGCCTTCGATCGTGTTTTGCAGCGAGTTGCTGCTGGTCTGCGCGGAAAAGTTGATGATCATGGAGCTCTTACTCTCGGGAAGGGACTCGAGGCATGACTGCGCCACCATCGTCTTACCCACGCCCACGTTACCCACGATGAGCACGTGCCGCCCGATCCCCGACAGCGTCAGCGCGATCGTCTTTGAACGCAAAGTGTCAACAGTCGGGACCATAATTTTGAAAAAAGGCATCTCCGGCGGGGGCCTGTACGTGGTGAGCTGCTTCTCCCACAGCACCCACTCCCGTGCCTTGGGGTCCACGAAGTACTCGTACACGGTCTGCTCGTGCGGCCACCTGGTGTCGTTCTCGCGGAGGAAAACGTCGAATTTCTTGCGCGAATCGTCATCCAGAGAGGCGCCCACGGACCAGATGAGGCAGAACAAAAACGTGAGCTCGACGATGGCGACGTACGCCTCGGGCTCATCCTCGAGGTTTGGGTAGAGGCTCGGGTCGATGCCGTGCTCGGCATCCTTGTGCGCGTCGAACAGCGCGCAGAACTGCCGGACGGATGCGAGCCTGTCGGTATCCACTCCCTCCTTGAGCTGCAACCGGCGGTACTCGAGGCTCTCTTCCATGTACTTCTCGAACATAGCCGTCAGCGTCTGCGCCAGGATGGCGTCCTCGGCGTACTGCGGCTGCTGAAGCCAGGACTTGACGAAGGGCCACCAGCCGAGATCTTCGGTGTTCAGGTAGATCATACCCGCGCGCGATACCGTCGCCGGTGACGCCTGGGACAGGTCCTCAACCTCGAAGAGGATGGACACCTGCGGCGCCATCATGATACGTTCGCCGGAGAGCAGCGTGAGGAGCTTGTTATCGTCCAGGAGGGTGTTCATCGACTCGATCCACAGCGTGTCGACCGGGCCGTCGAACAGGGTCCACTTCTGGTTCGGGGATTCGTCTTTACAGATGTCGCGCATGACCCGCGCGAGGATGCCGTCGCGCCATTCGTTGGACTCGAAGCATCCGTATATTTCGTCGTTTGAAAGCGCCAGCGGGTTGATGGTGTACACCTCAACCTTTTGAAACTCACCCTCACCCTTGCCATCCTCGCACAGCTGTTCCATGGCAGCCTTGAGCACCTTCCACGCCGCGGACTTACCCGCGCCGGTTCGCCCCACGATCATGTTACCGTGCCTGGCAACCTTGCAGTCGAAAATCTGGATAATCTTGGTGATCCAATCGTCCACCACTTGCAGCCCCATCTCTCCGCACTTGCGCTCCAGCATCGACTTCAAGTCACTCCCAGTCTCCTCCGGGAGCTCGACACCCGGGAACAGGTCACCGAGCAGCGCGCGGAACAGCGGGAGGTCCATGTACACCAGCTTGGGCATGATCAGGTCCTGCATCGTGCGGTATAAGATAGCCTCCTCGCTACCGTCGGGGTCGATTCGCTTAAATGCGCCAGCCGCCCTGGAAATCGGAATCACAAACGAACGAAGGGTGTAATCGTAGTGGTCCTGCTTCGACAGCTGCTGCTGCGACAGTTCCATGATCGCGACCATCTTCTTCGCCAACGGTTTCGCACTGGAGAAACCTTCCGCGAACATCATGATCTCGGCGATGAGCGAAAAGTCGGGCACCATCATCGAAACCGGTCTCACGATAGCCTTCAAGTTATCCGGAAGCTCCGCTCGGCCGGCGTAACCCGGGTTCATCGTGACGAAAACCCCGCACGACGGAATCAGCCGAATAGTCTGCCCCTCGAAGAAGAAGGTCTCCGCCCGGGCCTTGACCGCGGACATGATGACGCCAATCTGCGTCGCCACCACCGACAGCACCTCAACCGTGATGCGGTTGAACTCGTCGAGGCACGCCCAAGCGCCGGTTTGCGCCAACCCGCTAAACATCTTCGCCGTCATCTTGTAATCGACGCCGTCGGAGCAGTTGAAGACGATGACGTACCGTGCGAGTGCCTTGCCGAAGTCCTTCACGGTCTCCGTCTTGCCGGTACCCGCGGGTCCGAGCGGGTTACCGCCGCGGCGGGTGAACAGCGCGGCTCCCAGAGTCATGTAACACCTATCCGTCAGCGGCGTCACCACCAGCCGCCCGTTGTTGCCCTGGTACTCGTACCCGTACGAAAACACGGAGAGCACCTGCTTGACCACGCAGTCGTCCTGTTCCTGGTCCCAGTAGAACCGGAGTTGCGAGACCCACTCGAAATCCGTCGGGGCTTTGCAACCGCATTTGGCGAGTTTGTCGATTGAGTCGCGGGCGTGAACCTCGATGGTGATCAAAGCGACGACTTTTTTCCTGTTCACCTTGTCGAGCTTGGACCGTGTGAGGGTGACGAGCTTGGACAGGTAGCTGACCCACTTCTTCTTTAGGGTGCGCACGGCTGTCTTGGCGGTGTCCGGGTCGGATAGCGCCTTTTCGCATTCGGTGGTCCACACCATGCAGCCCGCGCTGATGATCATCTGGCCCGGAAATTCGCGGACCCAAGCCTCTTTCTTCATCCCTTTGCTGTGCGTCAGCGTATCGTACAGCGACTTCTTGCACGCGGCGTACATCGCGCCCTCGACGTCGTTGAGCCACTCCTCCGGGCGTCCGTCGGTGATGACCGGTTCGTTGAACGGGATGGTTTCGCCGTCGGGGGAGTGCATGGCGATTGACGCGAAAGTTTTCCGCCCGTCGGTCCCGGGCTTGGTCATCTCGAGCTTCTTGATGCCCTCGAACATACCCTTGAAGTGCGGTTGCACGTTCGGCGGGTTCTTGGCCTGGCCCAAGATCTCCAGTAAGTCGTCGCTGGAGATGAAGTAGAAGCGGGGGAACTGCTGGCGCTTCTTCTCGAGGTAGTTCTCCAGGCTCTTTTGGATTTTTTCCAACTTTTCGTCCATGTCGGCGAACCTGTCGAGCATGGCGTTGTCGACGCCCGGGGTTGGATCGGGCTGCGACCCCGTGCACGCCTTGATGACGTTCGCGAGCGTCTTCATCTCGAGCATGTACTTGGCGAACGAGTCGTTGACGCTGTCGAACATGATGCTCTCCTGCGGGAGCTGCTTGCGGATATCCTCCGATCCCACGAAGATGTTCTCGAGGTACATCCACGACGTCTGAACCTTGGAGACAATCTCGATAACCTCGGACACAAGCGCGAGCTTCTGCTCCCACGCGATGATCGGCTGCTCAAAGACGACGAAGTACTTGGAAGCCTTCATCGTGGACAGCGTGACGATGTTATCCTCGAGCGCGGCGAACACGTCGTCGGTGGAGCGAAGCTTGTAAACCTCCTTGCCCTCGCGGAACTGAACCATGTCGAGCTCGAGCCCCACCCACGTCTCGCCGATGTCGCCCAAGGTGGTCTCGATCGCGAGCTCCTTCGTGGCGTTCGTGGACATCTCCCCGATGAACTCGTCGTGGTTGGAGAGGCCGAGGTCGGTCACCTTGCCGAGCGTAAAGTCGGTACCGTGCGGGTCGAACTTGGCACCGCACTCCTCCATGAGTTGCTCCCAGTGCCGCTGCCGAATCGCGGGATTGCGCAGATCCGTGATGAGCGGCATCGTCTTCTTGAAGCTGTCGACGACGGATTTCATGGACGACCACGTCACCCAGTCGTTCACCTCGCGCCCGATCTTCTGCAGCTTCTTACCGATCCCCACGGCCATGTTCTCCATGACCTCGACGTCCAGATCTTTGAATTCGCCGTCTTTCAATCCGTCGTAAACGCCGATCCATTCCTCGCAAATCGCCCATAGGTCGTTCAACAGCGCCGTGTCCTTCTCCACCTCGAGCAGCTCCTTGAGGGGCGGGCGGGACATCGCGAATATGTCCATGCCGCCCTTGAGCTCCTCTTCTTTCGCGCGGAACCCCGCGGATTTCTCGGCGGTTCGTTGGAGGAAAGCCTTGGCGGCGTCGAGCGAAAGCTTCGTGTTTGGCGTGTCGATCTTCTTTGGCGCCTCCGCGATGAACGCGTCCCTGTGGTCGCACACGTCCTGCACGAACTTGTCCACGGTGCGCCCGAGTTTCTCCTGGAACGTCTCCTTCGCGTCGTCCAGGTCCGCGGCTGTCTTGGAGAGCATGTTGACGAAGGTCATCCAAGTGTCGTCGAGGGCTTCCAGCTGCGCGAGTTTCGACGGCGTCGGCGGCGCGTCCATGCGTTGCAACGACGCGTAGATGGCGCGCAACGGTGCGAACCGCGCGTGTGTCTCCTCCTTCGTCTCCATGATCTTGGCGTGCGTGTTCACCTTGGCGGCGAGTTCGTCGAGGTTGGTTGGCGCGGTGACGAGCGTCTCGGTGTTGCTTTCGAAATGTTTCTTCAAAGCTTCGAGTTCGTCATCCGCGGTTTCTGCGAGCAACCGCGTGAAGCGCTTGACCCACTCCTCGCAGTGCGTTTTCAAAGAGGATTTAAGCGGCGCGCTGTCGACGCGGAGGAAGAGCAAGTTAGCGACGCCGTCCTCGCGCGTCACCTGCTCGGCGAGCGCGCGGTACCGTTCGATGTCCGCCTCGAAATCGACGAGCGGCTTGTTGGCTTTGCGGTAGCGAACGATGAACTGGTCCTTGTCCGTCTCCCACACGTGCCTGTAGGACGCCTCCCACCTCGCCACGAACGTCGCGACTGGGTCGACGATTTTGCCGAGGCCGTTGTCGATGGCGATGATCTGCTTGAGCGCGGCGTCTTCATCGTCGGAGATGACGTCGTAGAACGTGGGTAGGTCATCGCCGTCTTCCGTGTCATCCGGGCCCAGCCGCGGGACATCTTTAACCACGCCGATGAGCTCCCTGCACACCTCGTGTACCATGTCGAAGATACCTTGCGTGTCGGGCGCGAGCTTACACGCCTTGTCGTCCTTGAGCATGTTCGCCGATGAGAACATGGGTATCACCTCGGTGCGCTTGTCACCGTTGAACGCCTTGGCGAGCTGCTGCAACGACTTCTTCACCGCGACTCGAAGCGACTCTCGCAAATCCTCGTCGAGCTCGCGCGTGAAGCGACGCCACTCGCGCTGGACATCCTCGCTGTCCTGCGCGAACGTCCGCGCGAAGCACCGCCCGAGCGCCACGCGCATCTCCTCGTGTAACTCCTTGAAACGTTGTAACGTCTCCTCCCGGTGCGTTTTTTGCGCCGCCGCGAACTCTCCGTCGGCGTAAATTTTCTTTCGAACGATTTTGATAACCGGCGTCTCAGCCACCAGCGCCAGGTTAGCGCGCACCTTCCGCACGGTGTCCTTGTACAGCGTCACGGCTTTGTTCACCTCGGCGCAGAACTTCCCGGCGTCCGCCATGAACATGTCCTGGATCGATTTCGAGGATGTCCAGGAGACTTTTTGCAACCCGGGGGCGATTTTCTTGTCGAGGTATCGGATGCGGTCGGCGAAGAGAGCGCGCTCGTTGCCGTCGAGCATGCCGAGGATCCCGTTGTAATCCGACACCACCTGCAGGACGTTCTCGCGCAGGAGCCTGTACTTCTCGCGCTGCGACGCGAGCTCGGCGCACTTGTAGGGCGCCTGTTTCTGCAGACGCTCCCACAGGCCGACTTCGGTGAAGAGGCCCATGAGCTCCTTGTCAAAGTTCATGGAGATGCCGCCGTCCTCCTCGGCGGCCAGGAGCCTGGCGTCGAGCCTCTGCGCGATCGTCGGCTCGATCCTCGCCTCCACGTACTCGCTCCACTGCTCGTGCGTCGTCTTGATGTACTTTTCAATCGCGGGCAGCGCCTGCTCGAAGCTCGCCTTGAGCTCGTCGAGCTCAGCCACCGCCGGGAACAACTTGCACGCCACCTCCAACTTGGACCACGGCTTGGACAGCCTGTCGTGCAGCTGCTTGGCCCACATCGCGCCGCCCGCGTGCCTCGGCATGCTCGCGTGTACCGGCGGGTCCATACGTTGCGAATCGAACTGTTTCCGGACGGAAACCAGCTCTTTGGTATACGCGGAATAGAGCTCCACGGTTTGCTTCTCGACGTGTCGCTTCACGCCCACCCGCCGCGCCATCTGGTTCAGTGCCTCCAGCGTCTCCGTCTTACCTTCCAGCCCGGACGCCGCCGCCAAGGCGGACGTGTACATCGTGATCGTGCGCTGGTCCAGGTCCTTGACCCCTTCCTTGAACTGGTTGTAATCGTCGTGCCAGGAAGTCGCCTTGATGTCCATGAGGTGGTAATCGAGACCGCGCAGCGAATCCACCAGCTCGACAAAGTCGTTTTCAATCTCCGACATCGTCTGCGCAATCTCCGGGCCCTTGGTCCCAGCAAACACCGGCGGGGGTACCCCGCTCTTACCCGCGAACTGTTCCTGCGCCTCGCACACCTCCATCAGGTCCTTACACCTCTGCACGAACGCGTCGATCTGCGCGAACAGCGAAGCTTCCCGGAAATCCCACCGTCGGGACGCGTCATTCCCCGCTTTTCGGTCCACGGCGCTCTTCGTGGACTCGTACACAGCCTTCCACGCCTCACCAGCCGCGATGGAGTCCCGCAGTGTGTCCTGGCAACTCGACAGGTTGGTACCGTCCA
>Ga0209631_10001700_pt1 | contig 27605 bp, 20 predicted proteins | sample COG_08_FD_184752 | JGI IMG/M metagenome (GOLD analysis project Ga0209631, IMG submission 184752) | Pelagic Microbial community sample from North Sea - COGITO 998_met_08 (SPAdes) (version 2) | ecosystem: Environmental > Aquatic > Marine > Neritic zone/Coastal water | place: Helgoland, sampling... | reverse complement strand
CGATGACGGATCAATATCAATGTGGATTTTTTCCGATTTTGGCGCAAAGCCGCTAATCCGGCCGGTGACGCGATCATCAAAACGCGCGCCAATATTCAGCATGATATCGCAATCATGCATCGCCCAATTGGCCTCATAAGTGCCATGCATCCCAAGCATGCCAAGAAAATGCTTATCAGACGCTGGTATTGCGCCCAGACCCATCAGCGTCAACGTGCACGGAAAATCTGTCATTTGAACTAAGTGGTTAAGTAACTGCGATGCCTGAGGGCCTGAATTAATAACACCACCACCCGCATAAATGATTGGTTTTTTAGCGCCAGCAATGATCTTTACGGCTTCTTCAATCTTGCTGATGTCGCCTTTTACCTGCGGCTTGTAACTTTTGTGAATTACCTTGGCCGGAGAAATATAATCTCCTTTGGCCATCATCACATCCTTTGGCAAGTCAATTACAACTGGACCTGGGCGCCCACTTTTAGCAACAAGGAAAGCCTCGTGAATTTGTCGTGCCAAAATATCGATATCCTTTGCAAGATAGTTATGTTTGGTACATGGTCGCGTGATGCCTGTTGTATCAGCCTCTTGGAATGCATCATTGCCTATTAAGTGGGTTGGCACTTGGCCACATATACATACAAGGGGGATGCTATCCATCATGGCATCCAGCAGCCCGGTCACCGCATTTGTCGCACCTGGGCCTGAGGTAACTAGAATAACTCCCACCTTTCCAGTAGATCGGGCGTAACCTTCAGCAGCATGCACTGCTCCACCTTCCTGACGGACCAGAATATGCTTGATCCTATTCTGCTTAAAAAGCTCGTCGTAGATCGGCAAGACAGCGCCACCGGGATAACCAAAAACAACATCCACACCCTGGTCGTTCAATGCTCTCAGAAGTATTTGTGCTCCGCTTAATTGGTTATTTGACATGGTCTTGCCCTTTTTTCCATAGTCACAAAAAACTAGGGCCGCCAAAAGGCAGCCTTAAAATACTAATTGTTCAGGTTCGCACTGGTTTACCAGCAATTTCATTTATGAGATAAATAAAAAATAGTCTTTCAAGAACCCTTGGTCAACATAAATTGGCCAACAAATGAAAAGATATCTGCTTCTAATCTTTCCGAATATTGCGCGGATAAAGTTAAGTCCGTCTCCAGCTGGTTGCGCAACCATGTCATTTGGCGCTTGGCGAACTGACGGGTTGCTCTTTTGGCGTCGTCTTTAGCAGTTTTGAGGTCTTTTTCACCACTAATAACAGCCCGTAATTCCGGCACACCTACAGCTTTCATTGCCGGTAGAGCAGGGTCAAGACACAGATCATCAAGTGCACGCACCTCAGTCATAGCACCGTTTTTCATCATCCAGTCAAATCGCTTATTGACCCCGTCGTAAAGAATATCACGCTCAGGAAGTAGTGTTATGACACCGTGTAAGGCATCTAGTGGTGGCTTGCTCGGATGATTTTTTTGCCAATCACTTAAGGACTGGCCTGTAGCGTCCACCACTTCATAGGCTCGGATTAAGCGTTGGGTATCGCCAGCCGGTATCCTTATTGCAGATTTAGGATCAATGACAGCCAGTTCCTGACGAAACACCTCGCCACCAAGCTTTTTATGGAGGCTCGTCGCCTTTTTGCGTGTCTTAGAAGGGACTTTTGGAACCGGAGCCAAACCTTTAAGCAACGCCTTCAAGTACATTCCAGTCCCACCAACAATAATTGGCAACTTGCCATCAACCCATGCAGTTTGAATTTCAATTATTGCCAAATCGAGCCAGCGGCCGACGGAACATGGGTCATCAACGTTCAAAATGCCATATAAACGATGTTCAGCTTTGGCCAAATCTTCGGCAGGTGGCCTCGCAGTCAAAATATTCATTTGCTTGTATACTTGCATGGAATCAGCGTTGATAATGACACCAGAAAACTCTCTCGCTACCGCGATCGCCAATGCAGATTTACCACTAGCCGTTGGACCCGCAATAATAAGAACTCTTTGAACCACCTTTTGCTCCTTTAAGGCCTGCATGAACCACATACTGACACTGATTTGCAACCCCCGCACAGCCATTCTTAATGATGAGGCTCTGACAATGGCCACCTCTTGCCTAAGCGAGCTAGGGGCAGAAACTGCAGATGCGAGTTGGCTAGCCCATGGTATTGCCTGCGACATACCTTTTTGTGGCTTGGACATAGAAGTTGTAAAGGCAAATGTGCAACACAAATTTCGGGAATTGCCCGTTGATATCATTGCCCAAAAAAGCACAAACCGCCGAAAAAAACTCTTAGTAGCAGATATGGACTCGACCATGATTATGGGCGAGACGTTAGATGACCTAGCAGAGTTCGCTGGGCACAAAGATAAAGTAGCCGCTATCACCCGCCTTGCCATGAATGGTGAATTGCACTTTGTCGACGCGCTGAAGCAACGCATCAAACTCCTTAAGGGCCTATCTTTAGACAATCTGAAAAAGACCATGGCCAGAGTTGAACTAACACCAGGCGGCAAAACACTTGTTCAGACTATGAAAGCAAATGGTGCCGTAACCATTCTTATCTCAGGTGGGTTCACTTATTTTACAGACCGAGTTCGTGACATGATTGGCTTTGATAGGGCCGAAGGTAACAATTTTGAAATAAGTGACGCTAAACTTACAGGACAGGTTTTGGAGCCAATTATTGACAAAAATGCCAAGCTTGTAATCCTAAAAAAATTCGCAGCAGAATATGGAATAGCCGAAATTGACACTATTGCCGCTGGCGACGGGGCCAATGATCTCCCCATGCTAATGGCAGCCAACACTGGGGTTGCCTATCATGCCAAACCCGCAGTCTCAGAATTAGCCCGTATCAGCATCAATTACGGTGATCTTACAGCCCTACTTTATATACAGGGCTATCGGAAAGAAGAGTTCATCATTTAAAAGTCATTCCAGCCGATTTTAAAGGCACAAACAGAGCACTATTTTGACCTCGCTTTATTGAGTACCACAATCAGGCCTTTTAAAAAGACTGGTTTCGCCAACACTCTGCGAAGACACCTTGACGTTAACAGTGGAATGATGCGCTCCTATGCTTTCTGCATGTCAACAAATTACACTGAACTAAACATAGGAAATGCTTACTTTTTTGTTATGCCAAGCGCAACAAAACGTAGACCAGATTGGCCCTCCACGAGCAGAAGAATACGCTTTTCACCATTTTTACGAGCAGCTTCAACTTTAGCGACTACCTGAGTTGGTGTTGTTACCTCCTGCTGAGAAACCTCGACGATCAAATCACCAGGACGAACTCTTTTTTCAAAGGCAACACCATCATCCGCAACTTCTGTCACAACAACACCACGGGCAGCAGCGTCAAGTTTGAAGCGTTCACGAATAGGGGGCGTCAGTACACCTAACGTCATACCTAATGTGTTGAACGTCTCATCACTTTTTTCAAGCTGTTTTTTTTCATTATCAGAACTAACTGCGGCCGTTTTCGCTTCATCAAGCACACCAATAGTGACGTCAACATTAACTTCTCTGCCATCCCGCCAGACTAACACCTTAACTGGTTTGTCTACTTCAGTTTCGGCGACAATACGAGGTAGTTTACGCATTTCAGGAACAGGCTTACCATCAAATACAAGTATTATATCACCGGTCTTGATACCTGATTTCTTTGCAGGGCCATCGTCAATCAGGCTAGCCACTAATGCACCTCTCGCTTTCTTTAAGCCGAGAGTTTCTGCAATTTCTTCAGTCACAGCTTGAATATGAACACCAAGCCAGCCTCGCTTAACAACACCGAATTTAATCAGTTGCATTATGATCGGCTGGGCTCCGGAAGAAGGGATAGAAAAACCAATACCCACACTGCCTCCGCTGGGAGAATAGATTGCAGAATTAATGCCAATTACCTTCCCATCCATATCAAAAAGAGGGCCACCAGAATTACCCCGGTTGATTGAAGCATCTGTCTGAATAAAGTTATCATATGGGCCAGACTGGATATCCCGACCACGGGCAGAAATGATTCCGGCGGTCACAGTCCCGCCCAAACCGAACGGATTTCCGATAGCCATAACCCAATCGCCTACCCTAGCATCGTCAGAATTTCCAAAACTGACAGAGACCATTTTGTCGTTTGATTTGACTTTGAGAACGGCAATGTCGGTTTTTTCGTCCCTGCCAATCAATTCGGCTTTTAAACGATCATTATCCTGGAGGATTACTGTTATTTCATCAGCACCTTCAATGACATGGTTGTTCGTAATGACATAAGCATCACCATTTTTACCTATGTCGACAATAAAACCAGAACCAAGCGAGGTCGCATTGCGCTGACGACGAGGCTCACCTTGCTTCTGATTGCGATCCATAAACTCCCTAAAAAATTCTTCGAAGGGGGAGCCTGGCGGCAACTGAGGCATTTTTGGGCCACTACGTCCCTTAATTACTTGTGTCGTAGAAATGTTAACTACGGCAGGGAGAAGTTTTTCAGCTAGATTAGCAAAACTGCCCGGGAAGGTTTCTGCTTTTGCTACAACCGAGTCCATTATCATTAGAGCCAACAAGGTAGCTACCAACCATGACATATAATTATACGACTTTACAGGTATTCGTTTTGAAAAAACGTTCACGTTGGGTGTCTCCTGAAATGAACCATTTTATTCATAATTGTGAAAAATGAATAAGGTTAAATTATGGCAAATTTAGCACAATTATTATACTATCCTACTAGCTCCTGACGAGCCAAATAAGAGCAAATCCTGACAATGCCGTAAATAGACCAATGGTACGAACATTGGCAACAGGTAATGCAAGAATTTGTTCCATCATTTTTCGCATGGCATCCGGAAACAACGTATAGGCCGCTCCCTCAAGAACTAGGGCCAACCCTAGGGCGGCGAATAGATCTAAAAAATCCATTATTTTATTGCCACCCCGTTTGGAATTTACCTTCTCTTGCCACCAGAAGCCGCGCCGAAGAAACGCATGAAGTCGCTGTCAGGTGATAACACCAGGGAGGTGCCCTCACCAAAGGCCTGGTCGTATGCTTCCATTGAACGATAAAAAGCAAAGAACCCAGCATCCTTACCAAAAGCATTATTGAGAATAATTGTTCGTGCGCCTTCACCTTGACCACGAGCTATTTCGGCATCTTTCTGAGCGTTAGCGAGAATAACAGTACGTTCACGATCTGCACCAGCCTGTATTTTGGTCTTTTCTTCTTCGCCCTTAGCTCTCAACTCTGCAGCTTGTGCAACCCTAGATGAGCGCATTCTGGTGTAAACTGCTTGAGATGTCGTATCCGGCAGATCAGTCCGCCCAATACGTACATCGATTACCTCCACACCAAAATCAGCACCTTGTGACTTCAGTTGCTCACTTATTAAATACATAACATTAGCTCTTTTTTCAGTCAGCATGTCACCAAGTAAAACCTTGCCAACTTCGGCACGTACTGCAGAGTTCAAACGTCCACCAAAAACAGCACGAAATTCCAAGTCGGTCGATACCTTCTTACGAAATTCAAGCGGATCTACAATACGGTACCGAGCAAAACTATCTACGTTTACACGCTTTTGATCCTGCAGAATAACTTCTTGTGGTTGTGGGTCTAAGTCAAGAATACGACGATCAAAGTATTCAACGTTCTGAACAAATGGTACTTTGAATTTAAGCCCGGGGTCGCGTTCAACACGGACTGGTTTTCCAAACTGAAGTACAAGAGCCTGTGACGCCTGATGAACAGTAAACAAAGTGCTGTTGGCTACAATCGCAGATACAATAAGAACAATGCCGACAATTACGAGGAATATTTTATTCATTGGTTTGCCTCCACCTTTCTCTTGTTTAATTCAGGCAACGGCAAATATGGAACAACACCTGTTCCTCCCTTGTTGTCTAGAATTATTTTTTCCGAATTTTGCAAGACACTTTGCATGCGCTCAATGTACAAGCGCTCAATTGTGACATCCTTACCAGTCTTGTATGCTTCATAGACAGAGAGGAACCGTTCGGCTTCACCTTCCGCTTCCTTGGTCACTTTTTCCTTGTAAGCTAATGCTTCTTGTATCATCCGCGCTGCTTCGCCCTTGGCCCTAGGGACTATATCGTTTCTGTATGCAACAGCTTCGTTGACGCTCCGTTCTTGATCTTGTTTGGCACGTTGAACGTCATTAAAAGCATCAATAACCTCAGATGGCGGATCAACCTTCTGTTGTTTGATTTCAACCACAAAGACTCCAGCGCCATAGCTGTCCAAAATTGACTGGAGAAGCTCCTTAGTTTTAGCTTCAACTTCTCCACGTTTGACAGTTAAAGCATCTTCGAGTGTTGTTTGGCCAATTACTTCTCTAATAGCACTTTCAGCAGCCAGTTTAACTGTAGCATCAGGATTACGAATGTTGAAAAGGTAATCAGCCGCATTTTTGATGCGCCACTGTACAACAAAATCCACATCAATAATGTTCTGATCACCCGTTAGCATTAAACTTTCTTGAGGAACATCACGAGAGCCAGCAGACCGGGCATCTCCATTTGGTCTATAACCGATAGTTATCTGGTTTGTGAGCTCCACATTAGGTTTGAACACCTGTCCAATTGGTGCCGGAGGCCAGTAGTTTAGACCTGGCGGAGTGACTTTTACAAATTTGCCAAATAATAACTCAACGCCCTGTTCGCCCGGCTGAACACGATAAAAGCCACTAAATAGCCATACGGTAATGATACCAATGACAATTAGAATTATGCCACGGGATGATCCTACCCCGCCAGGCATCATACTTTTAAACTTGTCCTGAGAACGACGCAGAAGTTCTTCAACATCGGGAGGAGGCGTTCCGGGACCATTTCCCCAGGGGCCTTGTGGATTTCGTGCCATTAAATTTAAGTCCTTTTCAAAATTGAATTAAGGTCGGGCTTGTATTCTATGTCTGTGGACCTACTTCTAGTTAATTGTTATCTGTCTGTACGCAAGTAAATTCCAAAAGCATCAAAAAAATTACACAATATATCTACAATCAAACAAGTTCAGTTAAAAGTGTTTCAGTTTATAACTAATTCTGGACGTCTTATAGGATAGCTAAACCATCCGGGCAATACAAAGCCGGATACATATCGGCTTAAATTTTGGAGATTTCAAGTATGTCGGTGATAAATGAAGAACTAATTTTAAATGCCCTTGGCTTAATAAAGGACGGTGAAGACGATATTGTTAGTGCTGGCATGATCAGCGGCTTACAGATTAAGGATGGTCATGTTGCTTTCGCCATAGAAGTCGACCCTGCCCGTGGCAGCCAAATGGAGCCCCTTCGCAAGGAAGCTGAGAAGTCGGTACACGCCCTTGAAGGTGTGTTATCGGTAAGCGTTGTTTTAACCGCTGAAACTAGCAGCGGCACTAATGGCACCCCAACGCCTGCTCAACACAACCCAGCCGGCACCGGCCCAGACGCAATTACTATGCCCGGAGTCAAATCAATCGTCGCAGTTGCATCAGGCAAGGGTGGGGTTGGCAAATCCACTACTTCAGTCAACTTAGCTCTAGCCCTAGCCGCTGATGGTCTTAAGGTTGGCATTCTGGATGCAGACATTTATGGCCCATCTGTACCGCGTATGTTGGGCGTGAGCGGGGAACCTTCATCAAGTGATGGTAAAATTCTAGATCCAATGGAGGGCCATGGCATCAAATGTATGTCCATGGGCTTTTTGATTGAAGAGGAAACTCCAGTGATCTGGCGTGGTCCAATGGCACAAACTGCGTTGCAACAGATGATGCGGGACATCAGCTGGGGAGACCTTGATATTCTTGTTGTCGATATGCCTCCAGGCACCGGTGACGTACAACTTACTATGGCTCAGCAGGTTCCATTAACCGGCGCTGTCATTGTTTCAACTCCCCAGGACATTGCCCTAGCTGACGCTAGACGGGGCCTAAATATGTTTCGCAAAGTTGATGTTCCGGTCTTTGGCATTGTTGAAAATATGAGCTACTTTTCATGCCCACATTGCGGTGAGCGCTCCGAAATTTTCAGTCATGGCGGTGCCAGAGCTGAAGCAGAATTACTGAGCATGGACTTCCTGGGTGAAATACCGCTTTCTATAGACATTCGAGAAACTTCCGATGGTGGCAAACCCATCGTCATTTCCCAACCCGATAGTGAACATGCAAAAGCATATCGTACTATGGCCGAACAAGTCTGGGAAAAAACACAAAAGTCACTGGCGAAAGGAGAAGCCGAAGCACCACGCATTCTTATTCAATAGAAAAATAGTGTTGTAATAAGACTATTTCTGAGGAAAGAGAATCCTGTGTTATTTTCCTAGACAATTCATTTCGTAGTCATAAAGCATCCATTCGTTTTAACTTTTTCTATATTTGCCAAACGATATGAAATGCTTTGGCACTAAGTCAAGCTGACAACCCGGCGCTGCATGAACAGTGCTAGTTGGTTATGGATTATGTTCATGCCGACTAACAGTTTAGTTTGCTTGCTAGTTTAGGCTGTAACAAATATCTATATTTTTTCCTTAATCACAAATGAGTATGATGCCGCGCCATCTAAAGATGGGAATGCCGCGCGGGAAATTTCTTTCCACTGATCAACATCAAAATCTGGGAAAAAAGCATCGCCATGGGGGCTAACTTCTACTTCAGTCAAATAGAGCCGATCGGCCTTAGTCATGGCCAGCCGATATATTTCTGCCCCACCAATAATCATAATTTCTTCCTTCTCCAAGGCAACCGCCATACCGTGGGCAACAGACAAGGCCTGATCCAAATCGTGGACAACATGAGCATCTGCGGCTTTGTAGGTCCTGTCTCGTGTTATCACAACATGTGGACGCCCTGGTAAGGGGCGGCCGAGAGATTCCCACGTCTTACGACCCATGATGATGGGTTTGTTCATAGTTAGTTGCTTAAACATTTTTAAGTCACCCGGAATATACCAAGGCAGCCCGCCATCCCGGCCAATGACGCGGTTTTCACCTATGGCAACAACCATTGAGATAATCATCAAACAGCCACCGGAGCAGAAATATGTGGATCGCTCTCATAGCCTTGAAGCTCAAAATCATCAAAAGTGAACGAAAAAATATCTTTTATATTTGGGTTGATATTCATATTTGGTAAAATCTTGGGTGTACGCAACAGTTGCAGATCCGTTTGCTCCAGGTGATTGGAGTAGAGATGTACGTCGCCAAACGAGTGTACAAAATCACCTAGTTCAAGTTCGCATACCTGAGCAACCATCATGGTAAGCAGCGCGTAGGAAGCAATGTTAAAGGGCACGCCCAAGAATAAATCCGCACTACGTTGATAAAGCTGACAGGACAAGCGGCCACCTGCCACATAAAACTGGAATAAACAGTGGCAAGGCGGCAGAGCCATGTCTTCAATATCAGCAACATTCCAAGCGCAAACAATCAACCGGCGAGAATCAGGCTTACACTTGATCTGCTCAACCAGGTTGGCGATCTGGTCGACCTTACTACCATCTGGTGCTGGCCAAGAACGCCACTGAGAACCATAAACTGGCCCTAAATATCCTTTTTCATCAGCCCACTCATCCCAAATCTTGACGCCATTATCTTTCAGGTATTTGATGTTGGTATCGCCTGCTAGGAACCACAGTAGTTCGTGTATAATTGACTTCAAATGAAGCTTCTTTGTAGTCAACACAGGAAAACCATCATTCAAATCAAAACGCAATTGAGCACCAAAAAGGCTACGTGTGCCGGTACCAGTACGATCTTCCTTCAATATACCTTGATGGCGGACTTGGGCCATCAGTGCGAGATATTGTTTCACAAGTAAATTTCCTTAAACGATTCCATTCATTTAAAAATACCCCATCCCCGCCCCTTCCAATAGTGTTTCTTTCAGCTTATATTAAAAATGTCGGATAACCGACTATGACGATAAACACTGTACGGAATAATCGTTACGGACCCGGGGGCAGTGCCCGGCGCCTCCACCAAATTTTGTTATCCCTTTAAAGGATATGCAATGGGGGCGAAACAGGATCGACGTGCGTGGTAAAGGTTCAGCTTTCGTTCGGCATGGTATCCACCGTTATCGGGCCAAACAAAGAAATGCCAACGATAATGAGGCATTTGCAGTAGCAGCCTAACGGCTCTTACTACGGGGTTCGGGGGGCACCTGGCAACAGAAGCCCCCCACTTGGCATTTTTTAGTATTGCCAGACAGAAAACACTGAGCTTCTTAAAAGGCGCAGGACAGGAGCAGCAAGGCGATATAATGAATGAAGAACCTTTGAGTTATGAAAAATGGGTAGAGGAAGCCCTTCGTGTTGTCATTAAGCGTGCCCTTGAACAGACGGTACTCAATGGCTTGCTTGGAGACCATCATTTTTTTATCACTTTTTTAACCGGTCACGCTGACGTTGAAATTCCAGCCCATCTACGGGTCGAACATCCTGAAGAAATGACCATCGTTCTGCAGCATCAGTTCAATGACTTGGACGTCAATGACGTTGGATTTAGTGTGTCATTAAGTTTCGGCGGTCGACTGTGTCATCTGCAAATACCCTACTCAGCCATCGTCACCTTTGCCGACCCAGCCGTCAATTTCGTTCTACAATTAAAAATGGCAGAAAAAGATTTTGAAGTTACTGAAAACACTTCAGTCTCGTCGGGAAATGCCACTGTCGTCGGTCTTTTGTCTGAGTTGCCAGAGCCAGAAGGTAAAGAAGCGCAAATCTCTATGGATGATGACGATGACAAGAGAGATGATAAAATGGGTGAAGTCATTGCACTGGACACTTTTCGTAAAAAATAGGAACTCTATTGCATGAGCAACTACGTTCATCACACGATGTTCCACTTAGCAAATAACAATACGCCTTGGCGGCTAATCACTAATGATCACGTCAGCGTTACTGAATTTGAGGGTAAAGCGGTGCTCAAGGTCGCGCCAAAAGCACTGACGCTACTCTGTAGTGAGGCTATGCGTGATATCTCCCATCTGCTCAGGTCAGGGCATCTACAACAACTTCGGAATATTCTTGATGATGATGAGGCATCAGACAATGATCGTTTTGTGGCCATGGATTTATTGAAAAATGCTAATATTGCGGCAGGTGGTGTATTCCCCATGTGTCAAGATACAGGCACCGCCATTATCTTGGGCAAAAAGGGCCAGCAGGTATGGACAAACAGTGATGATGAAGCAGCACTTAGCGAGGGAGTTTTAAAAACTTTTAATGAGAGCAACTTCCGCTATTCACAGATTGCTCCCTTGGATATGTTCAATGAAACCAATACGGGCAACAATCTACCAGCCCAGATTGACATCTACGCTACTGAGGGTGATGAATACCAATTCCTATTTATAGCCAAAGGGGGTGGCTCAGCTAACAAGACATATCTTTATCAGCAAACTAAAGCCTTGCTGAATATAGATAGTCTTATGGCTTTTTTAGATGAAAAAATTCGCACTCTCGGCACAGCCGCTTGTCCGCCCTACCACTTGGCTGTCGTTATTGGTGGCACCTCTGCCGAGGCTAATTTAAAAACAGTCAAACTTGCCTCAACTAAATATCTAGATACTTTGCCAAACATAGGTAACGAAAAAGGACAAGCCTTTCGCGACTTGGAAATAGAGTCATTAATCCACAAAATGACACAAAGCATGGGAATTGGAGCCCAGTTTGGCGGTAAATACTTCTGTCATGATGTCCGCGTCATTCGCTTGCCCCGTCACGGCGCCTCATGCCCAGTTGGCATTGGTGTTTCATGCTCAGCTGATCGCCAGTGTGAGGGTAAAATAACATCTAAAGGTGTCTTCATTGAAGCATTGGAACGTGACCCAGCAAAGTATCTGCCGAGCATATCTGATGATCTCTTGTCCGACGGCGTTGTCAATATTGACCTCAACGAGCCCATTGGGAAAACGCTTAGCAAACTTTCAATGCAACCGGTTAAAACAAGACTTTCTCTCAGTGGCACCTTAATTGTGGCTCGCGATAGTGCTCATGCTAAACTCAAACAACGTATGGATGCAGGTGAAGAATTACCGCAATATTTCAAGGACCATCCAATCTATTACGCGGGGCCCGCAAAAACACCAGAGGGCTACGCCTCTGGATCTTTTGGCCCAACTACTGCAGGACGCATGGATTCCTATGTCGAACAGCTTCAGGCTGCTGGTGGATCCTTAATCATGTTGGCAAAGGGAAATCGTTCGGCCCAGGTGACTGCTGCCTGCAAAAAATATGGAGGTTTTTACCTAGGTTCTATTGGTGGCCCAGCAGCAAAACTGGCGCTGGATTGCATTAAAAAAGTAGAAGTTCAGGAGTACGAAGAACTGGGAATGGAAGCGATCTGGCGCATTGATGTCGTTAACTTTCCTGCATTCATTGTTGTTGATAACAAAGGCAATGATTTCTTTGCAGATTTTAAGTGTTAGGCGTCATTAAAATAACAGGCAGCACTTGGAATCATCAGTTTATCACAAACGCTATAAAGCTGTGGCTTTCCACTTTTTGAATAAAAAAAATTTTCACAATTGACTTGGCCAAGACCTAGTCCTTAACGGTTGCAAGTGAAAATTTATCTACTTAGCTGAAAATTCGATTTGCCGGCTAAAGGTGCCAGCTTATGTGTCTTTTTATATTTAGTCATTGAGTGCACTTCCCCTTTTTGAAGTTTCTAAAATCATAAGAACAATTCAAAAAATGCATCTACTCGTGTTTAGTCTCAGAGATTGATAGAGTATGTAAAACGAATGTTTTATTGCTTTGTGTTTTTTAAGATCTGGCAAACCAATGACAAATATCATTTTTACTGGACCCAAAGACTCCCCCTTTTTAGTTGCATTGGCTCACGGTGCAGGTACCCATATGGATACGCACTTCATGAAATTCTTTGCTGAAGGACTTGCCCGGCATGGCACTAGAGTTGCACGTTTTGAGTTTCCTTATATGTTGGAACAGCGTAAGTCTGGTAAAAAACGTCCACCCAATACGGTGAAGTTGCTCCTTTACTCTTGGCACCAGGTAATTACTGAGCTAGGAGCTGAAAGACTTATCATTGGTGGCAAATCCATGGGTGGAAGGATTGCGTCCATGGTTGCAGACGAGGCTGGGGTCAAAGGGCTGGTCTGCCTTGGCTATCCATTTCATCCACATGGCAGACCGGATAAACTTCGGACTGATCACTTGCAAAAACTGAAAACTCCCTCACTATTCCTGCAAGGTGATCGTGATAGTTTTGGAAACAAAGATGAAGTTGGAGGCTATACAGTCTCGCACAATATTAGTTTACACTGGTTGCAAGACGGCGATCACAGCTTTAAACCACGTAAGAAATCAGGTCGCACCGAACAACAAAACTGGAACGAAGCCCTTGATGCCATTATTTATTTTATAGAAAGTCTATGCGAAAACAGCCATGGTCAATGACCCTTCATCTATACGCAAACACTCCGTAATTATTGCAGGCCACGAAACTAGCATTTCCATGGAAAATGCTTTCTGGGATGGCTTGCGCAACATTGCCCGCGAGCAAAACCTCTCCATCAACGACCTTGTTGCCAAAATTGACAGTGACCGTCGTGGCAACCTATCCAGCGCAATCCGCCTCTACGTGCTACAATGCACTAAAGACTAGCGCACCAACTCATTAAGAAGATCTTTAAGAAAGTCCTTATGCGGGGCTCGTTGCTGGTTTTGCAAGGATTGGGGTGGCGATGGCGGTGGAATGCTACCATCAACAGATGTTGACGGTGAAGATGGTTGAGAATTCTGGTTTGATCCACCCAAGCCCGGAACAATATTTTGCAGAAGATCACCAACACCCTTTTTCTTCAGGATGCTGTCCAACCCCCTAATGATAAGACCACCACTCAGAAGCTTGGAGGTGTCCAGTTTAACATTAGGGGCGTCAAGATCACCCCGAATTAAAAATGGCAGCTTTGATTTAGCCGAGGTTCCATTATTGAGGATTTTACCTATGAAATTTTGTGACATTTCAAATTGCCCGACTACGTTGATCAACCAGCGCGACAAGTCAACCATTCCCTTTGCCCGTCCGTTACCCATAGATGAGGATAGCGTCAGATCGCTAGATTGGGCTATCCCCTTGCTAACCTTAAAAGTGCCCGTGACATTGGCAAGACCAGCATTCGCTTTCTTTCCAGATAGCCTAGCTCCAACACTCTTTAATTCAGAAAGCAGGCCTAGAACTGATGACAAAGCAGTCCCTTTACCACCCCTACTTACGTTCATTCCCTCAAGACTAATTGAACCACCACCTTCAAGCCCAGCCACAAGGTCAGACACTGTATAGCCACTTGAAGCTAGTTTAATGTCCATCCCTGCTCGGCCTTTCGCTGGACTTTCACCAATTGCAGCTAACAAGCCCTTTTTCATGCTTAAATTATTTAAAGATACCGTACTCTCAATTGTCAAAGGAGACGCCGCCTTTGCCGTCGCCGTGGCATTAATAGTACCACCAAAAAGATCACCGCTCAGTTTATCAACCTGCAGAACACCAGTATTTATAGTTGCTTCTAAAACACTATTGTTAATGCTGTATTTCCCATGAACCAAAGCTTTGGATTTTAGCTTTATATCCGCATCAAAAACTTCCAGATAGGATAAATCAATGGGTTTTGTTGGCCAGCGCCCAGGCGAAAAACCTGCTAACTCTTTGAGGGTCGGTTCTCCCTGTGCACGCCCAGGGGCAAGCCGTGCAGAGCCTAAACTCGAGGCTTTATCTTCCAACGAAGAACCTACGGACACCGGCAAAAATTCATTAACTGCAATTCTGCCAGTATACAAATCGGCTTCCACTTTTGTCTTGGGGCCACCTATTAAAATTTTGACTGTGCCGTTGAGAGGCACTTGCCCTACTTTTGCTTCCAGTTTGCCAAGCGTCATTCCTGTGTTATTAGCTTTTATTGTACTGTTCAGATTAAACCCACCCAGTTTATCAGTGAATTCATGATTGATGCCCAGGGACTTTAGCAACCCAATCCAATCACCATGAGCAACCTTCAAATTGCCGTCAAACCCACCAACGAGCGGAAGAAACGACAGTTTGCCCTTGGTCATAATATTTGCCCCTGCCCCTTGCAATTCCAATTCAATAAACGGGTTTAGAACCGAGCCATCAATTTTTCCTGCAATGTTAACTGTTCCCATGGCTTTGGAAATTAGTGGGATATTTACTCCAAGAAAACGAAAAAACCTGGGAAAATCACTGAAGTTGGCATCAAGATGAACTCCTTTCATTTTTGGAATACCAGCGATGTTACTAAACGAACCTCTTGCTCTAAGGTTTGAGCCTGCTAACCTTTTAACACTAAGATGGCGAATATTAACGATGCCGTTTAGCAACGAGACATCAAGATTGATATTCTTAACTTGGGCGCTCCCGTAAACAACTGTATTAATTCTACTTTTAAAATTTGCATCAAAGTTTTTCAATGCAGCCAAAGGGGCTATACTGATGCTTTCACTGGGCTCAAGCTTGGTTGTAGTTTTTGGAGCAGAATTCTGAGCATCTAGTTTGGTAGCAGATTTAGCCCCAATTTGGGTTCTGTTCAAATAAGCATCAAGATTCAGCCTATCAAGGACTAAGTCCGCATCAACAGATAAACGCTCAACAAGTTTAACGGCAGCATTACCTGTTAGACGAGAGCTATCAAACTGCAAGTCTAGTTGACTCACAGAAATCATACTTTGGGTTGCCTGCAAATTACCTGATAGAGCCATCTTGAGAAGACGGTCGGGGGGTACAGGTGGCATGGGCACATCAAGCCAATCCATCATTCCGCGAACGTTTCCGACAGAAACTTCCATTTTACCATCAAAGCGTGGCAATGCTTCTTCTGTCAGAACAAAACCAAATAGGGCCACATCTGCATTTCCAGGCAACTTGGCCGAAGCATGACTGATAGTGACTTCCCCACCAGATAGCTCCGCACTCAAACGGGCCTGCCGGACCAACCCACTGTTAAAAGCAAGAGACTTTGCCGTTATATTTAAGGTGACGTCCATAAAATCTGGTAGCTCAGTCTCCGACCCACCAGGAGCTGATGTACCTGTTTTATCAGGCATCTCTAGACTAACATTAGAATTGGGCTCATTGTCTTCAATTTTTGTTTGCTTATTTTTCGAAACGCCTGTCATGGCCTCTCTAATTTCTGGGAAAGCCAGCCACTTGTCCAAATCTAAACTATCAAGTGCTAGACTTATATTGACATTAGGAGTTCCCTTCAGGATTAAACCAGCAGAACCTTTTGCAACGGCTTTACCAAGGCTAACAGTCAGTTCTGAGATATCAGCGGCCTCTGCCGAGGCCGCCACTTTAGCCTCGAAGCCAAACTCTTGGCCCAAAAGTCCTGGAAGCGACGATGTAGGACGAGCAAACTGAACAAAATTAGCCAAGTTATTTCCCGTTGTCTTCACCAATCCCTCAAATCTTGGGGTCTCGTCCAGTCCAATGATGGCGCCCGAAAAAGATGTTTTTATCTGGCCCGGATTGAGTGAGATGGTTAAGCTAATTGGTGCAGTGCGCTTTTCAATAATCCTATCGATAGAAACTGTATATTCTAGTGGAAACCCGCCGATAACCATTTTACCTGCACTTGCAAAGGGTCCTGCAGGGGACGCAGCTGCAAAGCTCGCATCGAATTTTTCAATCGTTTCAATTCTTCCCAACATGTCATCTCGGTAAGTTACATTGGCATTTTCAATTGAAAAATTATCCAAACTAAACGCAGAGGCACTCTCCCAAGCCTGCGTATCTTTTGGAGCTTCTACAAGTGGAGTTTTGTCAATTTTTACTTCAGGTTTTTTTACTTCCAAATCTTCCTTAATAAAAAGAAGATCCATGTTGGTATTGCCATCAGCAAAACGTTGCAGTTCTATTACAGGGTCAATCAGACGCACTGTCTGTACTTTCACCAGGCCACCAAGAAGCGGGCCAAGAGCAACACGAACTTCAAGAGACCTCAGGCTAAACATATTTTTAGCAGTGGCCCTCACGCTATTGGAAAGATAGACATCATTAGCAACAATTGCCGGAGCGGGAAAAACAGAAATTTCAATATCACCATTGATTGTAAGCTTCCGCCCAGTAAGTCGTTCTACTTCGTTTGTCAGATCGGCCTTATAGCTATTCCAGTTGATAATGCTTGGGCCGACCAGAATGGCCGCAACGAGTAAACCCAGTACACTGGTTATGATGAGTAGAAGTTTATTCACGCTTTGATGCTCCACTTGAACGGCCCCCACCTCTAAAATAAGGTGGATGAAGGTTCCATTTATTGATGTACACTAAATTCTCCGCCAGTCGAGCAAATAAAGCATCGTGATAGTTCTATGCACATAAATTGCTAGCTAATAAACTTGCACTAGCCTTGACGCGCAGTTTTTCGTTGCGGTCCTCGCACCTGATGCACAGATATAGGTGGTATTATAACCTTATTATGTACTCTTGGTTAGATGAATAAAATCATCTGGGGCCGGTCCACCTGTAGCCCAATCTAGCAACTCAACCGTGTGTATAACAGGAACTTTAGTAACACCTGAAATTTGCACCATGCAACCAATGTTACCGGTAGCGATAATATCAGCATTCTGTGCTTCTAAATTTTTAACCTTACGGGTTTTTAGGCGCTCGGAGATTGCAGGCTGCAAAAGATTATAAGTCCCCGCAGAGCCACAGCATAAGTGACCTTCCACCGGGTCACGAACATCAAAACCAGCGCTCTTAAGCAACTCTCTGGGCTCGTCATGTAATTTCTGCCCGTGCTGCATTGAGCAAGCCGAATGGTAAACAATGACCGGCTGGTCACGTACTTTAATGTCACCTAAGTTAAGAAGAGATATAATTTCACTTACATCTTTGCATAGGGAGGCTATTTTAGCTGCTTTTTCAGCCCAGTCTCCGTCCCCTTGGAGCATGAAGCCATAATCCTTGAGCGTCGTGCCACAACCGGAGGTATTGCTCACAATAGCGTCCAGTCCATCTCCCTCCACTTCTACCATCCACGCAGCAACATTATTGCGAGCTGCCTCAAGTGCGGCAGACTCCTTGCCTAAATGATGGACTAATGCACCGCAACAGCTGGCATTTGCAGCAACCACAACCTCACAGCCGTGACGAGTCAGCAGGCGCACAGTCGCCTCATTGATAGACGGGCGCAGCACTTTCTGTGCACAGCCTGTCATCAGAGCAACACGCATTCTTTGTTTACCAATAGCCTTGAAAACCTGAGGGACATCATAGCTTGACTGACTTGAGGTTTTATCTGGTGCCATGGCGATAATTCCCTTTAGGCGACCCGGCATTAGTTTTTTAAGAGGCTGCGCAAGTTTTGCAACAATAAGCGACAAGCGAAAAATCTCAGGGCTTGGCAAGACAAAGGCCAACAACATACGTAAAAGCCGGTCCCCTAGGCGACGTGAGTAGGTTTTTTCCACATAGACTCTGGCGTGGTCAATCAGATGCATGTAATCGACACCGGAAGGACAAGAGCTAGAGCAGGACAGACAGCTCAAGCACCTGTCAATATGCTTGACTACCGACGCGGGGGCAGGCTTGGCACTCTCAAGCATTTCCTTGATCATATATATTCGACCTCGTGGGCTATCTCGTTCGTCGCCCAACAAAACATAAGTCGGGCAGGTCGCCGTACAAAAACCACAATGGACACACTTACGCAAAATATTATTGGCGATTGAAATCGTTGGTTGGCTCATTTGATCGCGGCTGAAGTTTGTCTGCATGACTAAATCATTCTACCAGGGCAAAGTAGACCTTTTGGGTCAAAACTATTTTTGACCCTTGCAGAAATTCGTACTTGAGCATCCGCTTGGGGCTGAAACACAGGCACTCGAGAGCGTACTTCTGCAGCAGCACGGAGTAAAGTAGCATGACCGCCTGATTTTTTGAGGGCATTCCTAACCTGCCGATGGGCTCCATCAGGACGCTCTTCAATGGCTAACCAGATCAAGCCCCCACCCCAATCAAAAAAAACGCGTCCGCCAATACTATCCAAAATCTTTTGCGCGACCTTGGCACCGTCTGCGGGGGGAACAGAAAGTCGCCAAATTTGCTCTCTGCCCAAGACAAAGTAATTAACATCACACACTTCGCGCCAAAAGGTAATGGTGTTAGAGGTATCCAGTTCCTCAGTATCTCCAAATTCAGATAATAACTGCCTTAAGATATTGGTCCGGTACTCAACTGATGGACCCGGCCCTTCGACGCGAATTGCGCTAAGGGCACTTTGCGCCCCGGCAACATATGGAACAACTGACTCAGTTGTAATATCAAAGGGAAGATGGGCAGCAGCGGAAACTTCGCAGGAACTTTGCAGAGCTGACGTTAAAGCCTTAATACCGCATGCGCTATCTTTTGTCATGACCAAGACAGTCCTTGATTTTTCTGGCCTGGGCAAGACCCTAAAAGTAACATCACTCATCACGCCTAAGGTTCCAAAAGAGCCAGCCATTAATTTTGATAAATCAAAACCAGTTACGTTCTTGACAACCCGACCCCCAGATTTAAACTTTTCACCACGGCCGCTAATGGCATGAAAACCGAGTATATGATCGCGTGCACTGCCTGATGCTACGCGGCGTGACCCGGCTAGATTGCAAGCAATCACGCCGCCTATACTTCCCGCACAAACACCAGAGCCAAGCAGAGGTCCCAAGTTAGGTGGCTCGAATGAAAGCCACTGTTTGTGTTCATCAAGGGCCGCTAGTATCTCGCTCATTGGCGTGGCAGCGGCCGCGCTCATGACCAGTTCACCCGGTTCGTAAAGATCAATGCCGCTTACACCTGAAATATCTAGGACATTCACATCCGAGCTAGGCGGGCATCCATAATCACGCTTGGTTGCAAGACCACGAACATCAACGGCCTGCTCCTTAGCAACTGCCCACTGAACCACATCAAGAATTTGTTCAGGACACAGAGCTTTAAAGGTTTCGCCCATAATTTGTCAGAACCTTGGAAGATTAGTAAAACGTGTTTTGTTATCATGGACATGGACCCGGCCAAGCTCGGCACAACGGTGCAGAATAGGATACACCTTGCCCGGATTAAGAAGTCCATCGGGGTCAAACGCACATTTAACTCGCTGCTGTTGTTTTAGATCATCTTCGGTAAACATAACACCCATGAGATCACGCTTTTCAACTCCCACTCCGTGCTCGCCTGTCAACACACCACCAACCTCGACACATAATTTTAAAATTTCAGCGCCAAATTCCTCTGCCTTTTCCAACTGGCCAGGAATATTTGAGTCGTAGAGGATTAGCGGATGTAAATTGCCGTCCCCCGCGTGAAATACATTAGCAACACGCAGATTATATTTGTCAGACATCTCGGACATGCGCGATAAAACTTCGGACAAACGACCACGCGGGATAGTGCCGTCCATGCAGTAGTAATCTGGAGAAATACGACCAACAGCGGGAAAGGCCGATTTGCGTCCGGCCCAAAAAGAAATTCTTTCAATTTCACTTTCACTAATCTGGGAATAGCTGGACCCTGCTTCCATTGCCAATATGTGGACCCGTTCAATCAAGAGAGAAACCTCAGCCTCGGGACCGTCAAGTTCAATAATAAGTATAGCCTCAACATCCAAAGGATAACCGGCGTGTACAAAACCCTCCGCCGCCTGAACCGCCAATTTATCCATCATTTCCATACCACCCGGAATAATGCCTGCGGCAATAATGGCGTTGACACAATCCCCAGCTTGCTCGTTGGAAGGAAAACCCACAAGCACAGCCCGAGCAGTTTCCGGTTTCTTCAAAATACGGACGGTAACTTCGGTGACAACCCCAAGTAACCCCTCGGACCCAGTTATCAAGCCAAGCAAGTCATATCCTTCACTATCAAGATGCTTGCCGCCTAGACGAACTATATCACCGTTTATATTTACCACTTCGATGCCGAGTAAATTATTGGTTGTTAAGCCGTATTTCAAGGAGTGCACACCACCTGAATTTTCGGCTACATTGCCACCAATTGAACATGCAATTTGGCTTGATGGATCGGGTGCATAATAGAAACCCCTGTCTGCAACAATATCAGAGATAGCCAGGTTAGTTACACCAGATTGGGCAACGACAGCACGATTCTCATAATCCACATCAAGAATACGATTGAACTTACCTAGTCCCATTACTACCGCATCCGCCAAAGGCAAAGCACCCCCAGATAGGGATGTGCCAGCTCCTCGTGGCACAACCTTAATGCCTTCACGACAACAATACTTGAGAATAGCCGAAACTTGTTCCGTCGTTTCTGGTAACACTACCGCCATGGGTATTTGACGATAGGCGGACAGACCATCGCATTCATAAACACGCAGTTCATCCTCATCAGAGATGATATTTTCACCGGAAACAAAACCAGATAAAGCGATAATAATTTTTGAACGGCGAGAAATAATCTCAATGTCTGGTATCGGCATCTTCATGCTACAAAGCCCTTAAACATATATTATTGGTTGTAGAGTAAGGGGATTGGAGGCTTCATAAAAGAAGAACCGCGCTTAGCGGCACGTTTTTTTACGTCTTTCCCACTCTGTGGAAAAGAAACAAAGTATTTTTGTAAGTTAGCCCTGACGCGCCTTGAAGCGTGGATTTGCCTTGTTAATCACGTAAACTCGGCCTTTGCGGCGTACGACCCGGCAATTTTTATCTCTCAATTTTGCCGACTTTAGAGAATTTCTTACTTTCATAATTTATATCCTTAGTTTCCCTTGTAAAAGGGCACCGAAGGCTGGAAAGTAAGAGTTTAGAGGCCATCTGTCAATGGGAGGAAACTGCTTTTGGGGTTTCCTAGTGGACAGCGACTATATTATTGAGAGAATTTGATCAAAAAAACAGGATCCAACACAAATGGGTTCAGTCGGCAATCTAAAAAGTATACTAGTGCAAAGCTAAATAATTTTCTCAGTCGGCCAGATATAGGGGTGAGAAAATTTATTATTGCTTAGAACATCCATAATGTATTGAGCCCCTAGGCACTCATTGAGATGAAGGTGTGCCTTTTCCCAACCTTTTTTGGCAATTTTTCTCCGCATTTTGTCGTTTTCAAGAAAATAAGCAATCTTACTGACTAGGTCTTCATCATTTTCATAATACACCATCTCATCTTCGGTATATAATTTGTCGATATTATATTTCCTATGGGAAAATGTCAGGACACCGTTTCCAGTCAAATGGGAGACCCGATCAGATGAATAAATGTATAAATCATCAGGAGTAGCAAGATTCAGTGGCCCTTCGCGCTCTCGTGACAAGTTAAGGCCACATTTACTGCGCCTCAAAGTCTTCATGTAGTTGGCACCCCATAGCCCACCAGTTTCAAAAGACACATGTTCTGGAAATTCAATCTGAGGCAGGCGCTGACGTATTAGATCAACCGTTGTCTTTCGTGGATCCACCCCTTCCCTGTCAAAAGAACCACAGGCAAAAATAAGATCTATATCACCATTAGCCTCAAAAGCACGTCCTGTTTCCATTGACGAATCAATAATGTTGGGGATGTAATAGGCTGCCTGACCACCTGAAATTCTACTCAAACCTTTGCCGGCTGTAGTAATAAAAGTCGCATCCAACAGCGCACTTTTTTGGTTCAGGCGCAGAATTGTGCCAGGAATAAAAAGCGGGTCTATTGAAAGCTGGGCGAGCCTCACATCTGGATGATTTTTTCTTAAGTGGATAAGTGTATCTGACCTAATTACATCAGCATGAATAAAAATAACCAGATCTGGCTCAAAAGACTGAGCTTGTCGCAGAAAGTTTTTATTGGCCCCTGAGACTCCAAATTTACGTGAACGAAAAACATTGCTTAAGCGTGCAACGTCCCGATCAAAAAAACGTAACACAGTATGTTTATTTCTAATAAAACCATTGCCAAGTTTGTTTGCGTAATCATAAAAACGCGAAGCAGCATATTTTAACTGATTACCACCAACGATCATTACCCGCATAGAATTTTCCTTGGTGTTCCAATATAAAAATGACTGTTAGTCATAATTTAAAAGCCAAACCGTAAATGGCCTAATTTATGACAGAATTTAGCTTACACATCATAAAATGATAAGCAGTGTATTTATGTTTTTTGCAAGCCTCAGTTCTCTATTTATTACAGCTAATGTCGACAAGAGTATTTGTAATTAAAAAGTTTCTTAGTGATTTTAATTATCACCTTTCCACCAACACCATATCAAAGGTGGCTTAACAAATACCACATGTGATACTATTAATTAAATTTTAAAGAAGACGAAGTCGATTGGGGCTGAGACCAATTTGCATTATAGCAAGGCAAATAAAAATGAAGATAAATATCAAAACATCCTTCTATGTATTTCCATTGTTACTTACAATAGTCGCTATTGTTACAAATGGATGTCAGAGGCCTCGGCCACTAGCAGAACCAGGACCAACGCCAGGTATATTTTCTGGTAAAGCAGGCGAGTTCGTCTTTGGTGATACAAAGAAGAGGAAACGAAGACGTCGCTAGCCTTTAACCTCAGAGTGCATCTGCTGTTCCTTGTTGTTAATGTTAGGGATATATTTTTTCATCTCAATAAGAAGCTGTTAAAAAATGTCTAAACTCACTGAAGTTTTTAAAAAAAGACGCCAAAAATTTTGTTGCGTTACAAGTGAAAATATGGCGAAACACTCGAAGTGTTGCTTTTATGCAACAAACTTGTGGCATTTATGCTAAAAAAGCCGGCAAAGAGTTTGACAGAACAGGTGCCCTGCCATAAAACATATCCAGTTGGGCATTGCAGATTTTATGTCTAGCAATGTCTTAATAAGTTTTTTTACTACCCCCAATTTTTTGAAAGAGGGATTTTGATAATGAATAATTTTCGTAAAACACTCCTTAGCACAGCGGCTATGGGTCTTATGACTTTCTCAGCAGTAGCTTCTGCTTCTGCAGCCGATGTTGAAAAGAAAATGGCTTGGAGCGGCTTTGTTAACCGCACAGTCATAACTGGTGATGATGGAGAGAATAACTTCATATCACACATGGATCCTGTCAACGTTGGCCAGTCAAGAGGTAGAATTAAAGCCTCAGCCAAATCTGAAGCTATGACAATAGGCATGTATTTTGAAATGGGCATGACAGATGGCGACATGGCAACTCAGTCTGCCAGTGGCGGTGAAAGCATGACCGTTCGCCACAACGCTTTTTATGTTTCAAACAGCATGGGCAAACTTACTGTTGGCCACACTTCTCATGCAGGAGAGGCTTACGGAGCTTCGGACGTATCTGGGACGAGCCTTGCAACCAGTTACAGCGCAACCCCTTATGGAGACGTTCTGTTTAATGACGCCAGCAACACAGTTGGCGCTGCTGCTTCAGGAGTATCAGCTCAGACTGCACATGGTGGTGGCTATACCGCTGGACGTTCCAACGGTGTAAGTTATACCACTCCTAAGTTTAACGGTTTCACTGCAATGGTTTCTCACAGAACTGATGCATCAGGCTCATATAACGTAAAGTATGGCGGAAACTTTAATGGTGTTAAACTTTCAGCTGGCTACTCGTATGCTAACCTGGCTACTGCTGCTGGAACTGCAAAAACTGCTGCCACAGATTACGTTCATGGTGCCGGTGTTGGAATTGAACTACCAACTGGCTTAAACGTTTCTTTTAGCTACAGGGAAGAGGAAAAGAACTCTGCAAACACTGCTCCTGATGGCAACACCATGATGACTAAACTTGGTTATAAAATGACTGGGTTAAGTGACTTGGGTGGCACGAACGTTGCTCTGATGTACAAAAAAGCAGAAGACGCGAATGCAACAGGCGACGAGTATGAGAACGTAAGCTTGTTGTTCCAACAATCCCTTTCTGATTATGGCACCACAGTTTATGGCGGTTATAGTAATTTGAGCTATGACACAACGGCTACAAACTTTGATGACATCAACGGCTTCTTTTTGGGTGCCAAAGTTGACTTCTAAGAAAGATATTTCTTAGAAATTAAGTAGAATTTCTACTAATAATCAAATCCCCGGAAGCTAGCTGCTCCCGGGGATTTTTTTTGTTTACAGAAGGACACGCTCTACCTAAGGACATTGATGAAGTCCTCTTTTACGTTTATGTTATTTCTTTCAACACATTAAATATTTGAGCCCTTGTTTTGACAGAAATATAGAGCACGTCGATTAATGCGATACATTATTGTTGGCATTGTAATAGGTGGAGTCATTGGTGTGATGCTTGGGACAACTGTTGTTGCACCAAGACTAGACCAATCTGCTAAGCAATTAAATACTGAGGCTTCGCGTACTAGCCTAGAGAGAAAACCCAGTGAAGTGCCAATCAAACCAAAGTCTAATCTAGACTTAACCCTTGCCAAACCCGATAAACCAAACATTGTATGGCGCATGGCCAGTGCCTATTCAGGCGATCTACCCCAATTGGGATCATTGGCAAAACGCGCTAGCCAAAATATTTGGAAAGTTTCAAACGGTCAAATTGAGATCAAGTTCTTCGGCCCTGGCACCCTTGTTCCATCATCGGAAATGTTCGCTGCCGTTGCCTCCGGTGTCATTGACGCAGCCTACTCCTCTCCTGAGTCTTGGGCCGATAAAGAACCAGCCCTGCAGCTTTTTTCAGGTGTTCCATTCGGACCGTCCTCTGGCGAGTATTTAGCCTGGGTCTATTTCGGTGGCGGCCAAGAGCTACTCAACGAAATCTATCACCCACATGGCATCCAAAGTGTCCTTTGCGGTATGATTGCACCAGAGGCATCTGGCTGGTTTCGACATTCCTACACAACACCTGAGGACCTATTGGGCTTAAAAATGCGTACATCCGGCCTAGGGAGCAAAGTGTTGAACAAACTGGGCGTTGAAACCCATACATTACAAGATGAAGATATCTTTCTAGCCCTAGAGAATGGCAAAATTGATGGCGCTGAGTTTTCAATGCCAGCCATTGATCTTAAACTGGGATTTCATCATCTAGCTGGTCACTACTACTTCCCGGGTTGGCATCAGCCCTCAAGCTTTTTTGAATTAATCATTAATAAAGATCGTTGGGACTCATTGACAATAACCGAGCAAACTCAGATTGAGACTGTATGCGGAGATAATATCAGATACGGCCTAGCTGAAGGTGAGGCCCTGCAATACGACGCGCTGAAGGAATTAACAGCGAAAGGTGTAACAATAAAGCGCTGGCCAGTAGCAATATTATCGGCACTTGAGGATGCCTGGAGGGAAGTCGCGATAGAAGAATCCTTAACGAACTCCAAATTTAAGGACGTATGGCTTTCCATGAGTGATTTTCGCAAAGAATACGCTGTCTGGGAAGAACTGGCCCGCCCTTGACGTCAAGGACTCATAATTCAAATTTCTCTTTTCTTAAAGGGCTAAATAAAACATTGCTGGCTAGCATAATAAAATTAACATACGGTCTGATTTTGTTACTTTAATATCTTTTCAACAACCATATGAAGTGTTTATAAAAATGAATATTAAAGACCACATTCGTGCAGTTCCCGACTTTCCAAAACCAGGCATTCTATTTTACGATATCTCTACCCTTTTAGCCCATTCAGACGCTTGGCAGGTTGTGATGGGGCGACTGTCCAAAATAATCAACCGTTTTCAACCTGATGTCCTTGCTGGCATTGAAGCGCGGGGATTCCTAGTCGCAGCGCCTTTGGCGCTGATGCTTGGCTGCGGCTTCACAATGGTTCGCAAAAAAGGTAAATTACCGGGTAATTTAATTTCTTATGAATATGAACTAGAATACGGATCAGATATTATCGAAATTCAAGATGACGCAGTCAAGAAGGGCCAACGCGTTGTCATTTTGGATGACCTCTTAGCGACAGGTGGAACAATGGGTGCCTCTATCAACTTGTTTGAAAAAGTAGGTGCCAATGTCGTTGGCACTGCATGCATAATTGAATTAGATTTTCTGAATGGTCGGGAGAAGCTTAGAGGTGTTCCCTTTGAAGCCCTCGCCATTTATAGCGAGTAAACGTGTGTATGACAGTTGTTGGACCGAAAATTGATATTACCAAAAGTGCTACTTCATGAGGCAAGACTGACGTGTTTTGCTATCTTCTTCATCAAGGTCGGCAAGGCGTAGTTTGCAAAATATTCAGGTCGGCTCCAAACATCTAACCACTCCTGCTTAAGACCAGTATGGCCCAAAAATACTGTCAATTCTAAATTAAAATGGGTGAAAGTATGATGAACCGTTCCCAATAGTGGGTGCCATTTTACATTAAAGGGGGCCATCTTTGTAGCCTCTTCCACGTCCCAGGCCTTTTCACGCCAGTCAGTCGAGGGGAATTCCATCATGCCACCAAGCAAGCCTTTTTCAGGACGACGCCGCAGCAAAATTTTTCCAGCTGTATTTTCCAGCCAAAAAACAACACCACGTCGTGTTGGTTTCTTTTTCTTTGGTGCCCGAACAGGCAATTTTTCTGCCTTATCGTATTTCTGACCCGCACAAAATTGAAACCATGGGCATTGACCACACTTTAAATTACGTGGCAAGCAAATTGTTGCGCCAAGGTCCATAATCGCCTGCACAAAATCACCAGGTCTATTTATAGGCACAATGGGAGCGAACAA
>Ga0209631_10001696_pt1 | contig 27669 bp, 13 predicted proteins | sample COG_08_FD_184752 | JGI IMG/M metagenome (GOLD analysis project Ga0209631, IMG submission 184752) | Pelagic Microbial community sample from North Sea - COGITO 998_met_08 (SPAdes) (version 2) | ecosystem: Environmental > Aquatic > Marine > Neritic zone/Coastal water | place: Helgoland, sampling... | reverse complement strand
TTATGGACGAAACCCTGGACTTGGCACTGCAGAAAAACAAATGCGCTGGGTAGAATTACAAAGAGAAAAGTATGGCATGGTATAACACGATATTTGGCAGAAAGCCTAATAAGGGTCAAGAAAAATTGAACCCTGCCCAATCGTACTTTGACGGTAAAATAGAAAGCAGTCGCGAACCTACTTTTAACTTTGAAAGAGCATATGAAGACTTAGAAATTGTAAATCGCGGTGTTAATATGCTAGTCGATGATGCTGCCGAGATTAATGTAAAAGTAGGCGCTCAACTACCTATTCAAAGTGTCGTTAAGGGAATTAAAAGATCTAGGGTTGACTTACTTTTAAATAAAGAGCCCAACTTATTTCAGGATATTAGTTCTTTTCGTCGTAACTTACTAATAGACTATATAATTGATGGAAACATTTTTATTTACTATGATGGGGTACATTTATACCATCTACCTGCAAGTAAAATGATTATTCATGCTAGTGAAAAAACTTACATTGAAAAGTACACTTACAACGAAACAATAAACTTTACTCCCCAAGAGATCATTCATATTAAAGAAAATTCTTTCTACTCTATCTATAGAGGAATATCTAGACTTAAACCTGCCCTGCGCACAATGGTGCTTACTAGACGAATGAGAGATTTTCAAGATAACTTTTTTAAAAATGGGGCAGTACCTGGACTTGTATTAAAGTCCCCGAATACTTTATCTGAAAAAATTAAAGAACGAATGATTCAATCTTGGCAAGCTCGATATAGACCAGATGCGGGCGGGCGAAGACCATTGATTTTAGATGGTGGCATAGAAATTGATGAGATATCAAATGTAAACTTTAAAGAGCTAGATTTTCAGGCAGCAATTGAAGATAATGAAAAAATTATTTTAAAAGCATTGGGAGTACCCCCTATTCTTTTAGATTCAGGCAATAATGCCAACTTACGCCCCAATATGCGGCTATACTATCTAGAAACTATTCTTCCAATTGTTCGTAAAATTAATTTTGCACTAGAAAGATTTTTTGGGTTCGAGATTATAGAAGAAGCAAGTAATATTCCCGCATTACAGCCTGAGTTAAGAGATCAAGCGTCTTATTACCAAGCTCTTGTAAACACTGGTATTATTAGCCCTAATGAAGCACGAGAAGCTTTAAACTTTGAGCCTGTGGATGGCTATGATGATTTACGTGTACCCGCAAATATTGCCGGGAGTGCCGTAAATCCAGATGAAGGTGGAAGACCGCCTGAAGTAGGAGAAGACTAAATGGCAGTACGTCAAAAACAAACGGTTTTAGATATTGCACATGGACACTTTAAGGAGCATAAGCTTCCTTTAACTATTGAATATAAAGACTATGTAGCTAAGGTAGGGGCAGATAAAGCCCTTCATGCAATTTCTGTAAAAAGAAGCTTTAAAGCATGGAAGTACGTAATACATGCTTTAAAATTAAAATATCCAGAACTTATGGAAGCTCCAAAACCTGCTCCGAAAGCAAAACCTGCTCCGAGCAAGCCTGCTAAAGCAGAAAAAAAGAGTGAAGACTAATAATGGAAAAGATTTTTAATTTCACCTCTACATTTAAAGCTCTAGAAGAGGACGATGGTGGTGTACATATTTGTGGTATGGCAAGTACCCACGACTTTGACCGCGCAGGTGATACTATTGATGCAACTGCTTGGACAAAGGGCGGACTTCAAAACTTTGAAAAGAATCCTATTATTCTTTTCAATCATGATTATAACAAGCCTATTGGACGCGCTACAGGACTTAAAGTCACTGAAAACGGTCTTGAACTAAAGGCTAAAATTTCTAAATCTGCGCCCGATCATGTTGCGCAGCTTGTAAAAGAAGGCATTCTTGGAGCATTTTCTGTTGGTTTCCGAGTCAAGGATGCTGATTACCTAGCGGAAACCGACGGATTAAAGATTAAGGATGCTGAGTTGTTTGAGGTATCAGTGGTATCGGTACCATGTAACCAAGCAGCGACTTTTTCTCTGGCGAAATCATTTGACTCCGTAGACGAGTACAATGAATTCAAAAAAACTTTCACAAATCGTGTAGATCTAGCCGGTCAGTCTCTGGCTAAGAATGAAAATTCATTTATAGCTAGTGAAACACCGGACGACGCGGAAAAACCCGCGAATAAGGAGATCCAAATGTCGGAAGAAGTAAAAACTCCCGAAATCGACTTGGAAGCTTTTGCTAAAAAAGTAGCGGAGGAGACTGCTGCTAAGATCGCAATGAAGCAAGCCGAGCAAAAGGCTGTTGAAGAAAAGACAGCACAAGAAGCCGTTGAGAAAGCTCAGGTGGAAGCCGAGCAAAAAGCTCAACAAGAGCAAGAAGTTCAATCAGCCATTCAGGTTGGTGTAGAGTCAGGTGCTGATCGTCTTATGGCAGATGTCGAAGCTAAACTAGCTGAGAAAGATGCTAAAATCGAAGAAGTAATGGCTAAGTATAAGTCTGATCTCGAAGAGAAGTCAGAAGAGATTACAAAAATGCGCGAGTCTAAGCGTGTATTTGGAGATCGTAGCCATGACGGAGACCTTTCTAAGTTTGGTAAGGACTTCATGTATGGGCACCTTCTAGGTGTTATGACAGGTAAGGGCTGGGAAACTGACTACTCTAAGAACTTGATGCAAAAAGCAGGTATCAACTATGCAGCTAACGCTGGTGATATTGCTCAAGAAGTTTCTACTCAAATTGAGAAGGAAATCATGCTCGAGCTTAAGTTGGCACAAGCGTTCCGTGAGATCACAATTAACTCACAGACTCAAGTACTGCCAATCCAGACAGACGCAGGTCCCGCAGCTTGGGGATCAAACACTGATACCGCAGGTAACTTGGAGAACCGTCCTCAAGTCACTAACGCTCAGTATAACGCTAAGCAAGTAATCCTGAAAGCCACTCGATTGATCTCGACTACTTTCATGGACAACAACATTGACGAAGAAGTTCTTGTTAACTTGATGCCAATGCTTGTTGAGTCTGTTGCACGTGCTCACGCTCGCGCAGTAGATGACGCTGTTCTTAACGCAACCACTGGTGGTACTCAGGCATTTGATGGTCTTGAGGCACTTGCAGGTACTAACGCATTTGTATCTTCAGTTGTCGGCTCAACCAATGCTGGTGCTCTTGACGCAGCGGACTTCCTTTCAGCTCGTAAGTTGATGGGCAAGTATGGCATGATGCCAGAAGATTTGATCTATGTCGTGTCCCAGAATCGTTACTACGATCTGATTGCTGATAGCCAGTTTGCTGATATTACAGACGTAGGTTCTGATCTCGCAACGAAGATTACAGGTACTGTAGGTGCTATCTATGGAACTCCAGTAGTTGTGTCTGATCAACTGCCTGCAGAGTCTTCAACTGTATCACAGACTATAGGTTATGCAGTTAACTTGCGTAATCACGTAATCCCACGTCTCCGCGGTGTAGCCGTAGAGCAAGATTACGAAGTACTTAATCAGCGTCGAGTAATCGTTGCTAGCCAGTCACTCGGCTTCAACCAACTCGTTGCTAATAACGGTACTACTGATGTGTCGGTTGTTAAGGTTGTTCAAACAGCAGTTTAATAGCTATCTAAATAAACTGGGGAGGGCTTCCTCCCCAAGTTTTTACTAATTGATTTACTATGGCAGATTTAATTACTCTTCGTGAGTATAAAGACATGGAAAACATCCAAAATCCGAAAGATGACTATAATCTTTCGCAATTAATTGCGTCTGTGAGCCAATTAGTAAAAACTTATTGCGGTAATTCTTTTGTAGATTATTTTTCTACAAATAAAGTAGAAACTTTTAGTATAGATTGGGACACTCATCTTCTTCAACTGACTGAGAGCCCCGTAAATACTATTGTTTCCGTACAGAAAAGAGATTCGGTCACCTCTAGCTACACGACCGTGCAAACTACAGACTATTATCTTGACAAAAACACGGATACTGTATTTTATGTGACCGGATCTACCTATAAAAACTGGCCCCGTGGAGCGGGTGCAGTGCAAGTGACATATACTGCAGGGTACTCAGCAGTACCTCTTGACTTAAAACTAGCGGTAATTGATTTAATTACTTACTATTTTAGAGATGAGTATAAAGAGCGCCGTACTTTAGCAGGTGCAACTCTTCAAAATCCTGGCTCTAGTAGTCAAGACAGCAGTGTAGCGTTTCCTGATCATATTAAGCGCATACTCGATTTATATAAAAATCATTAATGTCTCGTTCTAGCCTGCAGGCTTTTTTAGTATCTTTAGAAAAAGACCTAAGTAAAAGTAGTAAAGCATACAGAAGCCAGACTGCGGATAGGCGCACAAATCATTTCGTTTTTCTTCCTCGATTATTTATACAAGAGATAAAAAAAGAGTTTGAAGTTAGAAACATTCTTGCTCTTTTTGGAAAAGCCCAGGTTCAAAAGCATTTAGAGGATGGAGCGTATAAGATTCTTGCTGCATGCCAAGCTAACGCTAAAACTTTTAAAAAGACTCGCGAAGTAATAGTAGTTTCAAATCAACATTTTATTAAAGTAACTTTAAATGAAGCTATTAATCCGAAGTCAAATGCAGAAAACCCAAATTTTGATAATTTTACAAAGTTAAAAAAACTATATACGAACGAGTTAAATTCTTTTGTACTTGGATTAAATAGCTTTCTAAAAGAAGAGTACGGTAGAAGATTAAATAAAACCGTAAAAGACGGCTACTACGATAAAGAGCAAGGTCGATATATTTCAAGTGGCCTCATGAAAGAAGGTAAAACAGAAGTTGATAAAGGGGCTGATCTTGTAGAAGGCGGGCACATGGAAGGAGAAGGCATTTTAGAAAGCCGAATTGCAGATGCCATTGATACCGCAGTAAATAAAAACTATACTTCTAAGGCGAAGCGCGAAGTGTTAATGTCAAATCTACAGCAATTAGGTATAGACTTAGAAATTGTACGAAACGACTCCACAGAGGATTTCACAATTACTGCTGAAAGCCGTGCAGGAAATCAAAAAGCCGGTTTTGCCAGTGCGCAGGCCAAAGATAAGCTCATGCGGCAACTTCGAGCCGCTATCGAGCGTTTAAATAATAAAACTCCTATAGCAGGTTTAAAAGGTTCAGATAGCCCCGCTCAAAGATATGAAAAGAAAGCGACAAAAGCAGTACTCACAAAGTTTACTAAAGTAAAGGGTGTTACGGTTTCTAAAATACCTAAAGTAAAAAATTCTACACGAAGTGCTGGAACGTCAAAAAAAGGTAAGTTAACAAAAAATCCTGCTCTTAATTTGGGTAAAGTAGCTGTCCCTAAAGTAAAGCTACCTTCGCCAAAGGCACAAAAATCGCCTTATTCGATAGCAAGTTACATAGGCATTTTCAACCAACAACTGCCAGGAGTAATAGCAAAAAATATGGTACCGCCCGCGTTGCAGTACCAAACAGGAAGATTTGCAAGCAGTGTACGAGTTACAGACATTGCTCAAACTGCACAAGGATTTCCAAGTGTGGGCTACACCTATATGAGAAACCCATATGAAACATTTGAGCAAGGAAACGCTCAAGGCTCTGTGAATAGAGACCCTCGAAAATTAATTGATAAGTCTATAAGAGAAATTGCAACTCAGTTTGCTATTGGAAGATTCTACACTAGGAGAGTATAAATGTCCGAAAAAGAGTACATAGTTGTTCTTAAAAAAGGAGTTGATTTTACTCGATTCCATGAACAAATGCTTGAACTCCAAGGACGAGATGGAATACCTAATCGCCAAGTAGAAGTAGCAAATGAAAGGCCCGCGAGTGCTAGACTCACTCATTATTATTTGACAGACGCAGAAGCGAGTGAGCTACAATCAAATGAAGACGTAATTGCTGTTGAAATCCCCTACTGGCAGAACCCTCATATAGAAATAGGCCATGATGGACAAGGTTCAGACCCGGAAAGAACTTACAGGAAATGGGGGCAAATAGACGAGTTTAGCGACGGAGAAGGGTATCCTTGGCAGTTTCCTCAAGCAGGAGGAATAACAAAGAAAGCAGAGCCTTGGGGTCTAGACACAAGCACCGGCAGTTGGAATAATACTTATACAGGCACTTATGTTTACACGGCCGACGGTGAAGGCGTAGATATAGTTATTCAAGATACCGGAGTAGATGCAGAGCACTATGAATTTCAAGATGCAAATGGCGTAAGTAGAGTTAATAAAATCGATTGGGCGGCAGTAACTGGAATTGGTACAAGTCCCTCTAATCTTAATGACTACTATAGAGATTGGGTTGGCCACGGAACTCATGTAGCAAGTACTGCCGCCGGTAAAAGCATGGGGTATGCTAGAGGAGCTCAAATTTACGCGCAAAAGCTGCAATTTGGAGCGATGACCGCGGAATGGGGAGGGCTGAGTGACTATACCGACTATGCAGATGCTTTTGATCAAATAAAAATATTTCATAGAAATAAGCCTGTAGACTCTAATGGAAATAAGCGCCCGACTATTGTAAATATGAGCTGGGGCGGGACTTTCTTCTTTAGATCAGACTATATCAGTTCAATTAATTATAGAGGCAATACCTATTCTTCAGATGCAGATTTACGACCAAATAACAATACAGTAGACGATCACAGACATAGAAATCTTCGTTACGGAGTTTCATACTCTTGGTACGATAGTGACAATGCAAGCGGTGGAGGAGCTAACTGGCCTTATCTTCAGGCAAAAATACCCTACTACTCGCCTACTATGGTAGCAGACATAGAGGAGTTGATTGACGAAGGAGTTCATGTAGTTACCTCTGCAGGAAATACTAATGAGTATATTGCAGAGCCCTCTCATGTAGACTGGAATAATACAATTACTTTTGCAACACCTAGTCCTGCACCAACAACTCCTTATCTTGGGATAAATTCAGGAACCCACTATCTACATAGAGGAGGAATACATCATCCAGATTCTTTTATAGTAGGCAACTTGAACACAACCTACAGGCGTACTTTTCAAGTAGAAGATGGTCCAGGCCGCCCGCGCGGGCCATACAAAATAGCAATGCATAGCTCTTCCGGAAGAGGTCCCGGAGTTGCATTATGGCATCCAGGCTCGTATATATTAGGAGCTTCTAGTGGAAGCGGCCCTTTTGTAAGTACATCCACAGGCAGGAGGTTGGACGGCCCCAATAAATACGTTCTTCAAGGGGCTACAGAAATCAGTCACCCCCTAGACGCTACAGAAGGCTTGATTAAATTAACTGGTACTTCAATGGCGGCTCCGGGAGTTGCAGGAATTTTATCTTGTATTTTAGAAAAAAATCCTGGACTAACTCCGGCACAACTAAAAACTTTTGTAGCAACTTCGTATAATAATGCTACTATAGAAAACGCTATTATGGAGGGGTACCCAGACGACCCTAACTACATAGATGGAATTACAGTAGCAGGAGTAGAAGTGGGTTGGAGAAGCCACTTGCCTGCTGCAGGGGGTGCCTTGATGGGAGGCCCCAACAGAATCGCTTATCAGCAGTATAATACGCTAGCACCTACTTATTCTGTTACAGCTCCAGTGACTATTGAAGAAGGTTCAACAGACACCATAAATGTGTCCGCAAATAATGTTACAGATGGTACTACACTATATTGGACAGCCACACCCGCCGCAGATTTTTCTATTCCCTACGGCAGCTTTAATATTAATAATAATATCGGCTCTTTTACACTATCCCCAGTCGAGGACTCAGCAACAGAAGGGGATGAAACAGCAACAATAGAAATTAGGACTGGAAGTACGAGCGGGACAGTCGTAGCAACGACCACTTTTACAATTACTGAGCCAGTGCAGCTCTTGCCGCCTACTTATTTTATTGATGTACCAAGTACTATAACAGTAGGTACCCCTATAACTGTTGCAGTAGAAACACAAAATGTTTCTAATGGAACAGTTTTATATTGGGAAGCCACCCCAACTAGTAGCTTTCAAGTAACAAGTGTTTCTTCAGGTCAATTTACTATAAACTCAAATAGAGGTTCTTTTACTTTAGCAGCTGTATCAAGTACTGCCACACAAGGAACTCTAACAATTAGAACTGGAAGCCCTACAGGTACCTCTGTAGCTACTTCTACTTTTACAATTGCTCCTGCGCCTACAGCGCCTCCTACTTCGAGTGGTGGAACTTTTACAACTTATGTTGGACGGCCTCATACAACTAGACGCTCCTCAATAGTAGATGCTATAGTTAGAGAATTAAAGAAAATTAACGGAAGCGCGGCTTTTTTAACTGATGTATTTAACAATGTACATCCAAGACTAAAGTTCTGGGATGAAATAGAAGAATTTCCTGCAATTCATTTAAATGCAGGGTCGGAAACTAGAGAGTATCAAGCTGCAGGATATCGTGATCGGTACTTAAGCATAACAATAAGATGTTATGTGCAAGAAGAAGATGCAGTCATAGCGCTTGATAAACTACTAGAAGATGTAGAAACAGTATTAGATGAGCAAGCCGCCTTATCTTATACAGATAAGCAAGGAGTTGCTCAAAAAACACTCGACATTAAAATAGTCAGTATCGAAACTGACGAAGGAGTTCTTGAGCCGTATGGAGTAGGAGAAATCTTAATACAGGTTCATTACTAAGAAAATGCTGGCACGAATCAAACGATTCACGACTTAGCCTTTTCAGGATCATAGGAGATATACTATGGCAGCACAATTACAACTCTCACGGAATACCCATGTGTATGCATCAGACGGTACCAATTATTGGGAACTTCCGGTACTTGATGGGTTTTCTTTTTCACAATCTACTGCTACTACCGAGGTATCAGTATCAGAAATGGCAGACTTGACCGGGGTTTCTCGTCGAGGTCGTAGAATGTTTACAGATGCGTTTGAGCCTGCAGAATGGAATTTGCAAATGTATGCTCGTCCTTTTACAGCAAACTCTCTGGGTAATCATACAGATGAAGTCCTTTGGGCAAATTTTGTAAATGCGGGTGCTTACACTTCTGGCACTCGTCTCTGGGCAAATGCAATTACTAAAGCTACTACTACATCTACTATTGACTTTGATGATAGTAATGTTTCAGCGTTAGGAACTTTTACTTTGTACTTTGTACTGGGCGCCTGTGGCACAGCACCAGCAAGCTACAGTGCGGGTCCTGGTAACCCTCAAACAATTTACAGAATTAGCGGTGCAGTTTGTAATACTGTTACAATGGATTTTGATATTGATGGTATTCTTACTCTTGATTGGAATGGCTTAGGCTCTTTGTTAGAAGAAATTCCTGCCATGCCCTCTAACTGGCACGCGGCAATTATTGCTGATGGTATTCCGCATAGTACTAATAACTTTATTCGAAATCGCCTTACAACTCTTGAAGTTACAATTGGTAATACCGACCAAGATGATGATGCAACAACTGGTGATGCAAATGCGGATTCTACAACTGGCGATGAGTTTATGGCAAACTATGCTCTTACACTTACGGGTGGAAGTATAACTTTTGAGAATAATCTCACTTATCTTACTCCAGAAGAGCTATGCGTTGTAAACCAGCCTCTTGGAAATGTTACAGGCAATCGAAATGTATCTGGGAGCTTTACTTGTTACTTAAACTCCGGAACCTCTGCTAATACTTCTACTACCGGTACAAGTGCAGATCTATTTGATGACCTTGCATCCGCTGTGAATGTCGTAACAAACTCAATGGATCTTGTATTCAGTGTTGGAGGAGCCACTGCACCGAAACTGGTTATTGATATACCAACGGCACACTTGGAAATTCCTACACACCAGATTGAAGATGTTATTGGTCTGGAAGTAAACTTCCATGCGTTACCGTCGAGCTTAGATGCAACAAATGAAGCAACTATTGCGTATCATGCAGCTTAATAAAACATTTTAAGACTTTAAAAACGGGCTACGGCCCGTTTTTTCTATATACCTTCAAAAAATAATTCTTGACAAAATATCTTGGATGGAGTAATATACCATATTATGAGGAGATAAAAAATGCCGGCCTTTAACTTTACCAAGAATACCAAACTTGCTTTGGTTCTTCCCGGCACTCAAGTATACGAAGTTTTCCCCGAAACCGATATCTCTTTCGGACAAACTTTTACTGAGTCAACCTCTTCTGTAGACACTGTACATTCTCCGCAGTACTTTGAAAGATCTACGATTGTTAAGGCAAATCCAGCATCTTTTTCATTTACTGTGAATTTGGCAAAAGAGAGTACCAATAGTGCTAGTGTTTTATTTGATAGAGCAATTGCTCATGATGTTTTTCATCTGTACTTTATATCAGATGAAAGCACTTTTAAATTAGAGAACTCTGTAATAACAAATGTGTCTTTTACAATTGCTAGAAATAGCTTGTTAAAAATGCAAATTGAAGGTGAAGCAGAAAAACTAATTAGAAGTGCATCAAATAATACAAATAATGTTCCTCAAACTACATTTAATAATTTTATAGGAACTTTATCTGAGACATTTGTTTCCACTCCCTCTACCCTAACTCGCATTATACCGAAGATAGAAGTAACATTGGATCTTACCGATATTACTAGCTGTGTCTTTGGGGTTTCTGCTGAGCTTCAAAATGAAGTAACCTGGACGGGATATGAAACCGTAAATCAAGGATTAAATGTAACAGATAATACAAATGCAATGTACCCCAGTGGTTTCACAGTAAGTCAAAAAATATTTTCTGGCAACATACGAAGATATTTACAGGATGGAACAGAAAGTACTTTATTAAACTTTGATAAAGACACATCTTTAAGAATTAAAGCAGGAGACACATACTCTGGGTCTTTTGCAGGACTAGACTTTAATATGCCAAATGTGTCCTACACTAATAGAGTATCAGCAGGATCTTTATACACTCAGTCATTTGACTGGAGATTAACCACTAATAGTACATTAAGTACTATACTACAATACAATACTAGCTAAGGAGTAATTTAGAATGGATTTAAAAAAATTAATGGTTGACGTTAAAGAAGTTTGGGTAGACTTTCCCGGGCTTACAGACTTTAAGGTCAAAGTTGCAAACCTTTCTCGTAAAGAGTTAACTAATCTTCGAAAGCGTTGCACGGTACAAAAATTTGATAGAAAGACTCGTCAAGTGGTAGAAACTCTAGACGAAGAAAAGTTTGTAACAGAGTTTAGTAACTCAGTTATCAAAGGGTGGGAAGGCCTTACTCTTGCAAACTTGGAAACTCTACTACTTATTGATACAGATAACAAAGATATGTCAGAAGAACTTCCCTATACTGCAGAAAACGCAGAAGTTCTTGTCTCTTCCTCTACAGAATTCGATACATGGCTCAATGAGGTAGTCTTTGATTTAGACAACTTTCGTACAGACTCAAAAGGATCAAGTACTGGAGAGACTGGAGAAGCTGTATAACAATCTAGAGGCCAACATGACGCAAGAGCGTTATTTTGAGATGATGGAGCAGCTAGGGCAAGATCCGGTAGAAGATGAAATACCCCCTACTTGGGAAGACTTCCCGGAAGATGTAATAAGTGCAATAAATGTATTTAATCTTTTAGGAGATAGAGTATATCCAGATATTGGATATATTGGAAAAGATTATACTAACTTACCTATACTTACTGATGTGTATGGAGTAAATGATACAGAACTTTTAATGGATGTATTAAATTTTCTGGACTCAAGAGCTATCAAAAAGTCTTCTGAAAGTTTAAAGAAGGAGCGAGATAAGCTAAAGAGAAAAACGAGTGGCCCAAAATGAAATTAATATTAAGGTAAAGATTTCTGATGACGGAAGTCTTTCGCTCGTGTCTCAAAAAGCTGAGCAAGCTGCAAAATCTACAGAAAGGTTAACTAAATCTAGAAGCTCTTACAATAAAGGGGAAAAAGGAGTAGCTGGAGCTACCTCTAATAGTACAAAAGCTTTTAGTAAGATGCAGCAAACTATGGGTTCCGGAAGTAGCGGGCTTGTTGCTGCATATGCAACTTTAGCGGCGAATGTCTTTGCACTTACAGCAGCTTTTGGAGTTCTTCGTAGGGCTGCGGCCTTCGAACAATTAACAGCCGGTTTGAATGAGGTAGGAGCTTCTGCAGGAAGAAACTTACCTTTTACTGCAAAAAAACTACAAGAAATTACAGACGGTGCTATTAGTGCAGAACAAGCACTAAGAGCAACTGCTGTAGCTTCTTCAGCAGGATTCTCTACTGTACAACTTGAAAAACTTACTAAAGTCGCAAAAGGTGCCTCAATTGCTTTAGGTAGGGACATGGGCGACGCTTTAGATCGTTTGGTTAGAGGTACAGCAAAGCTAGAGCCAGAAATTCTCGATGAATTAGGAATTATTGTACGGCTTGACGATGCTACACGAGAGTACGCTGCTACACTTGATAAAACTGCGGCAGAATTAACAACTTTTGAACGCCAGCAAGCATTTTTGAATGCTACCACTGAACAAGGTCTTAAAAAGTTCGGAGGAATCGCAGACGCTTTAGATGCTAATCCATACGATCAGCTTGCAGCTAGTTTCGCAAACTTAGCTCAGGCAGGTTTAGAATTGGCAAATAAAGTTTTAGTGCCTATTGTTGATGTTTTGGCTCAAAGTCCCGGAGCTTTATTGGGAGTTTTAATACTATTTACAAGAAGTATTGCTTCCAATCTGTTGCCCTCTATAGGTGCTATTGCTATAAAATACAGAGAAGTGGGGGCAGAGGCCTCTAAAGCATTTAAAGCTTCCAGTAAGGTAATAAATAGAGAATTCTTAGCACAACAAAAATCAGTAGGTAACCTAGCTGCTAGTATTAAAGTACTTCCCCCTAGTATTCAAAAAATGGTTCCTGCATTTAAAGCCGGAACTCTTTCTACAAAAGAAATAAATATCGCTGTAGTTAATCTTAAAAAGTCTGAGGCCCTTCGCGCTGTAGCCTTACAAAGATATAGTGGAGAGGCTCTTGCAGCAAAAGAGCTAGAATTAGCAGCTATAAGACAACTTCGAGTAGAAACAGAAGCTCTTCAAGCAGCAGAGTCTAAAAGACTAGTAGCAGGTGCCGCAGGATCTGCGGCTGCCGCACAAAGTCGTTCTGGTAGGCGTGCAGGGGGTGTATTTGATAAGATTGCAGGCGCGGGGGCTATCGGAGGCTTTGTTGCCGCCCTAAAAGGAACCAAACTAGAATTTAAAGATACAATGAAAACTTTCCAGAAAGAAGGTAAAGTTCTTGGAAGTACTGCAGCAAAAGCTAATTTAGCTAAAAATGGCCTTAGAGGCCTAGGACTAGCAGCTAGATTTGCTGGATCTGCTTTCTTAAATGCTATTCCAGGTATTGGAATGTTTATCTTTATTGCATCCACTCTTGCTTCTTTTATACCAGATGAGTGGATAGAATTTTTTACTCGATCAAATAAAGTTGTTGATGAGGCAACGGAAAGATTTGATAATTTTGGAAAAGTTGCGAGTAAACTCGACCAATATTTAGCAGGCGATAGAACCGCTGTAGAGGCGGGAAATGCAACCCTCAAAACTCGTATAGGTCTTATGCGAGAATTATCAGGAACTATAAATCAAGTTATAGAAAACTCTGAAAGCGAAGCCGAAGCTCGTGATAATGTTGCACTTGCTACTCAAAGATTTTTTACAAGCCTAGTAAAAAGTGATCAATTAGATACAATAGGTAAGGAAGGCGTCCGAGTAGTTACTGACATAATTAATGCAATGAATGCCGGAAAAGATACCGGCACCGCTCAACAACTTGTTGAGAACTTTGTTAAGCCGCTCTCAAGTGTAGATAGCTCTATTGACGGAGTTGGTGGAGCGATATCCGAAGTTAAAACAGCTTTTGCTGATTTGGGCAGATCAGCTAGGGGCCCCATGGCTGATACAATTCAACGACTGAGAGCTCTAGATAATGAAGCAAAGAAAGCATCTGAAAGCGTAGAAGGCTTAGCTACTGGTATAGCAGACGCAGATCTTAAAGATCTAATGGAAATAGGTAAAAAACTCTTAATAGTTACAGGCTCAATGCCTGAACTACAAGATGTTGCAGGAGTTTTGGCAGACGAAATAGAAAAACTAGATATTTCCTATATAAAAGCAGTAGAAAAAGCAAAAGAGCTTACACAACAATCAAAAGAAGTAGGGAAAGTCGCGAAAAATAATGCTTTTGCAGCTGGTTTACAAGTAGACTTACAAAATCAATCTTTGGACCAAGAGTTAGTGGCTCTTGATGCCAGAGAGAAAACAGCCCAATTCATGGACGAAGGCCTTAAGAAAACCCGAGAGCTCGCAGACATAGCGGCGCAGCGGTCTCGGCTTGAAGCAAAAAGAGTTACAGATGAAGAAAAAAGTCTTACAGTTGTAACTGCAATTGTAGGAGCTCGCCGAAGAAATCTTTCAATTGCACAAAAGTTAGCTTCTTTACAGCAGAGTACTCTAGACCTTGAGATGCGAGCAGCAAAAGCAACAAAGAGCCAAGAAGTAGGCAGAGCACTGACTCCAGAAGAAGATCTTGCCATCGAAGAGAATTTTTTATCTCGAAAGTTGGCAATGGAAGATAAAGCTTTAAGTAACAGATTAGAAGCAACTAGGCTAGACTTTATGCTATTAGCAAAGCAGATTGAGTTTGAGCAAGCAAGAATTAAAGATCTAAAAGCGATTCATGGAGATACTTCTCCCTCTGCTGTTGATAGTGTATCTCCAATTAATATATCTAATGTGAGGTCTGAGATGGAGGGGCTTCTCAAAAGTTCAGCAGAGTTTAATAAAATAATAATGACTGGAGCTGCTGATGCAAAAATAAGGGCCAATGAAGAACGAAGAGCTAGACTCGAAGTAGACCAAGGAATGGCGAGTGTAGAGGCTTTAAGAGCTGCAGGCCAAGAAAGGATCGCAAATACGAAAGAGCAAGTTATTGTAAATCGCCAAATAAGAGACCTAGAAAGAGAGATATATAATTTAACTCGTGATCGTCAGGGAGACTCTACAACTGCTCTTGAAAAAGAAGTAAAACTTACAGCTTTAATAGCTAAAAGAAAAGATTTACAAAGACGGCAACTGCAACAAACCCCCGCAGAGCAGCAAGCTGTACAGTTAGAACAAGCACGTATAGCTTTGTTACGAGAAAGGGGCATAATTCAAAAAGCAATCTCAGCTCAAGAAGCTCTTAATAATGAGCAGATTAAAATACTTCAAACTGAGCTTGATGCCGAAGTCACCACTTTAGAAAGAAAACTAGAAATTGAAAGAGAAATCGCGGCACTTAAGCAAAGTAATGTAGGGCTTTCGCAAGAAAGCATTGGTATTGCAGGAGACACTGCAGTACGCATGGGCGCGCCTGAAGGAATGACGGGCGCTATAACAGGGGTTGCCCAAGATATGGCAGACCCCGAAGGTGTAATGAATCAAGGCACTACTTCTGAAAAGTTTGCTTTCTTAAAAGAGCAAACAGAAGGGTTTATGTCTGACTTAGCTCAACTAAGCCCCGAAGGCGCACTAATGTCTGCTATCGGCCAAGGTGCTCTCCAAATGGGAGAAGCCTTCAGTCTTGCATTTGAAGAAATGTCGAACGGAGGACTTACTGTTCAAACTGCAATGCAGGCAGTTGGAGCTACTATTTCGGCTATCGGTGCAATGCAACAGGCAAAGGCAAATCAAGCTGTGTCAGCAATCGACAAAGAAATTGCCGCAGAAAAGAAGAAAGACGGTAAGTCAAAAGAAAGTATTGCAAAAATTAAAGCACTAGAAGCGAAGAAAGATAAGATTAAGCGTAAGGCTTTCGAACAAGATAAAAAGATGAAAATGGCCGGAGTAATTATGGGCACGGCTCAAGCTATCATGAATGCTATGGCCACGACGCCGTTCCCGGGCAATATAGCAATGGCGGCAATGGCTGCAGCAATGGGTGCAGCACAGCTTGCAGCAATTTCTTCGACTTCTTATCAAGGCGGTGGTAGCTCTCCCGACGCAGGCGCTTCTGCTCCCACCCAAATTAACGTAGGAGAGCGACGTACTACAACAGACCTTGCCAAGTCGCAAGGAGCTGGAGGAGAGATTGCATACTTCCGAGGAGCTCAAGGCATTGGAGGTCCGGAAAACTTCCGACCTGCTGCAAGCGGTATGAAGTATCGTGCAAATGGCGGAAATACTGCATTCATGGTAGGCGAGCAGGGACCGGAAATGTTTGTTCCTGAGCGTCCTGGAACAATTGTACCGTCTGATGAAACTTCACAACTGGGTGCACCAATCAATGCAAATATTAACATCACAGCACTAGACGCTGATGGAGTGGAAGATATTTTAATGAATCAACGTGGTAACATTATAGGTATGCTGAGAGACGCAGCAAATGCGAATGGCGAGACTTTTCTTGAGTCTATAAGCATTCAGGAGTACTAAGAATGGCAGTTCAAAATATACTACCAGATCCCGTTAATACTATTGACGAAGCAGGCCAAGACCTTAGTGGGGGTGTTGCAGGCCCAGGCTATAAAACTGTAAAATTATCCTCAGTTCAAGACGTACTAACTGATCGTTCTCGATCTGGAATTACATACCGTAGAATTAATCAGTACCATCAATGGAAAATTGATATTACCTATAATAAGTTGACAAAAACGCAATTTAATACTGTATACCCCTTTCTTTTACAAAGACAGTCTTTTCAAGAGGCGTTTTTTGTAAATCTTCCTCAGTATAGCAACGCAGGAAGTATTACTACAACTGTAGCAGCAAGTCTTTCTCAACCTGCAGGGCAGCAGTATTTGGCTGTAACAAATTCTGCCAATATTCAGAAAGGGGATTTACTTACTGTATCTGATTCTACTGATGCTACACATAAAAAAGCATACAAAATAACTGCAATTGATAGCAGTAATCATTATCTATATGTAACACCTACATTACAACGAAAAGTAGATACAACTGGAAGTGCTACAATAACTTTTGAGGTGGCTAATCCAAAAATTCGCGCAATTGCCGTAGGCAACACTGTAGACTATTCACTCGATTCTTCTGGCCTTTATTCTTTTTCTGTTAAATTAGAAGAAACTTTATCATAAGGAATTTATATGGCTCTTCGTAATGTAGACAATGCTCTCAAAAACGCACTTGTAGATAACGTACCTTTACAGGTATATCATCTTGTTAAGTTTGAAAAACCTTCAAATATTAACTATGAAAAGAATAATCAAACTGTTCCGGATACAAACTTTGTATATCTTACTGATGCTCCATATCCTGTAGACTTTGATAATCAGACGTATAACCCAACTCAATTTGGAAAAGTAGGGGACGTAATCGAAAATACAGAAGCAAAAGCTACTGGAATGTCTCTTAGTCTAAGTGCCAACAGCTTGGGTCGAAATGCTATTGTAACTTTAACATGCTCTCAGCTAGCCGCAGGAGGCTCAACAACTGCTACTGTTGACTTGGATCTTTTTCAATCAGGATTTCAAGTAGGAGATGAAGTAAAGTTTGAAGGCAGCGGAGTAGACTTTACTGCTCGGTTGAATAGAATTCGTTCTGGTACAAGCATTGATATTACAGCAATTACAGCTACTAGTGCCGTGTCAGGGGCTCAAGTTACAGCTACTTATAACTCTGGCGCTATCACCGCTTTAACATCTAGTTCTTTAACGGCACTTAACTTTCAAAGCTATATTAATAAAACTGTAGATGTTTATAGGTGCTTTGCGAACCCCAAAACAGGAGTTTTGTATGGGGCTCCTGTACTCCTATTTAAAGGTATTATTTCAAAGGGGTCACTAAAAGACAGTGCTGCAGGTAAATCTGAAATGAGATGGACTCTTACAAGTCATTGGGGCGATTTTGTACGAGTTCAAGGAAGATTAACTGCCGATGAGTTTCATAGAGCTTTAGACGGCTCTGGTGTTACGGTAGAAGATTCTTTAATAAAACCACAATATGGCTCAGATTTTGGATTTGAGCATGCTGATAAATCTTTAAATGTACTGGCACCTTATATTCAAACAAAGACGAGACCAAAACTAAGAAAGAAAAGTAGCTTTTTTGGGCTTAAGCAAAGCTATTCTATGGAACAGGAAACTTACAAAGTTGCCGAAGAATTAGATATAAGTATTAATTTAGCATCAAAATTTATTCCTGTTGTGTATGGTGTTAATAAAATTGAAACCATTCCTGTGTTTGCCGATATAGAGCTAGGAGAACTTGGAGCGGTAGAAGGCAGTACTACGGGCACGAATGAAGATAGTACCCTTTACAATATAAATGTTATATCCGAGGGGCCTATAAGGGCCATTTACGATGTTATTATAGAAGGCGAAGGGCTCGTCTGTAGAGACGAAGCAGATAGTCTTAATAGAGGTGCGGGAGTTCCTGCAGGCAATTATTCAGGAACTATTTGTGTAGGCGTAATGGATAAGGGAAGTGTTTTAGGAGGGGACTATAAAGTTGCTCGCCTCGCGCAGTGGGCGGAGGCGGTAGGAACAGTTTATAGCGGGAATGCCTTCACTGACCCGTCAGTTGATCCAGAGGACCAAGTCGTGCAGTTTAGCTTAAATGGAACACACGAGGTAAGCTTTACAGAAGCAATGGGAGGCACTTCTGCACCTGCAACTGATCTTTACTCTACTAGTAATGTTGGAATTACGCATAATAAGACATTTAAGTTTGATTTTAGAGGAGATACTGATACTATTGATGTAACTTTTCATGCAGGATTTTTAAACCAAAACGCCGATATACAGACGGGGGCTGTAGCAGAGAATAATGGCTTCAAAATACAACAGCTATTTTATAAGCCTAAAGCTGGTTATAGTAAAAAAGACTACTGGAATAAAAATCACACATTAGCCGATACTGCATATGTTTTGCAAAAAGATAAAATTAATGCTTCTTCTGGGCAGCAGCCCAAGTTTGATTATGTTGTAAAAGGTAAATATGTAAATTGTATAAACTATGATGGTAGCTATAAAGCAGTTGTTGATCAAACTTTACACTCTAACTATAACCTTGGAGATATAGTACATGTATTTGTAGGCGACCCTACTGTATCAAGTAATGGCACTGCTTGTCAAATTATTGACAAATGGGTACAGTACGATCCTTTTGCTCAAGTAGACTACAGATTTAGATTGGGGGCTACTACAGGCTCTACCCAAAGTATACTTGACCAAATTAATAATGGTACCGCCGGAAAGATAACTATGCGACCTTCGGCGAGTAATACTAGTGTGGACTGGGTAATGCGTGCAGAGTGGTACACTGGAAATGATAGTACCCCTGAAATTACAGACGCTACGGTTAATCCCACGACAGGAAACAATCTTTTTGATGTAGGAGGTCTTGTAATTGATGGAACTTCCGTTTTCTCTCTAAATTCCGTAGATTTTTATTATGAGCAACAAGCAAAGAGTGAAATCTTTGTGATCGATAAGTACGGTACACCTCAAACTAGGACTGTGTATAAACACGCATACGGATTAGATTTTCATGAACTTTATGATGACACCTTCGCTCGAAACGCCATAAAAGTTGCAGCTGAATCAGAAAAAAACGTACATATATCTTTTTCAGTAGGAAATTATACGCACAAACAAACTCTTTCAGCTTCGATGCTAGTAGCCCACTTCAATTCTTCTAGAAATGGAAAAGTTGTGCTCTATACTTCACGAGAGGTGTCAGACTCGAAGAGTGACCAGTTGAGGCAGAGATTAGAGGCAGCGATCACTGCAGGGACTATTAGCACAACTAAAACTCAAACTTCAACAAGTGATCTACTTGGTTCAGACTCCCTACTCTTTGATACTGTTACTACTTACAAGTATACTAATCTTCCAACTGTTTATGTTAAAAATTATAGTATGATATATCAAAGCAGTTCAGACGTATTTACTATTTCTGAGGCAAACGGCCTAACACTGAACTTTTCGAGAGACGAGGGTGGAGATTTTGAAACCAAAGCTACAGTACAGCAACCTGAAGATTCTGCCTTAGCAACGTTCTGCTCTGCTAATGATATTTTACCTTTAAGTAAAGACATTATAACTAGAAGCAATGAGAGTGTTTTAACTAATCTTAAATATAGTTACGGACAACGAAGTAGCGATGTAATTCAAGACGAGGTTGAAGGAGAAAGTTCTCAGTATCAAGCAGTAATAAGCGCTCAAGACGCTAGAGTTACTAATAACCCTGCTTTAATCTTATTAGATTATTTGATGAATAAAAGATTTGGAAAAGGATTAACCGCGGACTTAATTGATATACCTTCTTTTAAAGAAGCGGCTCTTACTTGCGATACGCGATCAGATGTAACTGTTATAGTAGAGGCCCACGACACTAAACTAGCTTCTTATTCTGTAGGCGATATATGTAGGTATCCTGCAAATACTGCGGAGCCTTTAATTTTTCAAGGAGAAATATCAAAAATAGAACTTACTGTCGCAAAACTAGAATCTCAAGGAAATATTAATAATATTAGTCAAATAACCTTTACAAATTGTATAGGCAAATTAGGGAAAAAGTGGGTTAAAAATGAAAAATATTTTTTAAATGATGTAGTATGGAGCCAAACAGACCCTGGCTCTAATAGAATTATACTTTCTACTGATAATCCCGGTACAGAGGGCATTGCGATAGATGAGCCCTCACGCCTTATACCTTCCCAGTCTACAGTTACACTTAAAAATATAACTGCAAACAACTCTACCTTTTATATAGATAGAACTAGATATCGCGTATGGGGAACCGCTACTGCTGCTTCACAAGATTATTCAGATGAAAAAGCTTTTAGTGCGCCTTCGGGAAACCCTCTTGTAAAACAAATACAATCTATTAGAAACTCTCTTCAAGTAGTAGGAGGGTACTCCTTGTATGATAGTGATGAAGTAAAATACTGGAAGTATGTAGGGTGGGAGACTTGGGAGCAGCGTTGGGTGACGCGACATCAGATTAACCCAGTTATTGATACCTCTCAAAAACTATTTGATAATGTAAATACTTTATTACAGCAATTTAATGGTATTTTGCGCTATAGTAATGGAAAGTACTATTTAGATATGAAAGTAAAGGCCAAGCCTATTTCTGAGTTTGACGCAAACACAGAAGTTATTACTGAACATGATATTATTGGAGATATAAAAATAGATGATAAAGGAATTTCTAAGACATTTAATGCGTTTAGTGCACAATTAACAGATCCTGCGCTTGTTTTCGAAAATAGAACTATATCATTTTTCAACTCAGACTACTTAAATCAAGACAAAGGCATACAAAGACAAGGAACTTTTAGAGCTCCTGCAATTACTAATTACTTTAATGCCCGCATACAGATAGAACAAGCTTTAGAGGAGTCTAGGGCGGGCCTTACTATAAGCTTTAAAATGCCGCCTAAAGGCTATTTACTTTTAGCAGGTAATATAATTGCAATCACGTATCCTAATTTTAACTGGACAAATAAACTATTTAGAATTGAAAGTATAAAAGTTCAGTCAGATTTATTAGTAGATGTAGTTGCAAGAGAGCATGATGATAATGCATATATTATTTCTCATATGGCTAATGATTTGGTTCAGGCCTATGATGAAGGAGACACAAATAGCACTCCTTTAGCCACTCGCCCTATAAACTTGATAGCAAGTCAAATTGTTGAAAGCGAAGGAGCTGTTGGAGGTATAGAGCTTAATTGGGAAAATACAGGAAGCTATTCTCCATCAACTCACTCAATTGAAGTTTGGATGAATCCAACAAACGGTAACTTTAGCGGTGCTAGTAATATTCTTACTGTATCAGGCACAACTACTATTGACCCGATACTACAAGAGCAAGGAACAACTGAAAGATGGTATTGGATTCGGTATAAGATTGTTCGAGGTTTAAAGTCTCAGTCAACTAATTTAGATTCCATATTTTCAAACTATTACCCAGACATAACTGAAGAAGGGGTAAGGGGCTTTGGAACAGCAAGCCTGCCAGAAAGAATTCATGGAATACCTAAAGGAGCAACTTCAAATACTGCTGCAAAAATTTCAACTGATTCTTCTAGTGAGTTTTTCTCTTTATCGAGCGCATGGACTGTAGATCCAGAGTTTGGAGGAACTATACCTTCAGGTGCGTATGTTATGCAAAGACTTACGGAACCTTTAGGAGCAAAACGATATCAGTTTGTTTGGAACGGACAAAGAGTAGGAAACTATAAGTGGCGAGGGGCTAATGATACACACACTCTGAGTGATATTAAACTGCTTGATGGAGGAGAGGAGTATACGATAGGATCTTTACAAGCAAGTTATAGTACTACTACGACTGTAGCAAATGGTACTCGTAATTGGGACTACTATGCTATAAAAAGCACTAGAACGGATGGAATTGCTCAAGGAAGCGAAGAGTTTATATTCGATGCCTATCCTGCTATTCTTGCAAGTCAGGGAGCCCCTGGAAACCCTGCAAATGTTACAGAAGCCAATGCTGTTGTTGACCTTTCAAATGTAGCAGATAACGACACTAGAGAGTTATATGTAATTTTTGACCATAATGTTCCGAAATGTTTCTTAGCAGAGTGGGACGTTAGTACAAATAATTATGGGCCGGACTACTGGCGTGATATAGGCGATGGAAGTGCAACTCTTGATACTGCTTGGACCGCAATATCAGGAACCTCTTTCACTAGAGATAGCGGATATACAATTACAGGGGTGGGCACAACATTTACAACAGATTTTCAAGAGGGAGACGTAGTGGCTTATACAGATACTGAGCTTACAAGCTCTTCTTCGGTTGTGGGAGAAACCTCCGCCTTTGTAGTACAAATAATATCAGACACTCAAATACGATTGGATAGATTAAGTCCATCCGCTAGTACTATTAATTATTTATATAGAACAGCGTATCGTCCAGACACAACAAATGATGCGGTAATCGCACAAATTGATAGGGGAAGTTAATGGCAGGTAAGGTTGTTGCAGAAATTTGGTTAGACGTTCGCCCTTATAATGGAGGACCAGGAGCGGGGCCAGGTGGTGGCATTGATGATGGCACGGGTACAGCAATTGTAGACAGCGGCCTAAATGCCGGTATTATAGTTGATACTATAGGCGGTGGTATTACCTTTATGGGCGCGGGCTCAATTAAAGGAGGTAAAACAGCTTATGATGTAGGGCAGGGGTTCTGGTTTGGAGCAGATGGCCAAGATCCTCTCTACTACAAAGTCGCTATTGGTGATCCAAGCGGAGATACCTTTAATTGGGATGGCCTTGAAATAAACTCTAAGATGAACAACTTAGAGCTTCGTGGGTACTTACGAGGCCCCGCAGATTTTGTCATTGATCCTGCCACTCATGGGGACAACACGGGCGAGGTAACGATTGCGGGAAATCTTGAAGTTGCAGGCGGAACTATAAAAGGCCCTGCAGAATTAATTATTGATCCTGCCACCCATGGAGATGATACCGGCACTGTAAATATAAAAGGTGCAACTTTAAAAGTTCCTGATGATTTTACAATTGATCCTGCTACCCATGGAGATGATACAGGAAGCTTAGTAATTGCAGGAGCCTCTCTTAAAGTACCTAATAACTTTGCAATTGATCCTGCTACTCACGGAGATAATACTGGTACTTTAGTAGTTTCAGGAAATGTCGAAGTCGCGGGAGGCACCATAACGGGCCCTGCTACAATTATTATTGATCCTGCAGTTGTAGGAGCAAACTCTGGTCTTGTTCAAATTCTTGGAGATCTACAAGTAGATGGTTTAACTACTACTATTAATAGTAGTGTTATGACAGTTGATGATAAGAATGTTGTAATTGGTGAAGGCGCTACAAACGCAGCAGCGGTAAATCTAGGGGGCTTTACTCTTGAAGGTGCTAATGCAACTATACTTTACACTTCTTCTGATGATAAGTGGAACCTAAATAAAGGTCTAAATATAACAGGAGATTTAGAAGCCTCCGGGGATATAACTGCTGGGGGCGCTTTAGAGGGTCAAACTCTTGATATTGGTAGTGGTGATCTTACTGTTAATGCAAATGGAGATCTTGTAACAAACGGATCTTTAACAGTAAATGGAACCACTAATTTAAATGGCAATACTACAGTTGGAGATACTCCTTCAGATACTATTTTCTTTTATGCACGAGTTGCCTCTTCTTTTGCGCCCACAACAACTAATACATATGATCTAGGTAGTACCTCTTTAAGGTGGAATACTCTGTGGGTGGATAGTATATATGCAGCCGAGTTAGATGTAGGGAACGGTGACTTTATTGTAGATGAGGATGGAAATCTTGATGCTAATGGGGGAACGTTTGCTAGCTTAACTATTGATTCGGCTACGCCGGGCACAATTCTTAAGCAAGTGAATGCGCAAGGCACCGCCATGTCGATTGTTGCCCACACAACAATGAATATAGAGAATGTATCTTCCTCTAACCCTGGAGATGCCACTGTTTTAAAGTATAATAATACAAGCTCTGAATATCAATCTGTAGACTTTAAAACAACCTCGTTAGAAGATGTATCGACTACTACCGCAAGCGATAATCAAATATTAAAGTATAATGCTGCAAATACACAATATGAGCCAGTTGATCATACTATTCGAGAACTAGAAGATGTTGCAAATACTGCTCCTGCAAATGATCAAATTTTACAATACAACTCTACCAGCGGTGAGTATGAGCCGGAAGATTTCGTTCTTGATACTTTAACAGATGTTACTATTGTTGATCTAGCTGATGGCGATTTGTTAGTCTATCAGTCCTCAACATCTGACTGGAGAAATAAAACAAAAACGGGGGCGGGGTTTCATGATATTGCGCTTTCTGGGGACTGGGCAGATCTGGAGAATACTCCAACAACCGTTGCAGGGTATGGTATTACAGATGTATATACAAAAAATCAAACTTATAGTCAAACAGAAGTTAATGCTTTATTATATACAGATACGGATGTAGACGCTCATTTAAATAGAACTAGCGCTAGTAATCAAGATAAAGTTTTAAGCTATAATGGATCAGACTATGAGTGGGTTTCTTACGGACAAATAGTAGGCTCTGTTGAAGAGTTAACCGATTTATCCGACGTTGGACTAAGCAGCCCTAGTATCATCCCCTATGGAGATGTATTAATGTGGACACAAAATCCTGGTGGAGGCTCTGGAGGATTTTGGTCAGATCAAACGATGACTTTTACAGGCTTGGGAGGCAAACCAACAACTGTTGCAGGTTATGGGATTACGGACTTTGATACACGTGTAGATACTCATTTAAATAAAAATAGTGCCGGAACAGACGAAATATTAAGTTGGAACGGTACGGACTATGCTTGGGTGCCCGGTCCTAGTGCTACAAATCTAAGAGACTTAAATGATGTTACTCAAGTTGGCGCTAATAATAAAGATATTCTTAGGTATAATAGCACATCTTCCGCGTGGGAAAATGATGGATTTAGTATTTATAATATAGGGGATTTAGGAAATGTAGCTAATACCGCCCCCTCTACTAATAACCTGCTTGTATGGAATGGCTCGATTTGGGGCCCAGGAAGCGTGCCAACAAATGCGATAAGTCTTGCTCTAAATGATATTACCGACGTAAGTTTAGGTACACTAAATACAAATGACTATCTAAGATATGATGGAGCAGCTTGGGTAGACTCTCCAGTTGATTGGACTCACATTACAAATAAGCCCACTATTCTTACAACAAATGATTTGTATACAGATGGTGATGTAGACACTCATTTAAATAAAACTAGTGCCCAAACAAACCAAGTATTAACTTGGAGCGGTACAGACTATAGCTGGACTACTCCCGCGACAGGAGTTTCCGTATTAAATGATTTAAGTGATGTATCTTCAGGCAGCCCTTCCACGGGACAAGTATTAAGATATAATGGTACTAATTGGGCGGCATCTAGTGTTTCATTTGCAGACTTGAGCAATAAACCTACTACTATAGCAGGATATGGAATTACTGACGCTTTTGATGGAGCATTTAGCTCTCTTACAGGAGTTCCCGGCTTTGCAGAAGACTTAGGAGACTTAGGCGATGTAACAATATCAGGTGTTGCTGATGGCCACATGATTAAGTATAATTCAGCAAACTCTAGATGGGAGAATACATTAGCTACTCTTGCAAGTTTAGAAGATACTAATATTACTAGTCCTTCAAACAATCATGTTCTTGCATATAATTCATCGAATCAAAAGTGGGAGAGCGGCACTTTTAGTATTGGAAATCTAACAAATGTAAATACCGGAGCAGACGCGCCTTCTACTTCGAGCAGTACCACAGGAGCAAGCCCCGCAGTTCTTTGGTATAGCTCTAGTAGTAGTGAGTGGAATGCTGCTCCGCTCGAAATTGATGATTTATATGGTATTCCTGACCCTGTTGGTGCGTCTGCTTCAGTGGGGGATGTTTTAGCAATTAAAGTTTTAACGCACCCACAAGAATATGAGTGGGTTTCTCCGAATACATCTTCAGCTAATCTAGTGCCCGGGACTACAAATACTTATGATATAGGTACTTCTTCTAAGGTTTGGAGAGATTTACACCTTGGAAGAAACATTGAGCTTGGGAATATTACTCTTTCAAATAACTCAGGAGTATTCGAAGTAGAGGGTAATGCTATTGCAACGCAGGCATACGTGGGTACACACGTTAGCACAGAAATTGCAAGCCTAGTGGATAGTGCTCCTGGAACTTTAGATACTCTTAATGAACTTGCAGCAGCTCTTGGAGATGACCCCAATTTTGCCACTACAACTGCAACATCTTTAGGAAATAAATTAAATACATCAGACTTTACTAGTACTGCAAACGCTTGGTTAGTACAACGAACTACAGACGATCTGGGAGAAGGTTCAAATAATTTATACTATACAGACACAAGAGCTCGAGCTGCAATTACAGCGGGTACAGGTGTAGGACTATCAGCGGGGCAAATCTCTATTGGACAAGCCGTTGCAACAACAGACAATGTAACTTTTAATACTGTTACTGCTGCTGTAACGGGCACTGTCTCAAGTTTAAGTAACCATAGCACAACAAACTTATCCGAAGGTACCAATCTTTATTACACAGATGCAAGAGCAGATGCAAGAGTAGCTTTAGCTACTGGAGCTAACTTAAGTCTTGCTAATAATAGTACAACTGACTTATCCGAAGGTAACAATCTTTATTACACAAATGCAAGAGCAGATGCAAGAGTAGCTTTAGCTACTGGAGCCAACCTAAGCTTTGCTAGTAAGAGTACAACTGATTTATCCGAAGGCAATAATCTTTATTACACAGATGCAAGAGTACAAACAAAACTTGGGGCGGTTTCGGGATCAATTATTCCAAATGCAAATGAAACTTACGATCTAGGAAGCTCTACATATAAGTTTAGGGATTTGTACCTGAGCGGAAACACACTTACTCTCGGAAATCTAAGCATTTCGGATAATTCAGGAACTCTTAGTGTTAGTTCTGGAGGTTCTCCCGCTAAATTTAGTTCTGTAGGTATTACGGATAACGCCACAAGCACTGCTGTCACTATTGACTCAAGCCAGGACGTTACTTTTACGTCAGACGCTAAATTTCCTGATAACGGTAAAGCCATCTTTGGTGCTGGCTCAGACCTACAGATTTACCACAACGCTACAGATAGCGTTATTGCGGATGTAGGCACGGGTAATTTAAAAATTCTAGCCAATGACTTGCGTATCAATAATGCAGACAGCAGTAAGTCATACAT
>Ga0209631_10001693_pt1 | contig 27703 bp, 29 predicted proteins | sample COG_08_FD_184752 | JGI IMG/M metagenome (GOLD analysis project Ga0209631, IMG submission 184752) | Pelagic Microbial community sample from North Sea - COGITO 998_met_08 (SPAdes) (version 2) | ecosystem: Environmental > Aquatic > Marine > Neritic zone/Coastal water | place: Helgoland, sampling... | reverse complement strand
TGCTGCCACCACCAGCCTCGCCGCTAATCTTGACGGTGCTTCCATCTAACGTAACCGTCACGTTTCCAACGCCAGTAAAATCTGCTGTAGATAACTCGCTAGAACCAGTGACTTTTATTGTTCCAGCGCCATCTGCCCCCGGCAAGCCTTGTTGCCCCCTTGGTCCAGCTATTCCACCAATCTGCCTCACTTCGATTTCAGATAGATTTTCTGGGGCTGTAATGAATTTTAGTCCAGTGCCATCATATATGTAATAATTTCCATTTGTTGCGAAACCAGATGGAGTTTGTACAACTCCATCAATTGAAACGATGGCAAACAAAGAACCAGAACAAGCTTTTGTTAATTCATACAATGTTTCTGAACCGTTTCCTGTATAAACATCAGAATGAAAAGCTCCTGTCGCAGTATCAAAAGAAGTTGAATCCGCAAATATTTCTACAAAATCAGTGTCAATTTGAGAAACAGTAAAAGCTGAACCAGTAAATCTCAATCCAGTCAAAGCAGACGAGAGCTTGGATGAACCATCAAAAATATTCAAATCAGAGCCGCCAGCGGCACCACTTATTTTGACTGTATCCCCTTCCAAAGTTACAGTAACGTTACCAACTCCAGTGATGTCTCCAGTTGAAATTTGACTAGAACCTGTAATTTTTATTATTGTCCCATCTGCTCCAGCGGGTCCAGTTGGTCCAGTTGCGCCAGTTGCGCCAGTTGCGCCAGTTTCTCCTTGTATTCCCTGCTCTCCTTTTGGCCCACTTATTCCTCCAATCTGTCTTACTTCAATTTCAGAATTGTTTCTTGGAGCAGTATTGAACGCCAAACCTGTTCCATCGTAAATATAATAATTCCCACTCGTTTGTCCAGAAGGAGTTTGAACAAGACCTCCAACTGAAACTATTGTATACAGATGTCCAGATGAAGCCTGATTTAATTCAAATAAAGTAGTAGAACCATCTCCAGTAAATACTTGAGAATGAAATAGTCCAGTTATAGTATCAAAAGATGCTGAATCAGCAAAGACTTCAACATAGTCTGTATCAATTTCAGATACTGTAAAAGCCGAACCAGTGAATCTAAGTCCAGTTAATGCTGAAGAAAGCTTTGTTGGTCCATCAAAAAAGTTTAAATTAGAACCTGCTTCTGCTCCACTAATTTTTACTGTTTCACCTTCAAGAGTTACAGTTACACCTCCAACGCCAGTAAGGTCAGCATTAGAAATGGTCGATGAGCCTGTGACAGTTACATTGGACCCTCCACCACCAGCAGCTTCACCAATTAGAAGCACTCCAGTTCCATTGACAGATGGACGTTGAGAAAAAGTGCCAGTAGTACCAGAAATAATCCCAGATACTGTCAAGTTTCCAGAAACAACTACGTCACCGAATACATCTTTACTGTCTTCTCTAACAACAAGAGTACCAACAGACGTAGAATTTACTCCATTATAAGTTTGAACGTCAACATCTTGCGGAGCAGGAAGTCTGCCTTCACTTGGAATAACAAAAGTCAATTGAGTATCATCTACAATTGTAAATGAACCAGTTACTGTAACGTCGTCTAATGTTACAAGCCTTAATTGCTGAGTGTCATTTAATCCAGCAGTAACATTTACAGTTATTGTGTCTCCAGCTTGTCCAGTACCGGGAACAATAGATCCGCCTTCAGGAGAAGCTGCGTATTTAAAGTAATCAGTAGAATTTACTTCATAGCTGCTTGTTCTAATTTTTATTTGTCCAGATTGCTCACTGAATGTTGGCGCGGCAAAAACTAACTGAGTAGAAGTTTGCGTAGAGAAAGAGCTATTGGCAACAGGCGAAGATTCAGTGGAACCGCTGAAAATGCTCAATCCAGTAACGCCCTTTAAATTTGTTCCATTTAAAGTAACAGTCGTTCCAGCCACCCCAATCACAGGAGAAAAGTTTGTTATTGTTGGCTCAAGTTCTGTTATTGTTATTGCTTCAGAAAACAGTAAATTTTCAAAATTCTTTGCAGTAGCAGACTGATTAAAGCCAGTAGCATTTACAAAAAATTCAGTAGATCTCAAAACGCCATTTTCATCACCACTAAATATAGCATCAGCGTCATCTGAGTGAACTAAAAATAGCCTACCAGTACCAAAAAATCTATCACTTACAGAAAATTGAAAACTTAAATTGCCTTTGTCGTCATAGTTGATGAAATTTTGACCAGCAGAATAAGTTCCATCGCTTCCATTATCAACGTATATTTCATCAGCAATATATTCTACTGTTTTTTGTCCATCAAAAGATAAGCCCGTAATACCGATTTTTAAATCAGTCGGATTCAATCCTAAAGATCTATCTGTACCATTTGGATCTTTTAAAGTAAAAGTAGGAGATAAAAGCCCACCACTAATTGCTTGAGCATAAGAAGCGTCGTTCAAACCAGAAATTTCTACAGCAGATCCTTGCTCATAACTATACGATCCAGATACTCCTTTGATAGTCGGCAAAACTTGTAGATTAACAGGAAAAGCTGAAATTAAACTAACGTCTCTTATTTTGCCACTAATTCTTGGCGACTCCGTATCATTTATTCCAGAAGGTAAATTTAATTTTATTAAGTTGTCAGAAATTATCGTCTGATTTCCTCCAGAAAAATATTTGACTGTGTCAATGGTATTTACTGAACCAGAAGGAAAGTAAACTACAGGCTGAGTAGAATTAAACCCAGATCCAGTTACCACCATTTCTTTATTGTAGTAACCAGTCGCATCCCCAGTGCCACCATCAAAGCCAGAAAATCCATCTACTATTAAAAAATCTGACGCATTGGCAATTTCAAAATTTTGACTAGAAGAAAATCTCCCATCTGTATTGACAACCTGAAGAGGGTTTCCTCCTGATATAATCGTAGAAGGAATAAATTGAATATAGTTGCCACTTGTAGCATTTGAATCTACTTTAAATTGAGTTAAAGAAGGAGAGCCATCCGTTCTTGTGTAGCTGACTTCGGTGCCTTCGTACCCGCTGAACCTCAATCTGAAAGCTGTTAACAAATTTGTTCCGGTTATGGTGACCGTATCCAACCCGATAAAAGCTGGCTGCGGCTCAAAGCCACTTACAACAATGTCTCCAGCTTTAATTGTCAATGTCAAAGAAGGAGATTTTATATTGGTACTAAAACTTCCACCTGTTGCAAAAACTGTTATTGGGCCTGAAGTTGCGCCATTTGGAACAACAAAAGACAAGTTGTTTGGATTGGTTACAGTCGGAACTGCCGTAGTAGTTGTTGCTCCAATTACATGTACTCCAGTCGCCCCAAAAAACGATCTACCAGTTACATTTACAGTGTCTCCAACCTCGGCAGAATCTGGAGAAAAACCCGAAATAAACGGAGGCGGAATCAAGTCAAAACTAGATCCAGTTGACGCAGAACCAATTCCATTGGTTGCCAAAATTGATCCGGTGATCAAATTATCAGTATTGTCTATGAAGAAATTGCTTAAATTGTTTGTTAAAAAAATTGTTACCCCAGTATTGTCTCCTAAAAATGTATAATTTGATTTTGAATTTAGAAGATTACCTTGAGCGGTATTTCTAAAATAAAACTCTGAGTTATCAGAGTAAAAGCCTGTTCCCTGAATTGTTATTTCGTCTCCTAAAACTCCACTAGAAGGAGTAAAGCTTGTTATGGTAGGTTGAGTTTTATAATAAAATCCAGTTCCAATTCCACTACCAGTAGTTTCTTTTACTGGGTCATCATATTTTAAAATGATATTTTGTAAACCCTCATCAGGAGCAAAGAAACTTATGTTTCTGAAAGTAGTCGCATTAGCAGTAGAAGAAAACCTGTTTCCTGTAATTTCTACTCTATTGTTCGTTCTTACAGAAACAAAAGACATTCCTGTAGCACTGTCCAGATTAGTGCCAAATAATGTTACAACTTCAGTGGGAGATCCTTTTCCACTATTTAAAGAAATACCAGTTATAATAGGAGCTTGAGTTTTTAGAACCAAAGACGCTTCTGAATAATAAAGGTCAGAAGCAGTTCTATTGGGTGAAATCGTTCCATCTATTGCTGACAATGGAACAAGTCCGGTTAGACCCTGATTGCTCGTTCTTTTGAATAATCCAGTAGCATCCTGACCATTAAAAGTAATTAAATATCTATCATCCGAAGTAGGCGAATAAAGAAGATTAGTTGTAATACCTATTCCAGTCAAAGATATGGAATCTCCGGGGTCAACACTAGAAGGAGAAATGCCAGTCAATAAAGGTATTGGAGTAAAATTAAAAGGGCTTATAGCAGACGTACCCAAAGCTCCAGAGATTCTTATTGGCCCAAATACAGCATCTTCCGCTACAGTGACATCAACTGACTGAGCAGAGGCATTTGAAACCGCTGTGCAAGCAGCAGAACCACTGAACAAAGCTCCAGTAACATGGTTCATTCCCAACCCACTCAATGTAACTAGAGTACCCGTTACGCCAGTTATCAAAGAAGCAGAGTCTATTTGCGGAATTGGGACAAAATTTACAGTTGAAGTTCCAGAAGTATCACGCCTAGTAGACTTGACTGTTATAAATCCGCTTTCAGCCAGATCGGGAACCTCAACAGATAATTTCGTGAGAGCAGAATCTGAAGTATTAAAATTTTTAGATAAAACCCCGCCGCCAAAACGCACTTCATCTATCCAATAAAAACCTGATCCACTAATTGTTATCAAGCTGCCTATTGCTGATGGATTTGGATTTAATCCATCTATTGTTATACCGGGGTCATATGGAATTGCTAGTATTGCGCTTTTTACTTTTCCAACAGAAGTTACAACTTCTGGATAAGAAGCTGTTGCTGCATTCGGTGGATAAAATCTCAATCTAGGCGAACCATCACTATCTATATAAGAAAATGCGCTACGAATAATATCTTGACCAAATATATTGTCTCTTATATTTTTCAGTTGACCAGTCGTCAAATTGTCTTGCGCTCTTTGAACAAATGTATCATCTAAAATAATAACTTGAGAACTATCCAAGTTAGCTCCATAAATTTCAAAATAAGTAAATTCATCAGAGCCACTTGTAGTTAAACCTGTTATTGTAGGTTGATCAGAAACTTGCGTGGAAAAAACGCTGATATTTGATCTTACTATATCATCTATTGAAGTTGATATGTTTTTGGAATTTAAGACTCCAGTTATCGGAAGTGAATAAATAGCATTGCCGCCGAAATCTTTTAAATCTAAACTAAGGTCTACTTTTAATCCAGAAGTAGGAAGCGTACCACTAACAATGTCTATTTCTGCTTGTAGCTGAGAATTTCTTTGGCTAACCAACAAAGAATCCGGTAAAGTGGAATTTAAATATTTTACAGGAATAATCTCATTGTTCAAAGAGTAATTGAAGTTTAAAATATTAACATTACCTATTTCATCTTGAGAATTATTTGTAAATTGAAAATTGTAAAAGTTAGGAACTTGAACTTCTTCTGCTGGAGTATCAGAAGGAGTAAATGTTCCGCTTAACTGATCGAAAAATACTATCTCAGCATTAACTTTGATTGGTTGATTTGGTTGACCAGCAATTGAATATGAAGACATCTTGCCTTCTTTGAAAAACATTCCTCCAAAATTACCAGATATTCTAGAATCATTGTCGTCAAAATAATCTCTCAATAAATCCTGACCAGTCAAGTAGTAGGTTATACTAAGAGAACCTTGAACTAAATCTGTAGGAGAATAATCAGTAGCAAATTGAAATCCATCCAAATAAGAAGGCTGGACATTCGACTGTAAAGAAGCTTCTACGGACTCACACAAAAACGACTGAGTAGACAAAACAAAACTTTCGCCACTTACTCCCGTGGTTCTATATTTTGCCAAAGTCAATGGCGCGTTTTTATAAGTGTGAATCATTTTTAAAAGTATTTGTTGAATGTGGTTTCAATAGTAGCTATTTGCCCCACTCCATAACCCACTTGAGTCGTGTTTATTCTTGCTCCAGATACATTTATGTTCAAACTATTAGAATCATCTCCATCACAATAAAATTTCAATCCAAAAATTTGTATGCCTGTTGATCCGTTTATATCAAACAAAACATTTGAAACATCAGTTCCAGAAAATGTCGGATCATACAAACCAGTTCTTGTCACAGACATAGTTTCTGCGCCACCCATCAATTTAACAGTCAACGGCTCAGTTGAACCCATTCTATAAACTGGTGTGTAAGTAGCTGAAAAACTGTAAGAAAAACCAAAATCTCCCGGCGAACTATAATTTTGATCTGTAGTCAAATAAGCTACAAAACCTTGAGCTATACCAGATCCACTTGATTGATTGTAATTTATAGTTCCCGCTTTTTCAGTTGGTTGCCCACTTGTTTGATTGTATCCAACATAAGAAACAGAAGCTTGTATCGGGCTATTTGGGGCGGCTTGTAAAGAGTAGCTCTGCAAATAAAATAAACCACTTACACCGCCAAAATTTAGCGTAAGTGGCTCGATTTCTTGACTAGTAGAAGAAAAGTTTTTTAAATAGTCTACAATTCCATAATTTGGTTCATTGTCTACTTCTACATAATAAGAAGCGTCAGCGGCATTTTGAACTGGTCCTGCTGGACCTTGGTTTATGATTCCTCTTCGTCCAACAGATCTAAAAGGCTGTATATTACTAGTAATACTTAAACTCGCACTTTGAGCTAGTATACCAGTACCATTTACAGTTACATCTGTTTGATCGAAAAATAGCATTGCCTTAACCTTAGTTGAGCCTTATGCAAAAAATGCAAACCTCAACTAAAATTACACTATATTTATCGACCTTCTGCTAAAGTTTTTAAAACATCTGGAGGAATCTCTTTGCTGTCTTGCTTTTTCTTCATCGGGGCGTTGAGTCCAGCGACATAAAGACGAAAATCTTTCATAAGACGTTCCCTCAATCTTTTTGTATCATCAATTGGCACAAGACCTCTTTTTCTAGCTTCTTTTTGAAGATCCGTTTTGTTCATTTCCGATAGTCTTTCTGCATATACATCTTCATCAAAAGTATTGTACTTCATATAACCATCGTTGCCCCAAATTTGCTCTAGCGTGGTTGGCTCAAATCGCTGTTTTTCCTCCATGCCATGAGCTTGCATGAAATCTTCTAGAATTTGTTTAGATTTTTTACTAGCCATATATTAAATTATATAAAAAATTGTAAATATATAAAAAAAAAGAGGAGGACCGAAGTCCTCCTCCATGTAATATTTTATTTACTTACGAAGTCAAGGCTCCAATAACAACTGCGCGAGTGTCAACGCACACACGGCCTTCTTCAAGATGACCGTAGAAGCCAAGCTTCTCGCTTCTTGCGCTGAACTGATCATCGGCAAGAGCAGTGAATGTACTGTTGTCTTGGGTTGCGATAGCGCGGATGAAAGCGCCCTTACTTGCGTCAATACCAACGACGATGTCGTCACTAGTGGTAGGAGCATCCATCAAGCCCGGATCAAGAGTCTCCATGAGATTGACGTATTTTCTATTTGGGCCAAGCTCAAGAATCTCAGTGATATTGACGCCAAAGAGGCTTCCAGCACCAGCAGCGCGATAAATTTCGTCGCGAACTGTGTTTGGAAGATCAGTGTCAGCGGTTCCACCTGTTGCTCCTCCAACTGCATTGTAAGAAAATGCGCGGATATCTTCCATAACTTCTGGAGAGATGAACAAGTCAGTGATTCCCCTGCTGAACCCATCGGCAGGTGTACCCTGCGCGAATGAGCTATTGATGCGCCTCATGCGGGTCATCATCTGGTTCAAGTGATCAAGCTGGAACGTCTCTGCTCCAAGACCAAACGCATGTTGATCGCCATTTGTAACCCCATCAGCAGCAGCCTTGAGAATAACTGCCCAAGCATTGCGCTCTTGCTTGACAAGGACTTCTTGAGCCATTCTCTCAACCGCCTTGGCGAGAACATCAAGACGACCTCTGCGAGCATACTTCTTGAGGAAGCTAACAGCGGAGTCGAGACGATAAGGAGCGATCTTCAACTCTTGACCAGCGAAAACGTCCTGAGAGGTTGGAAGACCTCCAGCAATATTCTGACTGATAACAGAGAAGTAGTTGTCGCTCTCATTGTAGTAAAGGTCCAACGGAAAGCTGGGATTATCATCTGCGTCATATGGCGCATCTGTATAAACAGCACCAGCGGTCGCAGCCTGATTGATAACCTGAGCAACAACTGGTCCGAGGAACGCTGCAAAAGCCTCTTGAGCTTCTCTGCCTTCAACACTGTTGCTGCTGCCCATAGCTTTTACAAGAGCTTCTTGTTCGGGAGTATTTTTTAAAGTAATTTTCATTTCTATTGTTTCCTGTTTATTAATTGTTTACGATTAAGATTACTGGGTAGGATCGCAATCGATTCTGATTAATACGTAGTTATTGCTGTCCTTGGCACCAAGGGCAACACCGACTTTCGTCTTGTCTCCACCACTAGTAGCAGAAACTTCACCGTTATCAGCACCGTAAAGAACGCTTCCAGCATCAACTGATTCGGCTGCGAGAGTGGTTCCACTGTAAAGGAATAATCCTCTTGTGGCAACTGGAACAGCCTGACCAGAAATCGCAGTTTGCATTTCAGCAGCTTTGCGAGGATTGAAGACGAGCTTCTCTCCATTTTCGTCAGTCTCTTTCAAGTCGTAAAGAGTCATTCCGATTGGTGCATCTCCAGAGCCAGCGATATCCAATCCGGCTTGAACAATGTAGCGGTTAGAAACGGCACGGGCAGCATAGCTGGTGGAACCAACTGCGCTTTGAGTGTCACCGAAAACTTCATCGGTACTTTCCCATCCCTGACCGCTTGTTAATTTCACGAATGTTCCCTTGTTGACATCGCTCTGATCTTTGAGCGTGAACAAGTTGATTACATCGTGTTCGTCGTAATCTCTAAATGGTTTTAATTGTGGCATAATTTTATCCTATTTGTTATTGTTTATTTTTTAGTATTTAATGTTGAATCCGTCTAAATTAAATGCATTCTTGTACTTTTCAGCCATAGAAGCTTCCTGTGGAGTTGTGGTGTTGGCAACTGCCTCTCCCTCAACTTCGGCTTCTTCTGTGGCTTCTTCGATGACTTCTTCAGCCTCTTCCTGAACAGGCTCTTCGGCCTTGATCTCTGGAGCAGCCTCTGGAGCAGCGGCTGGAGTGCGAACGCCAGCAACAACTTCTTCAGCCTTCAACTTGGAAGACATCAAAATTTTAATATCTTTAGCAAACACTTCGAATCCCTCTTCGTCAAGATCTTTGATCTGTGAAGCAAGAACTTCTCTGTCTGCATCGGAAAGATTGAGTTCGTCGTCAAGAGAGGACATTCTTGAGCTAAATGTTTCAAGAGCTTGTCTGTCTGCCTCTTCAGCCTTCATCTCTTCAAGCTGGCTCTTGACCTCTTCAAAACTCTTTTTAAGAGCTTCGTGTTCTTCGGCCAATTGAGCAGCTTTTTCTTCTGCCGCTTCAATGGCTTCATCGTATTTTGTTTTTTCTTCGTGAAAATTCTCAGAAGCCTTCTTCAATTCGTTCTCGACAAACTCGCTAACGACAGAAGCGGACATCTCTTTGAGATTCTCATCTGTGATATCTTGAATGCTGTTAAGTTTCATGACGTTATTATCCTTTACACTGTTTTGTTTTGATTCTGAAATATTTTTTTCTATTTTTTTATTTTTTTTGGTTTGAGTTAAAACTCCTTTAACATCGGCAGCAGGATTTTCCGTTAACCCAATTCCAAGAGGAACGATGTTTCCTACTACTTGACGATAAATATTTTTGCCATTCAATTTGCCAGAGCCACCCAAAGCTCTAAGATTTTCTGCAAATTCTTGGATTTTTTCTGGTTCAGTAATTTTTTCAGCATAAGACATATTTTTTTGACCTTCTCCAAGAAGAACAAGATTATACTGATTAAATCCTAATTCCCAACTGGCTGAAATTTTTTCGTAATTTGAACTTGTTGGATCGCTAGCATCTTCAATCAAATCTGCAAGCTCAGAGTTGACGACTCTCCAAACAACGCCGCCCAATGTAATATTGAATGGGCCATCAAGTTTTTCTACTTGCTCTTTGCTCAACGGTTCGTCAGAACCAAACGCGCTAAAGCCAGCTTTCAAAATGACTCCAACAACTCTTTCTCTGTTATGTTCTAAATTGATCTGCTTGTTGATAAAAGATTGACAAAGATCAACAGCAGCTTTTGTGTCGATAACGTCGCCATTTTTATTCACCCTATTTGCAACACAAGCATTGAAAGCAATAGGAAGCAAATCGATGTTTTTGTGGGTATCAACTTCAGGAAGAAAATCTTCCAATTGCACCATACTGGCAAGAGCCAAGTATTCATCTTTTTCTGCTGAAACCAAAGGCTTTACAACAGAACTAAAATTAGTTGTAAATTCGAAGTTTTTCATAATTAAAAATTAAAAATAAATCCATAAGAAGAATGGTTTTCCTCTTCATCTTGCAAAAACAAGTCTTCTTCTACGTCAAATTCATCAATATTTATGTCATATTGATCAACATCTATTTCAGCTTGAACAAAATCTTCGTTTTCTGGAAGCCAAGCTTCTGTGATATCGATATTTTCCGAAGCTCTTGCGATGTCCCCATCCGCTTTCCTGTAAGCATCTTTTACTTTTTTGCCAGCCATCATGCGCAAGAACATGTTTACTCTTGCCATTGCCCATTGACCTCTGGTTTTACCGGGACGATGAGTTTGACCGAACGCTCCTGCCCCACGACGGTAAACCTTTTTGAGTTGAACAAGATTTACTTTCTTGCTATATTTAGAATTGTGTTCGCTAACTTTATTTTTGAGCGCATCTATAATCTTTTTTGAATATTCAATTGACTCAGCCTGAGAGGAAATCAATTTCCTGTCGTCTTTCTTCTTCAAATCTTTTTCAGCAATTTCTTTTGCATCTGGCTTTGTACCAGCGGAACCGGGAGGATTCTTCGGAGAGCCTTTCACTTTTTCTTCTGGCTTGGCTGGCGTTTGCGCAGAAGATTTCGGTCCCGGTCTTGCTGATTCGATTTGAGATGAGAAATCAATTTCCATTATGCTTATTATATATATACACTTTTAATATTTAAAAAAATATATAAAATATTATTAATTTACATTTATTGGCGGCGAGACAAAGTCCGAAGCTGCGACAGGAGTTTCAATTTTACTTATAATTTGATATTATTTTTCCTTTCTAAATTTTAATATCAAGTAAACGGCGCAAACGCTAATAAAAGTAAAATAGTAAAGTGATATTAAATTCCAATTGACATTGAAATTGTTGGTTATATATTTTTTCTCAGACCTTCTTTCTTCGTAAGCCTCTTTTGCTTTTAAAGCTTCTTGTCTAGCTTTTTCCGCAAGTTTTTTTATATCAAGCTCTTCTTCTATGACTTCTTCTTTTTTTAGTTTTATTGGCTCTGCCCTTGGAATTCTATAAATTCCATCTTTACCTCTTTTTAAATATCGTATTTTTACAGACTTTGAATCATCTTGATTGTCTCCAAAACTTTGACAACCAGCAAGCAGCACACAAAACAAAAGTGCAAATCTAATAAATTTCATTTTTTAGTATTAGAAGCCCTTTTTTTCTTTGCGCGGGATTTGACCGCATTTGATAAAGATCTGATTTTTAAAGTTTTGAATATTGCATAAAAGCTCCATCCTTGAACAAGCGCAAAGCATACGCACATTACGATTATGATGGGTACATTAAAAAATAGAGACGCAGAACAAAGAGAGATTAAATATCCAACCAAAGTCATGTTGACTATTTGAATCATAAGGCTCACAATCCAAGTGGAGCCAATTGTTATATTTTTATTTGATTTTTGCAGTTGAGCTTTTGATATTGGTTTTCCCGGTTGTTTTTTGGCGACAAAAACAAAATAATGAAAAATCGCAGCCCACATAAAAAGTGCGGCCAAGCCGATATTTAATACCAATTCTGAGAATGGGGGATCGCTAAGAGTAAGAAGATTCGCCAAGCTCCCCAAACAAATCGTTATAAGCCCAAATTTTAATCCATAAGCTTGCAGTGAGCCGTATTTATAAATAACGCTATCTGATCTTCCAAAACAAAAGACAATAAACGCCAACATTGATATGAATATCACAACATTACAAACTGCATTTGTCACTATGTTTATACTATCTGCCGTCATATTACTTAGTCGTTCTTTTTCTAGTTGGAGCCTTTTTTGTCCTCGTCTTGCGATTACTTGTCTTTAATGGCTCCTTCTCTTGTTTTCCAAATAATTTTTCTGTGACCAACTCAACTCCCTTTAATCCAAGAAACCCCAATAAAAAAGCTATTCCATAATTTGCATTTGGAGTATTTATTTTAAACATATCCAAAATAATTGGAGTCATATAATTTGCGCTTGCTGCGCCACCAATCAAAGACAAAACTGTGGTCCTTAAATCTTCTGCTGCATTTTTACTCAGAAGCAGTATAGCTCCAAATAATCCACTTATCAATAAACCGACATCTATCCCAATGGTTTTTAAATATTCCATTTTATTTTGTTGAAACAGAAGACTGACCAAAATAATAACCGATAATAGCAGTTAAAGTTTGCCTGACTTCTGGAATGATTAAATAGCCACCAAGTTCAACAAATTTGGTTTGAGACCCCCCGCCAAGCAGCCCCCATAAAAACCCCCTTTTCTGCTCAGTAATTTGCATGAAAATTGGATAATCAAAAAGAGCTAAAATAAATGGGGCAAGAATAACTCCGAATAAAGTTGAAATAACGATGAACCTACGAACCCAACGTCCACCTTCTCCATCTCTCTTGGAAGCTGCGTCAGCTTCTTGAATAGCAAGCTCACGACTTTGAATCATCATCTTGAACTGCTGTTCTCTGTTCTTGGCGCGTTCAGCCATGAACTTGAACAAGAAGCCTGTTACGGCTCCAAAGCCCATCGTCAATAATTCTGGAGGTATTGGTAACACACCTCTCTTTACACCTTATAAACCCTGATAATGGCCTTTTATTTTTTTTTCAAGAATATCTCTCTCAATAATCAAAGGTTCTTTTTGCTTGATAAGGTATTTTATGTTTTCGTTGATAGAAAAAATTTGACCTTGAACGTAATTGAGTCTTTTGACTCTGTCTCTCTTTAATTGAATTTTATCTACTTGATCTGTTAAAGACTCAGCTTTTTCTTCAAGCTCTTTTAATCTGTTATCCGCAATAGCTCTTTGAATGATTTCGTCAGAATCACTTAACTCTTCTTTGTTTATCAAAAAGTGAGCTACTATAAAGTAATTCACCTTTTTGTTGATCCATTTAGAAATCTTTCTCGATATTTCTCCGACATACTCTTTCATAAGTATTAGCTAAAGTATAAATAGATAAAATTGCAGCGATTGGCGCATTGATATGAGCAGAAACAAATTCGGAAGCAATGGAAAGATATGAGAAATTAAACGCCAAGAAAAACGCGATCAAAACAAACTCTGGGTACTTAAATGGGTTATCGTTAGCCTTTTTGATTTCCCTTACAAGAGTTTTATCATACTTAATTTGCTCCCATAAATCAGGGATATTTTTAGCCAAACCTTTAACGCCTTCACGCTTATAGGTTTTCCAAAAGTCTTTGATTAAAGTGATATCTTCTTGAAGTTCTTCTGCTGCTTCATTGATAACGGAGTCCAATTTATCTGTAATATTAGCCATTACAGATATTATATTACAACGCCCCAGATTCTAATAAGAATTTTTCTATGTCACCAGTATTAAGAATACCGCTAAAGAAAACTCCATAAGTTAAATCTTCTTCTTTCAGTTCTGTTTTAAAGCTCAAAGACACATTTTTATTGTCGCCAATTTGCAACCCATAATTGACGCTTTCTAATTTTGCTTTTCTTGCAATTATTGATGAACCCAAAGTGCGAGTATCGGTAGCGTTAGCTGAGTTATAAAGTTTCACGTTCAAATCATAGAAGTCATCTTGTTTAGCCAAGGCTGCAAAATTTCCACTATCAACATCACCAACAATAGATTCGACTTGCAAGGTGGCTCCTACTGGAAAAATTATAGGTCTATCTATCGGAGCTTTATGAGTAATAGAGTTTAATTGATCTCTTTGCAGATCTATGGTCAAATTAAATTTTTGGATTTTTATATCACTAAAATTAAATCCAAATCCACTTTCTGGAGCAGAGCCAGAGGTCTCAGTAATATCTAAAGTTATGTCCCCTTGAGATATTGCTTTTGGTCCATGTGGTCTGTAAAATTTTGGTATTACAGCATTTATACCAGTAGTCTTTAAATCTCTGGTTTTATTGTCGTAAGTCAATACGTCTACCCCAGATCCTGAAGTAGCAAAAGAAATAGATTCGACTACATAATCTAAATCGCAAGTAGCTAATCCACCAACAGCAGCTTGAAACGTATAACTTTCTAAATAACAATCATGAAATGTTATTATATCATAGTTTGGAGAGCTGTCATCTATAATAGTGGATACTGAAGACGAATCAAATGAAGTCTCATTATTTAACAAGTTATTCCCTTCATCTGCTACAGCGATATAGAAATTTCTTTTATCTAATGTTCGGTCTGCATTACTAGCGAATCCAGATATTAAAAACAATGAAAACGTATCGTCAACATAACTTACGTCACCAGTTCTGTAGTTTAAATCAAAACCAAGTTTTTTTTCATTTGTAAATCCTTCAAATCCATAAGTCATTGAAAAACTCACTGCTGGCTTTGTAACCACGACACTTCTTTCAGTGCCACGTTTGCCAAGCATCGCAACATCTTGATGATTTACAGAAATCCCATATTGAACACCTTGAACATTTGAGATGTTTTTTAAAATATTGTTTCCGGAAAATATGGATTCATTTGATCCCCCACTAATTTTTGGTGGACCTACATATACAGCCTCATTCTGATATATGACTCTTACTCTTGACATGACTCTATTTTGCTCAAGCTAAGAAGTGTTGCCATTTTGAAATCCAAGTCATGACTAGCAGCAACTTCATCTATATGAGCGAAGTGCTGTCTATCTACAGGGTTTTCTATAAAATCTTGAGCATTTTTAGAGTTCCAATCTTTAGGAGCTACATTTCTAGCTATCATTTCAGAAAGCATAGAAGCGTATTCATTTTGCTGATTTGTCAAGCGTTTTTTACCGTGCTTTGCTCTAAGTTCTAATTTAACTAGTTTCTCTAAAGAGTTGTATTGATTCATTAATTCAACAAGCTTCTTCATTGAATATTTATCACTCGCTCTAGACGTTTCAACTTGATCTTCTCCTCCAGAACCTGTCGGCCTTCCAACATTTGGAGATGGAGCGTTAGCTTTGCCCCCAATCACTGGTTGAAACAATCCTTCGTCCCTCAAAGCCTGATATTTTCTTTGAGATTCAATTGAATCATCAAAATTTGGAAGTCTTCCTGTTTCAATAGCTTCCAGACCCTCCTCTGGAGTCAGCACCCCAAGTTCTATTAGTCTATTGTAAATTCTGCTAATTGAGACCTTGTCATCAAAATCAATATCTTGTATATTTGGAGTAGGAATAGAACGAAATCCGATTTGCTTTCCGATCCTTTTCATTTCTGGAATCAAAAAGTCTTTCAAGAAAGCTTTTCTTGACTCATTTAACTTTTGAACAAAAACCAACATCTTGATTTTAGTGTTAGCGAACTTCTCTTCATTCAAAAGAATATTCCCAAGACCTTCTCTGATGTCTCTGTCTAAGACCTCGTATTTTTTTGGATCAAGAATATCAGCAATTTGCGGGATAACAAATTTAGCGTCAGTAGTAAAATCTGCAACCAATACTCTGCCGACAGATTCATTTGCGAAAAGACCCTGTAGAGCAATTAAGTTTTTAGGATTTACTCCACCTTCTCCCGGTTTTGCTCCAGTAGTAACAAGTAAAATTGCTTGCTGCATGGTACGACTAATAGCCATATCCATTTTTCTCAACTCTTTTTTGTAGTTTAAATCTTCAAGAACAGGAAATCCAAGAGGAACAGCAAAAGGCTCATAATCTTGCTTTTTGTAAAAAACTCCATAAGTACGATTTGGATCTAAAATCATCGTCACTGTTCCAGAATCTGTAGTTTTGATTGTCTTTTTAGCTTGTTCTGGAAGGTTATCAAAAACTTCTTGATCTTGTTCTGTTTTAGGGTATTTTAATCTTGCTACTTCATAGTCACTCAACACTTTAAAATAAGATCCAGAAGCAAATGAAATATTTCCACCCATCTGGATATCCGCAGGATTGAGAATACTGTATTTTGCAGGAAGTTTCATCTCGGCAGCTTTCAAAAGAGATGTCCCGAAAGTTTGAGTGATTTTCTTTATTTCCTCTTCTTTGATTTTATAATCAAATCTATAAATAAATACGTTTCCAGATCTATAGTATTCTCTGAAAAATTGATCTTGAAAATTCCAAATATTCATTTTCTTGAAAAGGGCGTTAAAGAAGTCTCTTGACTTTTTATTTCCTCCCTCAAGGTAAATATCGCCCACAGAAAATTCTGACATCAAGTCGATAGTGTTTCTGAATACAGCTATATTGTAGTAAGCTTTTTGACAAAGAACAACAGCATCTCTAACATCTAAGTTTGAAGTGTTCTGAGCAGTTTTGGAATAATTGAATGGAATCAGGCCATCTTCGATATTCGTAAACCTTTGGGTTCTTTCAATAAAAGCGGCACGATTTCCTCTGGTTCGCGTAACAACGCCAGTAGAAGAGCCTTTAATTTCCGCCATCAATGGAGATGGAAGTTCCTGCTCCTTTTTGGCTGTTGCCGTTTCACCTTGCTCCTGTTGCTTTTTCTTACTTATAGCCATTCCTCTATATTTTACACTTTACACGAAAAAAGGAGTAAAAGTATTCTCAACCTCTTCTTGTTTGTAATCTATCATATCAAAATAGCATTTTACTCCCCAACATCCTAACATGAGAGTTGTGTAATTATCTTTTCTAGCCTTGTTTGCTGAAGTAGATCTTTTCAAGTGTTGCGGCAAATCAAATGACTGAGTACCCTTGGCAGTAGTTTTGACCTCAACCAACGAACATTGCTTTTTAGTCTGATAAACCCAAGAGTCTTGAAACTCAATAAACTCTAGAATATTTGGATGACCAACCAAATCAATGTTTACTCTTTGAGAACTCGCTTTTGAGAAAGCTGTATCGTTTGCGGTTGTCTTTGACGCAAACCACACTCTTTTATGATCTATGCAAGCTTGGAGATATTCGTTTGATCTTCTCAAAAATGCAGAAGTAAAATTCTGTTTTATGCAAATAGCTCCATTTTCTTTATTGTATGTAGTTTTAGCTTTTACAATAGCTTGAATGTGTTCCGAGCCTTCTTTATCGGTTTCAAAGTCTATAAACGATAAATTTTTATGACAATACTCAGATTCGTTATAGCTATCAATAAACTGATAACCCGCGCTATCAATTACAATCAACTCTATATTAAAGGCTTCTAATAAATAAGATAAGTATTTGATATGATCCTTGAGGTCGCCGCCAGCAACTGCATAAGAATGAATCAATGTAGAAGTTTTTGCTTCTTCATCGATTTCCATTACTGACATGGCAAAATAGTCAGAACTTGGACTGTTTGAAAACGATGGGTCAATTCCAAGAACGTATTTTTTATCAGCTACCCCTTTTATTCTTGTGGTTGGCATTTCTCCATCTGGAATGGTGCATTCGTGCATTTTTTTGGCACTGAAATAACTATCAGATCCATCAGTGAATTGGGCGCAATATTCGCGTAAAAACGAAGCATTGGACGAACCTCCATCTTGAGCTTCCTCAATGACTGTTCTATCAATCATGTCTTTGGGTATAGCTTCATAACTTAATTGAGCAATAAAATAAGACGCTTCTCCAACTTCCTTGCCTTGGATTTTGGCCATCCATTCTTTGTATGTCTTATATAAATTTTCAAAAGTGTAGCTAGCGGAAGAAAGAGCTATCATTTTAGAAGTGTTATCAAAAACAATTCTATCTTCTTCTTTAAGTAATCCTTCTGATATAAGTTTATCCTCTAGTTCTCTGATTTCGATGCGCTCTCCCATATTCTGTGGAGCCACCAAGAATGGCATCAATACAGTTTTGATAAGCTCCTCTGGAAGAAGAAGATACTCATCAAGCAACAATATGTTGGCGCGAAAACCACGAATCTTTTCACCGTTTAATGGAATTGCGGTTATTGTTCCGCCATTTATCTTCCATTCATTTTGGTCATTTCTTTTTGAAGGTTTGGTTGAAAAAGCTTGAGCCAACAAATCCGCTCCCTTTGATTCAACTAGTTTCTCGATATTATTAAATATGAATCTTGCAGTACGAAAAGTCGGACCAGCAATGAGTATTTTTGTATTAGGTTCGAATACGCATTGAAGAACGCAGAACACAGCCGCTAAAAATGACTTACCTACGCCACGACCAGCTACGAACATACTAAAATTTCTGTTCAACATTCCTCGTAAAACTATTTCTTGCACTGGAGCCAGCTTGATGCCAGAAAGAAGCTCTACGGTAAATCCTATGTTATGACGGAGAAATTTAGCAAGAGTAATCTTAGCTTGCTTGTCAGACAAATCACCCTTCAACTCCAATAATTCCTTATTGTAATCTACAACTGTTTTTTTGTATTTTTGTGTCTCAAACCACATTCAACAATTTTGTATTATATAAATATTGTAAATCGTATTCAAATAAATGCTCGTTAAAAAGAATAGATTTACAAAGAACCTTTGCTATTTCCTTGTCTTTCGCAAATAGAAATTGCACATTTCTGAATTCTTGATAAGTTTGTCTCACGTTATGAAATATATGCTGAGAGCTAGCCCGTACAAATTTTTTAATTCGCGGCATTTTATCAAAGCCGAGCATCGACCCTAAATCTTTCTCAACTAATACAATTATATTTTTTCCACAAACTTCTGCTCTTTGGAACTCCTTTCTCAATCTATCGTAGTTATTAGAAGAAAACGATTGAATAAAATCCATCATATTTTTTCTTTCAATGTGAACGAGTCCTTCTTTACCATTTATTTCACAAGCATAATCACCAAAGTTTAAATTTGTTATTTCAAAATTACAGTCTTCAAATACATAAGGCTTTTGCTCTCTTGTATCTACAAAAATTTTTCCATTCAAATTTTTTACTTGTAAATCATCTGAATCTTTGTATCTTCTATTTAGCTTTTGAAAAAATATAGAAGAGTCTCCATATATAGATTCAATTTGTTTTTTAAAAGGCCACTCTAAACTTCTAAGCTCAACTTCTGACATTTCCCAAATCAAGCCTTTTGAATCAATACGGTGATCTAAAATTTGCCCTAAAACCTGTTTTACTCGGTTAGGAGAATTTGTTGATATGTATTTAGACAAGTTCCCTTTTTTCTCAAAAAATTTTGATTCATAATCTTCATAATTTTTAAAAGTTATGATCTCTCCAGTATACAAATCAAATTTAGGAAAGTGCTTATGATAATATTCCTGTTGAGAAAGCTTGTGGGTTCTTAAGTGATAATGAAGCTTTTTGCGCTCTTCAAATTCTTGTGAACATTCTTCGCATTTAATCATTGTATTTGTCATTTTTCCTTAAATTGTCTTCTGCCCATAGTGATTGCAAATTACTATAGTGAAAACATTCCTTTTGTTCCTCTGGATTACTCAGATCAAATTTGGCGCACGGCTTAACGTGATCTACGTGCCATTCCCCATAATTTTCCCAAGTCATACCCTCTTGAAATTGTTCCTCCAAACGAGATTTTAATTCCTCTACAGAGCAACCCAACAAAGTAATAGTAGATTCCGATTTAGCCCCACAATCTTTCTTTAAAGCCATATAGAGCCTCGACTTCAAATTTCTTCGAAGTCTAAAAGCTGGATCATTGGTGGCTCTTTCTCGTTCTTTTTTCAAAGCCTTTTCCTTTACTTCCGGGTTTTGGTATCTTTTTTTATTATACTCTTTAATCTTCTCTCTGTTTTCCTCCCTGTATTTTTTATTAGCTTCCCTGCGTCTTTCAGTAATAGCTTTACTATTCTTCTTTTGATACTCTTTTTTCTTCGCAAGAATTTTCTCGCGATTTCTTAAATAGTATTCTCGTTTTTTAATTGGGTCGTACTCAGCCATTTAAAGCCTCGTCTTTTGAAAGTCCAAAAATTCTTGATTTAAGCTCATCCATACTAGAAAGATTTTCTATTTCTTTTTCGACAATCTGTTTTCTCATATTAGCCAGCTTGATCATTTTCATTCTAGATTCCTCTTCCTTCCAAGCTTCTACCAAATTAAGAATACTAGCATTCTGCTTAACCTGTTTGCTAATTCTCTCGCTTCTTTTTATCTTCAAATCATTAAGAAGTTTCTGTTGTCTATTAACACATTGATTGTATTCCGTGCGAGCAGAACTAATAGATTCGACAAGAGACATGGATATTCTTCGTCCCTCTGTGTCGTCAGCATTATCATTAAGCAGTTCTTGCAGCCGAACTATATTAGCTTGAATGTTGGATGAAATAACAACCTCAGTAGCAAGCACGATATATTGATCAACTTCTTCTTGAGTTAAGTCAGGCTTATCGTGCGTATATCTAACGAAAGAACTTTCAAATAAATTTTGATCTTGTTCAGAAGTATAAGTATTTATTTGATGAGAGTATCTAAATGTATGAAGATAACCAAGAAGAACTTCTGCACATTTTCTTTGAGCAGGAGTCAATTTGTCTTTATTGTATCCAGTAGGAACATACTTATTTATTCTTTGAATTGCGGCGTTAACGCTTTTCGGTGGTTTATAGCCAGTTCCATCGCTAGCTGATTCTTCATTTTCAGCTATGATGTGAGTTATCCTTGGATCAAGAGTTTTTATATGATCTCTGACAAGGTTGACTTCATTGTTTAAATTCGTAAGCTCTTTGTTGTCAAATATAGCTCTAGCTATTTCAAGCGGCTTCATCAAAGCGCAATGGTTAGCTATGTAAGACTTTTGGTCTTCAGTTAGTTCAGGAACTTCTTTCTTTTTGTATTCATGAGCCTTTCTTGCGTTTAAACTTCTTTCTTTAAGAAACTTGGAAACAGCCTTGCCATGCTTGCTTCTGCCGTCATAGTTTTGATCAGGATAAGCTTGCTTTATCAAGTCAATCAAGGATGGAGGCTCTTCGTTTTCATTCCAGAGTTTCAATACCGCCATCTTCTGCTCATCATTCAACAGTATATCTTGGCTCATACTAAAATATTATTTCACCATCTTCCAAAAGCTTTCTCGCTTTTGATGCTATCGACTTTATCAAATTTTTTATCTGTTTGTATCCGGGGCTTTTTGTTTTTTCTTTTACTCTATACCCCATTTTCTTTGCGGCGTTTTCCTCTGACATTTTTTCTACAAACACATATTGGAAAACTTTTTGTTCTGTTGGTTTTAGTTTTGGAACTAGTTTTTCTTTTATCTGTTCAAAAGCCAACTCCAAATCAACATGCCCACATTCATAAGACTCCACAGAGCTTATATTCTCATCCAGAGAAACTGGTAGCTTTGCATTGTAAGCTCTTTTTTTGTTTTTCTCCCAATTTTTATAAAGTGGACACAAACTACATTGAGATCCATAAATTGCGCATAAATCTTCGTGTTCAGAAGCAGCGCACCTCAAACATGGCTTTACATAATTTCCGTAATTGTTTCTAATCAAATTTTTAACCTGATTTGAAATTATACGATTAATCCAAGGCTGCAAAGGTTTTGATTGATCATATAGATGCCATTTTTTAAACACATGGAATCTCAGGATTTGACTGACATCGTCAAAGTCCATCCAATTTATAATTTTAAGGTTCCACTTGCCTTTTCTTTTGGCAATCTCCAAATCAATGATATCTATACAGTCTTCGTATTTTATTTTCTTTTTAGGCATCCTTTGGAGGAGGTATCAATTCACCTAACTTGATAGATCTAGCTTTAGTGACTTGAATATCTACATCCAATTTGCTCAAATCAGGAAGACTTTCTACAAATTCTCTTTGATCCGCCTTGACTTCTACCTTGATAGTCTCGACCGCTTGTTTTGCTCGACTAGAAAACATATGAGACTTGCATTTTACGCAAGAATTACTTTTCTTTGCTTGAAAGTAATCGTTTTTTGACCCGCACTTTGGACAATACACATTCATAACAAATTATACACTTTTTTAAAAAAAATATAAAATATATTAAAATTATGAACGTAAACGAAAAGCAATTAAATATATTAGAACAAAATCTAGAGGATATAAAAAGGCATTCATATACTTACATAAAAAAAATTGGACCGCAAACTCAAATTGTAAAAATCAATAATTTAGCTTACGAAGCTCTCAAGATTATAAAAGAAAAACTAAAACAAAAATAGCGAGTGTAATAAAGAGAAATGAGCGACCCGCTTTTAAAATCTGAAATACACGCCGAAAGAAATACGGGCATTTTAGCTACCGGATACGATAGCCGAATTCAAGCCTACATTACTGGGCAGGGTACGCCATTTGCGAGCGGATACGCTAAAAATCATATACTAAGAGATCTCAACCGAAAACTTTATAACTATGGGTTGTCTTCTTATATAACCGATAGTTATGACGCTGGATTTAGATCCATCACTTTAACTGGCATTTTGGCGGCAGGAGGCGGCGGCGGTGGACCTTTTCTTGATGTGGACTTTCCTTCTGAGACTTATGGAGATGTTCACTGGGCTTACTCCATGAGAAAGCTTATTTCTACTTACGCAGGAGACTGTCTAAGAGTAAGAAGATCTTCTGACGATGCCGAATTGGATATCGGCTTCGGGGCAGACGGATGGATAGATGAAGCCGCTCTTCTTGCTTTTTGTGCTGCGACTGACGGTTACGTTGTTACTTGGTATAATCAATCATCGAGAGGGAGTCAGTCTGACGTAACGAACTCAACAGCCTCCCTACAGCCTCTTATTGTTTCAAGTGGGGCTATTCAAACTGCTACCCCAAGCGGCAAGCCGTCTATTTATTTTAATGCCGACGAATTATCTTCTTCTCTCACTGGTTGGGTCGCTCCAAATGATAGCATGAGATATTTTGCTCTCAAAATGAGAAGCTCTCCCAGTTATCACTGGAAGAAAATCATCCAATCCAGCGTTCTTGATATCGACGTTCATTATAGATCGACTACTAATATAATTCGGCATTATTATTACAATGCAGCGCATGACACTGTTGAATCACCTCTTCTTGATGTGTGGAAGCTTATCGGTGCTTGTAAACTTTACGGGGTGGGCAACTCTACGTCAAGGATGTTAATTAACAGTTCGCAATCTACTGGAATCGTTGGCGGTGCAGATCCGTCCCGCGTCAGTATAGGAAGACGATACGGTAACGCAAACTATCCCGCCGTCATGGACATTCCAGAGTTATTCTGCTTCTCTGGCGTGGATCACTCATTTGTATTCATGGAGGAAATGGAAGCGTTTATAGACGCCGCATACGAAATTTTGTAACATGAAATATTTTATCTTAAACGACAAGGCGTATTTAGATGCTATCAATACCAGACCATTTTCTGGTGGAGGAAGAAAAACTCAAAAACTTGTGGAGATAGCAAAGCATCCTCTTTTGGACTTATGGGCAGCTATTATTCCCGATGCTCACGTTGCCTCGGTGAGCGACAGACTTACTCCAGAAGAAGCGGCCCAAATCGTTCCTGCTCTAGTCAGCTCGTTGCCTGATGAATGGTACCTTAATCTTGGAAGCGATCCAGATCCAACCTTGGGGGATATTAAAAACTTAGTTATCGTTGACTAAGTTAATGCTCTTTATTTTGATCCCATTCCAGTAATTTCTTAATCTATGTGTAATAAAAGATACATATGTCGAGATCCAGAAAGGCTCCTAAAAAAGCCAGACAAGACAACTTTGAAGAAGAGTTGATTCAAAGTGAAGAGGTTAGTTTTAAACCTAAAATTAATTTAAAAATAAAAGAACTTGATTGGACTCAAAAACAAAGAGATTTTTTCAAATTAGCTTTTCAAGAAGAAACAAGAGTAGTATTACTATCAGGTCCAGCAGGAACTTCAAAAACACTTTTAGCAGTATATTGTGGCTTGAGAATGATGAAGGAAGGGAAAATTTCTGACATCATGTACTTAAGATCTGCGGTAGAATCTAGTGAAGCAAAATTAGGGTTTTTACCCGGAAGCGCGGAAGAAAAGCTTAGTTTTTATAATTTACCATTCTTGGACAAAATCACTGAACTTGCAGAAAACACAAGCGCAGGAAGACTTGTCACTGAAAATAAAATAGAAATGTTTCCAGTGAATTTTGCTAGAGGACTAAACTGGAGTCACAAGTTTGTAATATTAGACGAAGCCCAAAACTCTACCAAAAAAGAACTTACCACTGTTTTAACAAGACTGAGCAAAGGCAGTAAATGCTTTATATTGGGAGATCCAATGCAGACAGATTTGAGAAATGGATATGGCGGGGCTTTTGAAAAAATGGTAGATCTGTTAGATGACGAAGAAAGTCGTAATATGGGAATTATTTCATTTGAATTCACAGAAGAAGACATTATGAGAGACGAAATAGTGAAATTTCTTGTGAAAAAACTGAAAGCATTTAACTAAAAAGTGTAAAAAAAATTATGCCATTACCAAAACCTAAAAAAGACGAGGAAAAGAACGACTTCGTATCTCGCTGCATGGGCGACGAAACAATGAAAAAGGACTTTAAAGACAACAAACAGAGAGTCGCCGTTTGTCTTGCTCAATTCGGTAAAAAAGATTCAAAAGCCAATTGGGTAAACAAAGCCTATCACGGAGAAATGAACGAAGAGTCTCCAATGCATGAAGAAATGGAGACAGAAGAAATGGAGATGCAGGAGTCAAATGAAGTAGAAAAAGACTACGAAGGTGAAATGGCAAAAATTCAATTGATGAAAATCGCTGATAACGCAATGCAAATTGCGAGAATGATCAAAAGCGAAGACCAACAGTTGGAAGCTTGGGTCCAAGATAAAATCAGCGTGTCAGAACATCACATGCAAGCTGTAAGAGATTATATGAAGTACGGAAATGCCTCCTAGTATCCAAACAAATGTATCGTTGCTTCAGTCGAACATGCACCAAAGCAGTACGACTGGAGATTTTGATATAACTGGAGCAGGAGATACTAGCTACAGATCACAAGCCACTGGCCTAATAAACTCTGGAGACAGTGCTGATGTGCAGCTATTGAAAAACCACTTTGGGCGCGAGTATTACAAAAAGCTTCACCAATTTGTCTCGACCATTTGATAACAGACACTGTAGACGCAGGTTACAGACCTGTAACAATAACTGGCTTTTACTATTTCGGCGGCGGCGAGTATTAAAACAATACCTTTCCAAGTACCTGTTCTTTAGAGATGATATAATACATACTTTCATCTCTATTGTCACCTATTATAAAATACTGGCTTGCACCAAGCTTTATCTTTGATAAAGATAATGGATATTTATCAGAAGAAAAATCTGTATTGTTTTTTTGATTTATTATTATTTGTCCGTCTTTTATTTCGACCCAGTCTCCCTCCTCGGCCAGAATCCTTTTGATGACCGTGATTGCGCGAATTTGTTTTTGGGTTTCTTCAAGCACTTCAGCGCAAATAACATCTCCCACTTTGGGTGGCGACTTTTTGTAATAATCATAACTAACTATACTCCAGTCATTGTCAACGTAAGTGTCCTCCATGCTAGTCCCGCTAACAAATACAAAATTATACTTGTAGTCCAATAGGTAACAAAAAAAACAAACATAAACAAACCATCTAAACAAAGAAAATAATAATTTGTGATTTTGGATAGACATGTTTTAAAATATTACAATGTTTGAATGGCTAAAACAAAGAAACGATAAAAAGCTACATAAACAAATACACCAAATTGTAGTAACAGAATTTGAGCAAGAATTGCGCGAATCTGGCGTGGACATGAGCTTTGACAATTTTCGCTTTGTACAAAACGACTTGATCGACGCGAACCATTTTTACATTTCACGACTGTGCGACACAAATTTGGCGGCATATTATGTTTTTTATGGAATCAAATCGGCGGAATATGTATTACAAGAATTGATAGCCCAAATTGACGAGCATTCGCATCATGTTGCGGTGGAAATCGGCGGGTGTTTGTTTGTAACCAGAAAGAGTATGTGGAAAAAAATGCAAAATGGTTATAACTTGTATTGACTTATTGGTATAATGGACACAATGATGCAGCTTGATTTGAATTTTAATCAGGCAAAAATTTCCTTGTTTTTTCAGACAAAGTAAACGGCGAGAACTTTTTTCCAAAACCAGAAGCTATTTCCAAAATGGAAAAGACTCTCAAACAAATAAACAGATCAATAAAAGACAAAAGCTCAAATATAAATTCCGCCAAAAGAAGAAAATTGCGCTCAATTTGGAAAAAGCAGCACAAAAAGCTTGAAAGGGAAATCGCCAAGTTTTTGATTCCTATTCTTGAGTCAATAGACTTTTCCAAAACCGGACTGGCGATAGACACGGTTGCAACAGGGGCAACGGCGGGATCTTATGGACAAGACAAAGTAATCAGCCTTTGCACTGATTATTGTAAAAAGAGCAAAATTTTTTATCATTTGATTCCAACTCCTTATACATCTCAAAGATGTTCTAGTTGTGGCAAAATTGACAAAACACAAAGAAACAAAGAAAAATACAAATGCTCTTGCGAACATGAAGATCATTCTGACTTTAATCCCGCCAAAAATATAAAAGAATTTGGCGAGCATCTTGTTTCAATAGATCATCCGCTTTTTGCGTCGATGAACAAAAACCACAAAATTTCAACGTTAAAGGTTTTGAAAGAAAAATATAATTTCAATAGAAATCCGTTGGTTGAATCGCCCATTTCTTTTGTCGTGGGTTAACAGACGTACTTGGTCAGTAACGTCAAAGACAGAAGGAATGCATAGACCGCACCCGCTTTTCTTCGGAAGGGCGGGTTTTCTTTTTTTGGTATTTTTTATTATCCCCCGGTCATATTTTAACAAAGGTTAAATTTTAGTTTGACCCTTGGGTCAATTTTTTAATTTACTAATATAAACGAAATTGTTTTTTGTATTTTTTGGTATAAATAGGGGGGTATTTGTTGGTATTGGTTGGTATTTGTTGGTTGGTATATTATAAAGATTATTTTTATGTGGGGAGATTGAAGTTGTCCTCCCCCCGCCCTCTGTGTCAATACAAACTTTTTAAAAAAATGAAAAATAGGGGGCGTCTTGGCATAGGGTTTGCTGCGGAGCCGTAAAAAAAAGTAAAAAAAAAATGCTTTAGGGGGTTGACTTTTCCAGAGAATCTGGTAAGCTATAAGCACAATGAAAAACGAAATGAAAAACGAAACGAAAAAAACTTACACAGTTTACGACCGATTCAGCGGAGACGACGCCTTCACAGGCACATTGGAAGAATGCAATGCATGGCTAGAAACCGTCCACAAGCTTTATCCCAAGGCCAAGAAAATGGGGCGCTGGTCAGACCCCATTTAATGGGGCCTGAAAAAAGTTGAAAATAATCCTTGCAATAATCTGAAAAAGTGTTACAGTATAAACAATGAAAGACACATTCGAAATCAAATTCCTCGACGGCTGGTTCTCCGTCTTCAACGTCGCCACTGGCAAGCTGGCGCACATCGGAAGCCCTAGCGAGGCG
>Ga0209631_10001691_pt1 | contig 27711 bp, 19 predicted proteins | sample COG_08_FD_184752 | JGI IMG/M metagenome (GOLD analysis project Ga0209631, IMG submission 184752) | Pelagic Microbial community sample from North Sea - COGITO 998_met_08 (SPAdes) (version 2) | ecosystem: Environmental > Aquatic > Marine > Neritic zone/Coastal water | place: Helgoland, sampling... | reverse complement strand
CAGCAGCAACAACAGCGACACAGAATCATCATCATCGTCAGACGAATAAGAAGAACAGATCGAACGATCGCAAAATACTCCTCAGATCTGTTCTTCTCAGTCAACGAGGGGGAAAAGCGAATTCATTTTCATCAAATTCGTTTTCGACGGCGGCTTTTAAGAGAGATGATGAGAAGAGGAGAACCTTTTCGCCGGTGATGGCGGCAGCAGAAGGAGGATCATCAGCGAGAGACCAACAAAATACGAAGAAATCGTCGGCGAAAGAAACCGGCGTGGACGTGTGGCCGTCCGGTGAAGCGCACGATCACATGACGTTTTGCGTTTTTGGCGCCTCTGGTGATCTCGCGAAGAAGAAAATCTACCCTTCGCTTCTCGCGTTATTTTACGAAGGGAGACTGCCAAAGTCGTTTTCGGTGTTCGGGTACGCGCGATCGAAAATGACCTCGGAGGAGTTTCGCGAGAGAATACGAATGAGTTTAGGATGCAGAATAGACGCGAAGGAGAACTGCGATGAATTTATGGAGGAGTTTTTGAAGCGGTGCGAGTACGTGCACGGGAACTACGACGAAGGCGCGGATTTCGAAAAGTTAGATCAAGAGATGTTGAAGACGGAAGAGGGGAAGAAAGCGATGAGAGTGTTTTATTTATCCATTCCGCCGTCGATTTTTGTACCGGTGGCGCAAATGAGTTCCAGATACGTGCAATCGAAAACCGGGGAAACGAGAGTGATCGTGGAGAAGCCGTTTGGGAGAGATTTGGAAAGTTCGAGAGCTTTGACGAAAGCTTTAGCCGCGGAGTTGAGCGAAAAGCAAACGTACAGAATCGATCACTACCTAGGGAAGGAGTTGATTGAAAACTTGACCGTTTTGAGGTTTTCGAACATTATGTTTCAACCGTTGTGGAATAGAAATTACATTCGCAACGTGCAGATTAATTTTTCGGAGAATTTTGGTACCGAAGGCAGGGGCGGCTATTTCGATAACTACGGCATCATTCGAGATATCATGCAAAACCACTTGTTACAGATTATGGCGTTGTTTGCGATGGAAGAACCGGCATCGTTGGACGCGGAGGATATTCGCGACGAAAAAGTTAAAGTAATTCGATCGATTCGGGATATCGATATCGACAACGTCGTTCTGGGACAATACAAAGGGAAAACGAGCGGCTCGAACGTGTTTCCTGCGTATTTGGACGACGAAACCGTTCCGAAAGGTTCCAATTGTGCCACGTTCGCGGCGATCGCATTATTCATCGATAACGCGAGATGGGACGGCGTCCCGTTTTTGATGAAAGCGGGAAAAGCTTTACACAAGAGAGGGTGCGAAATTCGAATCCAGTTTCGACACGCGCCGGGGAACATTTACGCCGATAAGAAATCGAAACCAATCTCGAGAGGCGGCGGAGGTACCGCGGGAGACTCTTCCAACGCGCAGTGCAACGAATTGGTCATTCGTATTCAACCAGATGAGGCTATTTACTTGAAAATTAACAACAAAGTTCCAGGTTTAGGGCACAAAATGGACCGATCGATTTTAGATTTGACGTACAAATCGAAATACTCCGTCGGCGAGTTACCGGACGCTTACGAACGTCTCATCTTGGATGTCATTCACGGCGATAAGAGATTGTTCATCCGTAACGACGAGTTAGAAGCCGCGTGGAAATTGTTCACACCGTTGCTTGAAACCATCGAATCCGAAAATATCCCGCCAGAGTTGTACCCGTACGGTTCCAGAGGTCCGATCGGCGCGCACTATTTGGCCAGTCGCTGGAACGTTCGATGGGGCGATACCAACTAATACTACGAGGTATGTATGATGAAAAAAAATGAATACATACACGAGAGAGAGAGAGAGAAAGAGAGAGAGATGTTATCACAACATTGTCACACCGCGCTGTTGCTTTTACTATTATTATTACTACTACTATGTTATAAATGATATGTGTTTTAAAAATGAAACTGCTCTACTCTGATGTTTCGTATTGTCACGCCAACGCAGTGAAAAAGAAGAGCAAAATTGGCCTTTTACGGCACTTTCTCACCCACTTGAGATACACCCACTTTCCGAAAGAACAGAGAAGAGAATGTCTTTTTGCCGCTGCCCCCGATCATCGTCGAACAAACGCCAAATCTCCTTCTTCCTCGTGATTGTTGTCTTTTTCCTCTCTCTTCATTCTTCTTTCGCGCAAGAGTTTGAGGATAAAGAGAAACTCATGGACGAACTCGATCGCTTGAAAACATTCACGGAGACGAGAATAAAAAACAAAGAGACGGTTTTACAGGCGAAAAAAGACGCCTGGGACAGAGAGGAGAAGTTGGATAAGAGTTTGGACGGGTTAGAGTTGGAGGATAAGCTGGAGAGGCAGTTTGAGGCGGATTTAGAGCAAGTGAAAGAGCTCGGAGGCGTGGTTAACCGACGGATGCTCAAAGAAGCTTATTAGATAGATAGAGAAGAAGGAGAAGAAAAAGATAAAGAAGACAAAGAAGACAAAGAAGAAGAAGAGAGCAGAAGTTGATCACGTGGTATTGTTAGTGTTGATGATGATGCTCTGTGATTATTAATATTACTCTTTTTCTTCTTCTTCTTCTTCTAATATTATATGTGTTTACGTAAAATCAGTTGATCTCGTACAGAACCTTCCCTCGACTTTTACCAGCTTCCAAATAGTCGTGACCTTCTTTCGCTTGATCCAACGGAAAGCATCTGTCCACCGCCACCTTCAACTCACCCGATTTAATCCAACCGAAAATATCGTTCGCTCTCCACATCAACTCCTCTCTCGTTTGCGTGTAGTCGTTCAATTTTGGTCGCGTTAAAAACGCTGATTTGTTGATTAACTTCAACGGCGGAAAGGCCGGGACGGCACCGGAAGCGTTGCCGAAAGAGACAAAGATGCCTTTGGTGGCCAAGACTTCAATCGAGGTTTCCCAAGTCGCTAACCCGATCCCGTCAATGACGCACTTCACGCCTTGCCCGTTTGTGATTTCCATAACTTTTGGGACTAAATCCACCGAGGAGTAGTCTTCGTACGAAGTCCCGGGTGCTTCGTCGTAGACAATCAACTCATCCACGCCAGTACCTTTGGCAATATCCACCTTAGACTTAGAGCACGTGCCGATGACTTTATATCCTCTTAACTTTGCCATTTGCGCGGCCCATTGGCAGGTCCCGGAACCGGTGCCGTGGATGAGCATCCACTCGCCCGGTTTGATCAACTGCGCGTGCGCGGAGTGGGTCAAGTAATGCGCTGTCATGCCTTGTACCCCGCATGAAACGGCCACATCTAACGGAATCTCTTCAGGGACGGTAACAACCTTATGCGCTGGAACCGCGGTGTACTCCGCGTACGTTTGAAACACCGAAGAATACGCCACTCTGTCGCCGACTTTCACGCCTTGCGCTTCCGCCTCCGGCGACGTCGCCGCGACGAAACCGCCGCCTTCTTGGCCGCCAATAAAAGGTAAGTCTCTCTTATACAAACCCGAACGGTGATAGGTGTCGATGAAGTTAATCCCGGAGAATTTGTTCTTGATCAACACCGACCCCGGGTTCAGCTTTGGCGTCGGGTAATCTTTCTCGATTTTCATCACCGAGGACGGTCCGGTTTCGCGAATCACCGCAGCCGTCTGTTTTATTTTATTGTATTGGAGAGAGAGAAAGTTAATAAAACGATACGTGTGTTAATTTGCGCGCGTGTGAATGAATCCTCGTCATCATCGTCGTCAAATTCGTTTAGCGAGAGAGCCGCAACAGCAACAGCAACAGCAGCAACAGCAGCAGCAGCAGCGAGAGAGAGAGAGAGAGAGAGGCGGCGAAGAGATGATGAGAGACCTTTTAGAAACGAACTTTTTCCCGAGCGCAGAGGTAAAACAATAAAACAATACGAGACGACAAAAAACGACAACCACTCACCATGACGTTCGGAACGGACGAATAAGAACACGTTAACTTGCCGCCACAATTCGCAAATGCGAGCGAATTCAACGCCGCCCGGGAGCCTCTTCGTAAGATGGAGTGGTATGCAACCATTTTATTTTTATTTTTCTGTCGTTTTCTAAGAGGTGGATAAGAAGCCGTCAAAACTCTTTTTCAGTCATTTTTTGAAGGAAAAAAAAAAGTGCAAAATTTTCAATCGTCTATAAATCTGGCATCTCTCTACACTATTATTTTATACGGTACGCAAGCGCGAACTAATAATCTATCATCTATCGTCACTACTCTTTCTATTCTATTCTATTCTGTTCTCTTTTTACTCGTGGTGGTTAAAAACATTTATTTGTCTTCTATTATTGTTTGAACAAAACTTCATCCAACCAAGACGTTTCGACGAGCGATAAACGTTTCTTTGATTTCGTCGAAGCGGAGGAGCCGAGCGAGAAGACGACGCTGGATTTCGACTCGTATTCTGCGCGCATTTTACGCGCGAGCACGTCGTCGGTGTCGTGGACTATTCGAGCACCGAATGAAGAGACGGCTTTAGTATTTTTGTCGTCTTGGGAAAGTTCTTTTGTCGTGGTTGTTTCGCCGAAGCTTTTGAAAGACCGGCGGTTTGCTTCTTTTTTATTCGTCTCGGGAACGATGACTTCGTCCGGTTGGTTTTCTTCTCGTCGAAGGACGAACGCTGGGAACCCACTCGGGACTCGCGCGTTGATCGAACCTTCGTTGTTCGTGTATACTTGAACGTTCGTGACTCTCGGGGCGAAATGTATGGATATATCACCACCATTATCGCTTCCTTGACTTCGCGCGTCAATCGTCACTTCCGCGTCTTCGTCCCCGCATTCCACGTTTTCTAACGATATGTCACCACCGTTCGTGATGCATTTGGTATTCCCACTCGCGCGAAAATTCTTCTTCGAGCGTATCTCGCCTTTCTTCGTGTGCAACTCGCAATCGTGCACGAAAACGGAATCAATGTGAATGTTACCACCCGTTCCGGCGTCTATTCGCAAATCGTTCGCTACCACTCTCTTGGCAATCACGTCGCCGCCGTTCGTTTTAATCGACGCGTTCGCTTGTATCGTTTCGCATAAGACATCACCGTTTAACGTTTCCACGTTCACGTACGCACCTTTGACGCTCTTTAAGAATTGCACGCATGCCGGCGGCGATGATGATGATGCCAATGGCGCATCGTCCGTTCCATCCTCGTCGGTTTTGTCGTCGTCCTCGTCCACCACCGTCACGTCCACGCTCGCCTCGGCGATATTCGCGTTCACCGTCAACGAACTCTTCTTCCCCATCAGCACGTCTAAGGATACAAATCGAGGTGGAATTTTGCACTCGATGACACACACCTCGTTGTTATTGTTGTTATTGTTGTTGTCTTCGTCTTCTCCTTCGATGTCTGAGACGGTGTATGCGTACACGTCTCCGTTCTCGAGCTTTTCCGCCTTTAGTCGTAATCGCCCACCACTCCCACCGCCTTCATTTCTGCTCGACGAAGATAAAGAAGATAAAGAAGAAGACAAAAAAGAAGAAATCTCCACGCGTTCGTCGCCGGGGTCTACATTTCGAACCACTATTTTCTTCGCTCCGTGTAAATCCATCACGCGTAAGGTTTTGCCGACGGCGATTGGAAATTCGAATTTTTCAACGTTGTTGTTCTTGTTGTTCAAGGATGATGATGATGATAACGGTGCGAACGACGTAAACGTAAACGACGGTAGGACCATCATCGCGCTTCTCACGATCGTCGTCTGTACGCAAGAACGCCGAGGCAGCAAAATCTGCCGCGGCATTGTTCTCTTTTGTGTGTGCGTGTATTCGTATGAAGAAGAGAGTTCGTTATTTTTTGTTTCGTTTGATGATGATACACTGTGCTCTCTCTAAAAATGTGGGTTTTTTAATCTTGATGAAGGTGTCTCTGTGGGTTGTTGTTGTCGTTGTTCTGTTCGTTTTGAAGCCGCTGCTGTTGTTGTTGTTGCAAATTTGGAACTCTCCACGCCGGGAACAACGAAGCCAAAAAGGAATAGGCGAATATTTTCAACTCGCCGAACCAACTTTGCGGCATAGCGTCGGTATATCCCGCGACATGCGGCGGTCGTCGGTAGCGTTGACGACGTCCGTTCCTGATGTTATTTCTATTGTTATTGTTGTCATTCCCTTCGTCTCTCGCGTTGTTGTTGTTGTTGTTGTTGTTCGCTCGAGCGTCTGCCCCACCTCCTTGTTGCGCTTCGTTTTCGGGAGGTAAATAGGCGCCAAAGAGAGCGTCCCAAACGGATTCTAAAACGCCGGTTTGGTACAAGTATCCGATGACCGCCGCCGTGATGTACATGGCCATTTTCTTCCTCGACGCGTCTTGACAAGCGAATGCGGTGATTAAAATGAGCTTGAACATGAGTTTCAAGTCGATTCGAAACTGGATGACTCGAATTACTTCGACAATTTCTTCGCCGTCCTCACCTCTTCGAACGATGCGTTGATACGGTTGATTCGGATCGAAATCGATGTCTGGATTGTTGTTGTTGTTATTCGCCCGGGCCAGCGCTGCTCCTAATGCTTCGGCTCCTTGCGGCACGTTTGGGGCAGCATCTGCCGTTGCTCCTGCGACGTTAGTGCCACTCGCACCGCTTCCTCCTATTTGGCTCGTCACATTTTCTTGCCGTTGAAAAAATGTTGATTGTTCGAGAGCGGCGTTCGTTTGCACGTACGCCAATCCCGGCGATCTAGGAATTACCGTCGCGTTCGGTCGCAAGCTCCTAAACGCCGCATTATAAGCCGCATTGTACGCATTTATCACCATTGGTGAAACCATCACCGCGCCTGGCGGTGGAGATTGTTGTACTTGTTGTTGTTGTTGTTGTTGTTGTGGCGTCGAGGTTGCGTTCGGTTGCGCGCTCGCCAAAACGTTCCTATCGACGTTACTACTCCTACTCCTATTATCGTCACTCGTCTCTCTCGCCTCCAATCTCCTCTTCTCTCTCTCTTCTCTCTCGCGTTCCAGTTCTCGATTTGATTTTCTCACGATCATGTGCACAATCTTCACTTCGTCTTCGTCGTCTTCTTTTCTTTCGTTTCCTCGTCTTCTTTCCTCGTCTAATACATCCTCCTCGTCGCTGCTGCTCAGATATCTCAGTTTCTCTCGGTTCAACCCCAGCGCGTTTTCCAACGTCTCCTCGTCTTCTTTTAAAACTTTGCCTTGGTACAAAAAACAGATGTATTTCGGATTGGTTGGTTTATGTAAAGAAGACTTTGATATTAAGCGTTTGCTCGCGTCAACTTTCAAGTCTTTCACCGTTTTCTTCGCGTCGATTCTGATTTTTCTTTTTTTCTTCTCACCAAAATCGTCTGTTTCTCTCGAATCATCATCGAATAACAACTCGGCGTCGCTTTTGATTTCCACGGTCACGTACCGCACACTACTTTTGTTCTCTCCTCCTCCTCGTTCTTCTTCTTCTTCTTCTTCTTCGAAAAGCTGCGCCTCTTCAATTTCCATCTTTCTTCTTCTTTCTCGTGTCGTCAATCAACTGCTGCGTGTGTAGAAATGAAATGAATGAAAAAAGAAGAAGAACACGAAAAAGGAAAGTTTTTTCGTGTTGTGTGACGTTTTCTTTTTTTTCGAGGAGAGCTAAAAAGAAAAGTTCTTCTCGATGAGAAAGAAGAGAAAAAGTGTCATCAAATTCTCTTCTCTTCTTCGTCAAAAAAAAACATTGGACAGAGGAGTTTTTGTGAAAACAACACTCAAGTCTTTTCTACACACACATATAATATATAGAATGCCTCCTCCTTTTCAAGAAGACGAAGAAGACGAGGAAGAAGGAAAAGAGGAGTCATTTCTGGAGGAGACTTTGCGCGCGGCCAAACGGTGCGCCTTTCTCGCCGGGAAGGAAATCAGAAACGCCTGGGGAACGACTTCGAGTGAAGTGAAAAACACGAAGAAGAACGACGTGGATTTAGTCACTTTGACGGATGAAAAGTGCGAAAAGATGATCAAAGAATACATACGCGAGAGATTTCCGGACCATTTGATCGTAGGTGAGGAGGAAACCGCGGCTGGTGGGGACGTTATTCCCGAAATGAGTGCGAAACCGACGTGGTACATCGACCCAGTCGACGGAACGACGAACTTTATTCACTCGTATCCAAACTCCTGCGTCTCGATTGGTTTGACTATGAAGAAAGAACCCGTCGTCGGAGTTGTGTTTAACCCGATAACGAGAGAGATGTTTGTCGGGGTGAAGGGGAGAGGGTCGCAATTGATCAACGTTGGCGGAAACGACTTGAACGAAGAAACGGACGTAAAGACGATTCGGGTATCGAACGCGACGACGTTAAAGAAAGCGTTGATTGCCACGGAAATTGGCGTAGGAAGAGACGAGAAAACTATAGATGCCATCATGGGACGGATAAGAAATATCGTGCAAAACTCGAGAAGCGTGAGGTGTACCGGGTCGTGCGCGATGAACATGTGCGCCGTGGCGAGCGGAAGAGTAGACGGTTTCTTCGAGATTGGATTCGGAGGTCCCTGGGATAACTGCGCGGCGACGGTGATTGTCAGAGAAGCCGGCGGCGTTGTGGTCGACCCGAGTGGTGAGGAGATGCATTTAAACGCGAGACGAGTGTTGTGTGCAAATAGTCGAGAAATTATGGAGGAGTTTGTAGCGGCGTTGAAACCGGTGGAAGACGGACCTGCGGAACCGCCGAAGCCGTCGTTAGCGACGACGTTGTAGATTGAATGTATGATTTTAGGATTACTTATTATTTGCGCGTGTATACAGTGTGGTACACGTATGTACTATATTATATATATAGAAGTTTTTTCGTTTTCACGTGCACTTGGAGGCGGCGAGCATTCTTTTCCGATACATCCTCGCCGCTTTTCGAACGCTCGAGTGTAACATCGACTCGAGCGCAAACGTAAACGCGACAACGCCGCCGAGAACCGTCACTGAACTAATCAACCATTCGAATATATTCTGTTCCGTTTCAACGTGCGAAATCGCTATCGGTGATATTGCAAAGGTAAACTTGACGTACGCGCCTCTCTTCGATATCGCGTGCGTCGCGCCGTTGGAGAAGTCGTTATCTTCGCCGTGAACGCCGTCGAAATACGACGAACTCTCTTGTTGCGCAGACGAAGGTGAGATTTTGAACTTATTCGAAGAGAACGTGTATTCGTTCAACGTCAACGTAGCCGCGTTCAACGGAACGATCGACCGGGTGACGACTTGCATGTGATGTTCGTGGATGGTATTTCTATGCTGCGAACTGAAAATGTTTTCGCCTTTCGCGAAGCCTTTCTCCGTGGCGAATTTACCGCCGCCGTCTTTGGCCGCTAAAGACCACGCTTTACGAAACTTCTTGGGGACGTACGAACGTTTCGTCGACGTTGTTGGCACGTACTCGCCGAACGAAAAGTGGTTGATGATGTGAGTGCTGTTGATTCGGTGAAGATCGATGGTTTGGCCGTAACTTCGAGCGCTAAAATATACGGCTCCCGGAACCTTCGCCAAACGAATCCTTCCTTCCACCGTACATCCAGACGAGCGAACGGTGGATTCATGTCGACCATCTCTATCGAAATCGTACCCTAAGCGATGCGCCCGAACGTTTCTCGGTGGCTTTTCTTCTTCGCCCCCACCTCCATCAGAAGAAGAAAAAGAAGAAGATGTAGAAGGCGCATCGTTTATCGTTCGAGTATCGTTTTCCCGCATCGTTCGCAACAAACTCAGTGTGAATTCGGCCATAGCTTCTGATGTCCTTGGTCCGTGATAGACTTCGAAATGACGAATGTCTCCTTTACTCTTATTGAGCAAGATTGCGTCGCTCGAACTTCCTCTATACACTCGTATCGTCGGGTAGGCCAGTATCTTTTCGTCGTCGCAAAGCTTTTTATTTTCCTCCGCGGTGCAGTCCACGCCGGCGAACGCGGCAGAAAGTCTCGAGTTCAACGACTTTGCGAGAGCTTTTTGAACTGTGAGATTGTGTTATTAAATAAGTGTGTAAATAAAATGACGTTATGTGAAATACCGAGTTGAGCGCCTCGTTCAAAGTGCGGCGCCAATGCTGCACAGTGCGAACACCAAGGCGCGTGGAAATTCACTAAAAGAACTCCGTGTGCGTTGACGTTTCTCTTGAAATTTTCCGAGTTTAAGAGCAAAGCAAAACGCCTGTATCCGTACTCGTCTCGTCGTTGCTCGAGACTGCTTTTGTCATTTGCCTCTTCGTCGTCGTTTACTTCACCGCCGTATTCATTATCGTCATCGCCGACGATATAATCGAACTCGTCGCCTTGCACGATTCGTCCTAGGGGTTTACCTTCATCTCCTTCCCAATACGGGTGTAGCGACCTCGGCGCGATCGCGTGAAAATGTTGCCTCGACCCGACACCCATCGTCGCGTGTTCGATCGCCAAATACGGAATTTCTTTCGACATCGAGTGCTTATAAATGCTCTCACCGCTCAAGTTGAACGCTCTGTGACCAACCGCATCGACTAAATCCACAGAAAGGTGCTCGCAGTTAATCGCGGGAAAGCTCACATCAAATTGCATGACCAAAGTCGGATCCATGTCGTGATCGACGCTCAAATCCGTCCTCATCGACGTCGCGAATAGCTTTTGCACTTGCGAAGTGACCAATCCAAAAATAAACCACGCGAATAAGAGCGTCAACACGCCGCCTTTGTTCGAGCCTTCTTTGCTAAACTCTTCTAAAGCGTCGTTTCTTTTGAACACGTCGACTGTTTTTAACGTCTGCGTGACGAACGTTTCGTTGGATGGCGATTCCCCGGGTAACGAGTTCGCGCCGCCATTGCTCGTCGTCCGGCGCGAAATCAGTCCTCCTGAACCACTAATACCACCATTACCACCACCTTTACCACCTTTACCGGTCAACGATGCGTTCATGTTTATTGTCTGCTGCTTTTAAAGAAAAAAGCTCCGAGAGTATTTTCTAAACTTTTTTCATGCATGTGAAGCACAAAAAAATTTTCAATTGACGAAAGAAAAAAATTAGTTTCGTTCCAAAATACTTCACAAGTCACATATAAAATTTGACGAGATGATGATGAGAAGAAGAACTACAAAACTCATGAACTACATCCTCCGAAACGCCGCCGCGTCGAATAACTATCGTTGTTTCGATAAGACGGCTACAAAAACGAGTAGCAGTAGTAGTTGTAGCAGTTATAGGTCTCTCTCTTCCTTCTTCATCGGATATCATCGAGAAGGAGCAAAGACGTTTAGTAGGACGACAGTTAGTACTCAAGGAAAAGTGGATAACAACACATGGACGACGACGACGACAAAAACACAAAAACAAAAGTCTGCGAACAATATCTCCACGTCCACTCCTTCAAAAATGGGATACATTTCGCATCAAAGAACCGCAATCACGAAACGTTTGTGGAACGATCGATTGGAGCAAATGAACGTGGAACATCCACACGCGCCGGAACAAACTTTGATAAAAACGAAGAAAATCAAAGAGCACGTGGTTTTGTACGATTTTGAGAACGATAAACAGTTGGCGAGAGACTACGCGACGCCGTGGAACACCGCGAGAATCGGTCGAGTTCTGGAGGATATGGACTCGTTAGCTGGGAACGTCGTGTTTACACACATAGACGATAACGACCCGGCGACGAGGCCTCCGAATGCGGTGACCGCGAGCGCGGATAACATTCGACAGTTTATGAAGTTACGGTTAGACCAAAAGACGTTTTTACACGGGTCGGTGGCGTACGTCGGGACGTCCTCGATCGTGGTCAGATGCGATTTGAAAAACGAAAAAGGCGAAGTCTTAATGCGAGCTGATTTTACATTCGCGGCGAGGTCGAACGTGACTGGTAAAGCGACGCCGGTAAACCAGTTGGACATGAAGACGCTGACCGAGGAGCAGAAAGCAACCTTCGACGAAGTGAAAGCGCAGATTGAGTTGAAGAAGAACAGAAAGATGGATAAGATGCCCATGCGTGAGGAAGTGCGAGTGTTTCGTAAACAATGGGTTAAAAAAATGCGGGAAATGTCCCGAGTGGCAAAAGAGATGCCTTCGAGAGCGGTGTTGGACGAGAAATTATCAAAGATAGTTTTGACTTCGCAGACGGTGCACGAAAATTTGTTCGTCGCGCAACCGCAGCAGGTGAACTTATCCGGGCGGATATTTGGTGGATTTTTGTTACGGCGTGGTTTTGAATTGGCGTTAGCGAACGCGTACACGTTTGCGGGTACGTTTCCACTTTTCGTGAACATGTCGGACGTGGATTTTAGAGCGCCAGTCGAGGTTGGCGATTTGTTGAGGTTTCGAGCGCACATCATCCACGTCGGCGAACCCGGAGAGTTCGATAAGAAAACTCTAGAACTGAAAGAGACAAACGTGTTCGAAAGCGGGAATGATATTGAAAGAGATATCGTGATGCAAGTTGAAGCGATCGTGGTGAATCCGAAAACCGTAAGTGCAACCGTGACAAACTCTTTTCTAATCACGTTTCGAGTTAACGGCGGGTTGTTACCGACGGTGTTACCCGAATCCACGGACGAGGCGTTTGGCGTGTTTGAGAAGGTCATACGACCAAAATTGTGCGGATGGGATTAATGAATCGCGTTTTGCGTACGTTTTCTTCGCTAGATATATAGTATGTATAAATATACAACAACATCAATAACAACACGTAACAGCAACACACTACATATTCAGGAAGCTTGTAATATATTTATTGCCAATACTAATAAAAATACCTAATAGTTACGACGAGTAGGTCATTCGTTTCTTCTTCTGCACAAAAGTAAAACCGAGCAATACGCGATGACTACGAGAATCGTATTGATAAAAAAAGCCTGCGCGTAACACACGCGACCGGACGTGCACTTCCATCCTTCATCAAAAACGGCGGAGTACTGATACACCGCACCTGCTATCTTTGTGCTCATGAGATACCCACCAAGAGCGGGCGCTAAACCAACCAAACCTCGGTTGGCGCCGAAATGTTTCGGTCCAAAGACATCAATCGTCACCGTCGGCATGGACCAAAACAAAGCGCCGTAAAACCAACCTGTGACTGCACATCCAGTGGTTAAAGTTAAAGCTAAAGCACTACTCGGCATATCCTCCGACGCGGTCCAACACGCAATCATACCAAAAAATGCGCCGACGATTAAAAACGACGTAAACCGAACGCGACCGACGCGCCCGGAGGTGTCAAAGTTTGACATAAAGCTCGAAACGATATTCGAAGAAGATCCTCCCAAAGTGCGTAGCTTTCGCGATGAATGCGATTCTTTCACGCCGCTACCATCCAAAGGTCGCTTGGATAACTTATCGCTCCAATAACCAGCGTGTAATCGACCTAACGTGTTTGTGCATGCAAACATTTTCAGAAGCGTCAACGGCATCGAACTCGGCAAATTCTCTCCGAATGCTTTCGCGATTTGCGTCAAGTTGTTAATCACCGTGACGCCAGACCCGAGCGAGAACATGAGTGCGACGAAGAGTAAATAAAAGTTCATCTCCTGTAAAACCTCTGTCGGTGACAAGTTTGTCATTCTGCTTGAAGCGTTGCTATTAGTACCTTGCGGATTTTCTACGTCGTCCATCGATTTCATTTCCGACGACTTTTGATCCGTCGAAACCACCGAACTCGCGGCGACTAATTCACTCTTATGATGTAATAACGAGTTTGTGCCTAACGTCGTCACGCGATACAACGAGTACGCGATGCACGCAAAAATAAACAACGCAAGCGGGGACGTCGCTTGCGATCCAAATTGGTGCGCCAAGTACCCTGAAACCGCGACGTGTACCGCGCCTATTGCCGTAATCGTCAAGCTCCAACGCAAACGATCGTCGACAGTTAAATTTCCAGTGACAAATGCTCGTTTAACATCGTCCGTCATCGACCCTACACTCCTACTACTTTCGTTATTTATATTCATAGCGTTATTACTGTTTATTTCATCCAAAGCGGATGAAGACGGCAAAGCGAATCCTCTCGGAACGCCGACGACAGTGGAACATAAAATATCAACGCCGCCGCAAAAAACTGCCAAGAACTGCACGAACGCTACGCTATTCTTCCCAATATCACTTCCGGCGGTGGTGTTCATGAAAAACACGTCAAAAACTATACTAAAAACGCCGCTCGATAAACCAAAAAATGCCATGATTAAACCGACTAATCTCCCGTGTTGCGTCTTGTCCGTAAAATTCGCGTAATTCGCCCCCAACGCGGCAGTCAAGCTCGTCGAGCAACCCGTCCCCATAATGTACGCAGCCACGCTCGAGAAAAACACGGTTTGCGGAAAAATAATCCCTCGTAAAATCATCGTCGTCATTCCGAACCCAATCACTTTACACGTTCCTCCCAAGAACAACGTCGCTTTACTCCCGAATCGATCGAAATACATCCCGCCTAAAACAGAGAAGAACGCCCCGAAATTCCCACACGTACCAATAAACGTCAACTGCTCTTGCGTCAAATTTAATCTCTCCTTCATAGTTTGCGAGTATAAAGGGAAACAATACAAGGCGCCCGAGGAGACCATCACCAACTGAGACAGAAGTAACGTCAGCCATTTCGAGGCGAAAAACTTCTGGCCTCCTCCTCCTATCATGATATTTGAGGAGGATTTCGGACTGTTGTTACTGTTGAGCTGCTGAACATCGATATTCGCGTTGTTCGTCATTTGAACGGGACGCCCGGGTTGGCCGCCGTCAAACTGCCGTCGAGCGCGCAAAACGTCAGCGGATTTGATTTTGGATTTACAAAAAGAGAGAGAGAAGAAAGATTTCCTCTTTCTCTCTTCTCTCTCTCTTTATTGTTCTCTCTCTCTCTCTCTCTCTCTCTCTGTCGTCGTGTAAATGATAACTTATATATACTTTTATCGAGTGTTTGCTGCAAACAAACCCGAAGAGCTCAGAAAAAAGACGAGAGAGGCGGGTGGTAAAAAATGAAGCAAGGTAAGAGAGAGAGAGAGATCTCTTCTCTCTTCTTTATGTGTTTTTTTGCGATTTATTTTTTTTTCTTTCACCATCATCAAACACATCATCACAAAAATCATCTCATCCTTTTTCTCATTCATCAAAGAAGAAAGAAAGAAAGAAAGAAAGAAAGAAGCGAGAAAAAATGAGAGGCGATGGTGAAGAAGAGATAGCTTTTTCTGTCTCTGATTTATCTTCTTCTTTGTCTTCTTCTTCTTTGTCTTCTTCTTCTTCCTCGACGACGACGACGACGCAAAGAAACGTTTCGGTGATTAAAGGCGAAGAAAGTTTCAAAAAAAAACTCGACGAAACGAAAGGAAAACAACTCGTCGTCGTGAACTTTGGCGCGAGTTGGTGCAAACACTGTCACAAACTCTCGCCTTCCGTGTTTGATGAGGCGGAGAAGTATCCGAATTCGGAATTTATATTCACAGATGTGGATTTATTACCGGAAACGGCCAAGTTTATGCGATGGACGCCGACGGTAGGGATTTACAAGTTTGGAAGGAAAGTGGATGAAATCGAACAGTGTAAAATCAGGCAGCTGAAAGACCGGGTGTGGTTATGGAGCGATTTGAAAGAGACTCGATTCGAAAGTCGAGGGTAGATTAAAGTAGAGAATAGTATTCATTTTTAGAGAATTTAGAACACACATGCACGCGCGCGCGATACTTATATATGATGTTATTCAAAGTTTATTTAGTAACTTCCTCATCGACAGAGTCCGTGGACTTTGCTTGTTTCTTCGCTCTCGCTTTTCGCTTGACTTCAAACTCATACTGTTGACCACCTTCGATCAAATCGTCGTCTTCGACGCGTTTCGCTGAAACCACCGCGACATCTTCCTCGGAGATGTCACCTCGGAGTATAGCTTTCGCGATGGAGGTTTCGAGGTATTGCTGAACCGCTCTCTTAATTGGACGCGCGCCAAATGCGGGTTGGTATCCAATCACACACAGCGCTTCTAACGCAGATTCCTCGATTTCAATCGCAATGCGTCTGTCTTTTAATCGAGATCGAACGCGTTCGATTTGCTGTAGCACAATCGCCTCGACTTGTGAACTTAGCAACGGGTCGAAAACAATCCATTCGTCGACTCTGTTGATAAACTCTGGACGGAAGTGTCCACGAACTGCATCCATCACTTTCGTCTTCCTCTCACCCGTGGATTTCTTCGCCTGTTGCTCCGTTTCCTCGCCGGCATTGAGTAAACCGTCCAAAACGAATTGAGAGCCGATGTTGGAGGTCATGATCAAAATGGTATTCTTGAAACTCACCAGTCGCCCTTGAGAGTCGGTCACGCGACCGTCGTCTAAAATCTGTAACAAGACGTTGAACACGTCCGCGTGCGCTTTTTCCATTTCATCGAACAGTATGACAGAGTACGGACGTCTTCGCACAGCCTCGGTAAGTTGTCCGCCTTCTTCGAAACCGACGTATCCGGGCGGCGCGCCGATCAGTCTGGATACCGCGTGCTTTTCCATGTACTCAGACATGTCAATTCGAATCATCGCATCTTCGGTGTTGAATAAGAAATTCGCGAGCGTTTTGGCGAGCTCTGTCTTGCCGACGCCAGTTGGACCCAAAAATGCAAACGAGGCGATCGGTTTGTTCGGGTCACTCAACCCAGCTCTGGAACGTTGAATAGCTTCGGAGACCTTTTTCACCGCTTCGTCTTGACCGACGACTCGTTTATGTAATTCCGAATCCAAATCTAAAAGCTTCTCTCTTTCACCTTGTTGTAACTTTGCAACTGGGATTCCGGTCCATTTCGCGACGATTTCCGCGATGTCGTTCTCGGTGACTTCGTCCGATAAAAGTTTGTTTTTGTTGTCTTTTTCGGCGATCAAAACTTCCTCGGCTTCACCGAGCGAGCGTTGCAACTCCATCAGAGTTCCGTATTTCAACTCTGCGGCTTTGTTCAAATCGTACGCGCGTTCCGCGTTTGCAATTTCTACGCCGACGCGTTCAATTTCCTCTTTCAGCGTTTGCACCTGGATCAACTTATCTTGCTCTTCCTGCCAACGATCCTGCAAATCTTTCTGTTCGATTTTCAACGCGTCAATTTCTTTCTTCATGCGTTTCAGTTTCGATTCGGTCGATTTCTTGTCAGTCGCCGAGGTCATGGCCGATCCATCCCTGGACAGAGACAAGATTTCCATTTGCAACTTAATAATCTCCCGGTCGATGGCGTCTAAAGCCGTCGGTTTCGAGGTAATTTCCATTTTCAATTTCGCCGCAGATTCGTCGACTAAGTCGATGGCTTTGTCCGGAAGGAATCTATCGGCGATGTACCTGTCGGATAAGTTCGCCGCCTCCACTAGCGCGGCGTCAGAAATAGAAACGCCGTGGTGCAATTCGTATCTCTCACGCAAACCTCTCAAAATTGAAACCGTATCCTCCACCGAAGGTTCTTCGACCGAAACTTTTTGGAAGCGTCTCTCCAACGCGGGATCTTTTTCAATGTGCTGTCGAAACTCGTCCAAAGTTGTCGCCCCAATGCATCTAAGTTCACCTCTTCCTAACATCGGCTTCAACAAGTTTCCAGCGTCCATGCCGCCACCACCGCCGTTCCCACCGGCACCAACGACGGTGTGGATTTCGTCGATGAACAAGATAATTTTCCCCATCGAGTCGACAACTTCTTTCATCACCGCTTTCAAACGGTCCTCAAACTCGCCTCGAAATTTGGCACCGGCGATGAGTAAACCCATATCTAAAGACATGATGGAAACATCTTGTAACGAAGTAGGCACGTCTCCGTTGACGATGCGTTGCGCCAACCCTTCGGCGATGGCAGTTTTACCGACCCCGGGTTCGCCAATCAAAACGGGGTTATTCTTCGATCGTCGTGATAAGATTTGAATCGAGCGACGAATCTCGTCGTCTCTCCCAATTACCGGATCCAATTTACCTTTTTTCGCTTCGTCTGTCAAATTTCTTGCGTATTTCGACAGCGCGTCGTATTTCGATTCTGCGCTTTGGTCCGTCACCGTTTGGCCTTTTCGTAAAAAAACGATGGCTGCTTCCAACTGTTCCGTCGAGATCTTTAAATCCTTTTCGAACAAATCTTTGCCAAATCTCGCATCTTCGGCTATGGCCAGCGTCAAATGCTCCACGGCCACGAACGCGTCTTGTAACTGCTTCGCTCGGTCTCGCGCGTTATCCACGGCTATTTCCAAGTGTCTCCCCAAAACTTGTTGCGAAGCGCCTTGCACTTTCGGTTGCCTCTCGATGTATTTGTTCGTCTTATCGATCACAGTTTTCATGTCCACTCCTAGATGTTTCAAGATTTTCCCGGAGAATCCTTCTCGTTGTTCCAACAGAGCCAAAAATAAGTGCTCGGTTTCGACTATTTGTTGCGACGCTTTTTGCGCGTTTTCCGGAGCAGCTACGATGGCTTCCCAGGCTCGTTCGGTAAACTCAGATTGCGAGATTTTCTTTTGCGGTTGTTCTCCTCCTCCATCCGACACGGCGCGCGTGACGACGATTCTTCCGTTTGTATTTTGTCTTGCCGCGTTGATGAGAGGTTTTCTTCTTCTCTTTCCTCTTCCAATATTATAAGTACTCTTATTGTTCACGCCGACGACGTGCCTTTCCCCTTCAGAAGAAGATGATGGAAGATGGAAGTTCGACGACGACGCGTTTGTTTTTATCATCGAGCCTCTTTCTCCTCCTCCTCCTCTTTTGGGCGTCGTCGTCGTTCGAGCATTATTATTATTACTCCTCCCTGTTGGTCTTCGTTTCGCTGTTGCTCCTAATGCTCCTAATGCTGATATCGGTTGCGCGCGATGATGATGACAACACGAAGAAGACAAAGCCATCGTCATATTCTTCATTTTTTATTCCTCGTAGATTTTTTGTGCGGCGGCGGGAATTTTTTCGCTCTTTTTCTCTTTCTTTTCTCTTTCTCCCACCAAACAACGAACATAACCGCATTATATTTACGCGTCGGGTTACAGACACAGACTACTTTAACACGCGTTGATATATATCTTCAACGCACCTAAACACACACGCAGATTACCTACTATTATACCCAGAGAGGATGTCGGCGTTGTCTTTGAGCACTCCGATTGTAACTAACGCCAGAGTTTCCTCCACAAGAAGAACGCGCGTGAGTAGCATAAAAGCCTCCTGCTCCAAATCGTCGTCGATCACGTTGCAGAGTGCGCCGTTGAAGGGCTTGAAAATGGCCACGCAAAGAAACCAATACTCGGTGTTGATGCAAACGCCGCCGTCGAGAGGCAAATTGCAAGTGTGAGTGTTTCGAGTCTTTCTTTGCTGTAGTTCGAATACTCGCGCTTCGTTTCATCGAAAGAAGACGACGAGAGTAGCGCACGTCTTTGTCTTCTTCTTCTTGTTTTTGTTCGTTTCTTTTCCCTTTTTGGTCGTAAAAGCGTGGCGGCGGTCTCTTTTTTTTGCAACCAGACAAGAAGAAGAGAATTGAAATATTGAAAGAAGGAAATAAATAAACCTTTTTGCGGACGACGGACGACGTGTATTATTAAATCTGACCTTTGACGTTTCTTTGTTCTTCTTGTTCTGTATTATTACGTGCACACAGTCAAGCCGCTGGTGTCCCGAAAGCCGCTCCGGGAGAGAAGAAGCAAGTTTTTGGCATCAACTTGCCGGACAACGAAGGGTTGTCCTTTTTGATTCTCGCCTCTGGTTCTCTCGGTTCCGCGTTGGGCTTCGCCGCCTTGCAAGAAGGCGTTTTCCGCATCCCGGGCTTTAAGTTTTCCGCGTGGATGACCGTGTTGACCACGTTCACGTACTTTTTATGCGGTGCTTTGGAAATGAAGCTCACTAAAGACTCTAGAAAAGGTTCTTGGAAGAACTACGGCATCTTGTCCGTCTATACCTACGGCGGCATGGCCTTGACCAACTACGCCTTGTCCTACTTGAACTACGCGACGAGAATCGTCTTTAAGTCTGCCAAGATCATCCCAGTCATGGCATTCTCCGTCATGATCGTCGGCAAGAAGTACAACTGGAAGGAATGGTTGTCTGCCGCCATCTTGGTTGCCGGTATCGTTCTCTTCACCTTGGGTGACGTCGCGTCTTCCCCGGCGTTCGCGCCGATTGGCGTTGCGTTGATTGCCGGTGCGTTGTGTGTTGACGCCATCTGCGCCAACTTCGAAGAAAAGAACTTTTTCAGATGTGAAACGCCGTCCACGACGCAAGAGGTCTTGTGCTACGCGTCTTTGATTGGTACCGTCTACGGTTTGATTCCGTTGGTTGCGTCTGGTGGTTTGAACGCCGCGATTGCGCACTCCATGCAATACACGCAAGTCGTCCCGATGATCATGGGCTTCTCCGTCATGGGCTACTCCTCTGTCTCCTTCATTTTGTCCTTGATCAAGTACTTTGGCGCCACGGAAGCTGAAATTGTGAAATCTTTACGTAAGGTTTTGTCCATCGTCATCTCCTTCATGCTCTTCCCGAAAGAGTTGAACTGGAAGTACATCGCCGGTTTTGGCGCCGTCCTCGTCTCCACCGTTTACACTTTCTATTTGAAGGACCAAAAGAACAAGGCCAAAGCGGCTGCCAAAGCCGCCGAAGGGTCTGCTTAATCTAAGAACAACATTTTTTTGAAGAACTACTAATATTGAAATAAAAAACGAATACGATAAAAGATAAAAAGAATTACAGAAGGACTCAATCACTCACGCGCTTACGATAAACCCATACATGAATAAATATAGTTGGTTTAGTAATTTTGTTCGTTTAAAAATTCAAATCAAATGTGTAAATGTATTTTCTCTCGTTTTAAGTTGTTGGTATAACCGTGCTCGGGTATCCAGCGCCCAGCTTGGGTATCCAGCGCCCAAAGCGGACGTTGTCTTTTTTTATGTTTTTTCTCTTTCTCTTTCTCTCTCTCTCTCTCTCTCTCTTTCATTCTCGCTCTCTTTTCTTCCCTTTTTTCTTTTGATTTTATTTGATATCGTTTATAACACTACGTCGTTTGAAATGATACGTTCGTGATAATCGTTTGATGTCATGAGGATGCGTTTAAAACTTTACGCATCAAAATCAATCGGAGTAGACTTCCACAACGCCGAGAAGATCAAGGCCGATGCAACTTGTAAAATCGCAATCGGGTAGAAGAGCGACCAAGCCCAGGAACCGTTGGTGACTTCCATGAAGTATCCAATGAAAAAGGTGGACAACAAGGAGCCAATAGCAGCGGCAGTGTTAGTAACGCCCAACATAATCGAGGCATACTTCGGGCTCAAATCTTGGTGGCCGCAGAACAAACCGGTTCTGACCCAGGCGCCCATACCAAAGCAGAAGGCGAGAGCAGACATAACCATAACAATAGTCGTGTTCGTTACAGCTGCGGCCGGAGTTTTGGAAACGATGAAACCGACGGTGGACAACGCAACCGCACCACCGCCAAAGCAAAGCGTTTGCGACAACTTACGCACGTCCGTTCTGGAAAAACCATTTTTGTTTTCCAAGGAGTCCGTGATCGGGGCAACCAAAGTCGTGACCGCAACGGTAGAAAGGTACGGCAAGATACTAAGGAAGGACGATTTCGCGAGGGAAACGTTCAGCGCGGAGGAAAGGAAACTCGGTAACCAGGCCAACAAACCGTAGGAGAAGTAGTTCCACGTGAAGTGCGCAACCATCAAAGCCCAAAACTCTTTGGATTTAGCAAACTTACCCCATGGGATGTTCAATCCACCGGCAGCCTTCGCGGTTTCTGCCGCTGTTTCCTTCATATCGACGGATTTGTCGTTGGCGAAGCCAAGCCACCACCAGGCACCCCAGGCGAAGCCGAGAAAGCCGAAGAGGTAGAAAACCGCTTGCCAGCCACCGAGGAACAAAATGATCGGCGGCGCAATGAGCAAACCAAGTAAAGATCCAACGTCCAAACCACCGAAGGTAGCAGTTACGGCTTTAGAGCGCTGCGACGGCGGGATGGTCTTCGCCAAGATGCCAGTCGCGGCGGACGGCGCGACGCCTTCGCCCAAACCGACGAGAAACCTGGACGCGAGCAAAGGAGCCATCCCTAACGTGGCGCACCACGGGGCAATCAACGTACCAAGAGACCACAAAATGACGCCATAGAACAAGACGGCTTTACCGCCATACTTGGATGAGAGCCATCCACCCGGAATTTGAGTGAACGCGTAGCCCCAAAAGAACGCGGAGGCGACGAGACCTTTTTGGGTAGCCGTCCAGCCGAAAGATTTTGCCATCGGGACGATAGCGACGGACATGTTGACCTTATCCAAGTTGCACAACACGAACGCGACGAACAAAGCGAACACCATGCCCCATCTTTTCTTGTTCGTACCTTCGCTCATGTCGAATCTTTCGGATTCTGGAATACCAGAAGTATCTTCAGCGATCGAGCCACCGCCCGCTTTGGCGATGACATTTTGTCTCTTGTTGTTGTTGTTGTTGGACGCTTTCGTCGTCGTCGTCGTCGTCGCCGCCACCGAAGCTTCTTTCTCGCGTTTTAAATGAAAAGACGAATCGATAACGCGACTGCTAAACTCTGATGACGTTGCGTTGTTCTTGCTAAGTTGTTGTCTTTTTCTAAACGTTACTTTATTTTGAATCCGACTGCTGGACGATGATGATGATGATCGAGCAGCCGTCTTGTTGGCGCGAATCATCATCGTTTGGTTTGACGTGGAAGCAAACATTGCGCGAGGAGTATGAGAGAGTTCAAAGTTTACCACGTGAAGTGTGTGAGTAATCTTCCAGTTTCTCGTCAAGTCGTTTACGTCGTCGTCGTCGTCGTCGTCGTCGCTCGTTAAGTGCGGAATAAAGCGTTTGAATAAAAAAACCTCGTTTGTTCGTTTGTTATTCGTTATTCCCTTTTTCCTTTTTTTTTGTTCGTTTGAAGAGAGGCGGCGGGGCTGTGTGCCAAACGACGAAAAGCAAAATAGGCAAGAAGAGAGAAAAGGAGAGAGAAGTTTTTTCACTTTTTCTTCAAATTCACTCTTTTCTTTTTCCTCGAAACTCTCTTTCTCTCATCTCTTTCTCTCTCCCTTAATAAGGAACAAATGCTACTGCTCTAGTAAAACAGAATAGAAACGAATACTACTTACTACTAATAAGAGCGAAGAAAGAAAGAAAGACAAAAGAACAAAACGAAAATGGTAAACTTTCGGCAGATGAAACGCCCGACTCCCGCGCAAGGCTTGAAGGCGATGATTCGTTTCGGCATCGTGTGTTTCTTTTTCGCCATGACGGTGAACTTTATTGCGACGCATTATCACTCGAGATATCCATCCACATCATCATCCACATCATCATCTGCTTCATTGGCGCGGAGCCATGATGAGTTCTCTTCCTCCTCGTACTTTCCGTCCTGGATGTCGTCTTCTTCGCACGGTGATGAGAATGACGAAGAAGAGCACCACGACGACGACGACGACAACGACGCCCATCATCTTCATCATCCTCATCGCCATCGTCGCGACGACAGCGTTGATAACTTTGCCGTCTCTTACGATAACAACAACAACAACAACAACAACAACATCGGATGCTCGTCCTCTGCGACGAATAAACGAGTGAAAAGCGAACCGTTAAAAACAGAATATACCGATATGGATGTTGTCATCGTCATGGTGGCTCCCGTATGTACGACGCAACAAGTCGTCGAACGCTTGAACTTTCACTATCACTTTCGGAAGATTTATTTCGTCGTAAAGCAGGTGGAAATATGCCCGTATTTACGTTCATTGGCGAAGAATATCATATGTTTGGACGAAAACGAAGTCATACCTGGTGTCACGTATTCCTCGTTATCCGAACGAGGCGAGAAGTTGAAACAGATTGGCCAAAAGGAAGGGTCTAATCGAGTCGGATGGTATTTGCAACAATATCTCAAGTTGGGAGTGGCGTTACACGTGAAAGATTTATCGGAGTATTATTTAGTTTGGGACGCGGATAACATTGCCACGCGCCCGTTAGAGTTAGTGAAAGAGACGACGAAGAGCGAAAACTACGCGGTTCGGTTTTGCGCGAACCCGGTGACGCATAAGAGCACCGGGTATGCAAAGTTTTATAAGCGCATCGTAGGTGATAAGTTGATGAAACCAGGCGGGTACCCTAAAGACCCGAAAGGCGATTCGTTTAACTACGTCTGTGGGTTTATGGTAATGAAAAAAGAATACGTTCGGGAGATGACGAATTATATTACGCATTATTTAAAAACTGGAGCGGATAGTCACTTGTTGCAACACTTGAGAGAGGAGGAGAAACGGTTCCCGTGGGACATTCACGCCGTAGCCAACGAGGTTGCCACTGTCGAAGGTGGACACTATTACTTCTCCGAGTACGACACGTATGGATCCTGGGTACAGAAAATGCATTCAGATGAACATCAAGTGGATTACTCGAGCGAATATGCCAGAAATCCAACCGTCGCAGTTGCGCAGAGTAGTTTAACCGAAGCCGAGTTTAAAAAGTTAGCGCGCAATCCGAAAAACCCTCTTCCGTACAAGTTTCCTTGTTGCATGAAACACGAGAAGATTTGCGAACGCGCGAGAAAAGCGGCACGATCGAGCGACGGTTTAGTCCACGTTTTAGTATGGGAAGAGCACAAGATGCGATATCGAGGCACGTCCAGTCAGTGCACGGATGCGTTGCCGAGAGAGCTGAAAGAAGCAATGGAGGCGAGCGGCGGCGATGGCGTTAAGCCCGATCGTTAGTATCGAAACGATAATAGCAATAGCAGCGGGCGTTTTTTGTGTTCTTGATGAGAAGCGTCGTCGCGTGCGATAATAGATACGATGTGATGTAGTTAGTTTAAAAGTATCAAACAAAGATTGACGTTTTTTCTTCCTCCCTTTTTCCTCTGTGAAGAGTGCTTCCCTTTCTTCACTTTTTCATTTTGATCATGATTGAAGTCCACCTGCGCAGACTCGATTTGTGGCTCGGATTTCTTTGTGAGAAAAAGAAAAAAAAAGATCTTTCTCTCTCACATCAGATTACTTTACATTTCTATTATTTTTATCACACATATACTAAATACATACTAAAAAATGGCAACTTCTTCGAGTGCGTTTATCGCGCAACCGAACTTCTTAGCAGCATCCAAGAGAAACGTGTTTAGTACGAAGGTGCGTCTTTTGTTTTTTTACAAACGCGAGAGATGAAGAGATGACGACGAGAGAGAGAGCCACAAGGAGTGGTGATGACGTGCAAAAATAAAAACAAAAATTCATTTTCCCCGCCGCGTGGACATCCATCGATCGACAACAACAACAACAACAACTCACACGCAAAACCCTTTCTCTCTCTTTTTCACTACAAACAGGCCGCGTCTTCTAAATCTCGCGCTCGAACCGCCGGCGGTCGAGGATCGGTCGTCCAAACCAAAGCGTTTTTCAACTTTGGTGGTAAGAAGAAAGAAGCAGCCGGGCAACCGATGGTGTGCATCGACTGCGGATATATTTACAGAGGTGATTTCAGCGCGTTGCCGAACTCGTACAGATGCCCGACTTGTGGGGTCGGGAAGAACAGATTCAAAGCCGCGATGACGCCGGCGGTTGGTGTCGCGCCACCGAAAAGACAGGCACCGACCTTTAACACCGCGGGCGTCTTAGCCGAAAAGAAGAGAAACAAGGAGGCGTTCCGAGCGAGAAGAGCGGCGGCGGGTAAGGCGAAGAGTCCGAGAGAGTTGGCGAGAGAGAAGATGCTCGAGGAGCAAGCGAAGAAGGACTCCAAGAAAGGAGGTGGTTTCTTCGGTCGCTAATTACTCGTTGTTTTTGTAGTAGGAGAAGAAGAGGAAGATACCGATGACGATGCGACAATTACTTCAGAGAGAGAGTGAACGAGAGACAGAAGAGAGTTTTTAATAATATAATAATCCAAATCTTTTTTATAACACCAGACAGACCACTCACTACCTAGGCACCAGTATGCGCAGTATTAATCCAAAACCTTGGCAACGACGCCGGCGCCGACGGTTCTCCCGCCTTCTCGTAACGCAAATCGTAAACCTTGTTCCATGGCAACCGGAGTGATCAACTCAAACGTGCACGTCACGTTGTCACCTGGCATGACCATCTCGACACCTTCTGGTAACGTGATATTCCCGGTAATATCCGCAGTCCTCATGAAGAACTGAGGTCGGTAGTTGGAAAAGAACGGCGTGTGCCTGCCGCCTTCATCTTTCGTCAAGACGTAAATTTCCGCTTCAAATTTCGCGTGCGGAGTAATCGAGCCCGGTTTGCAAAGCAACTGACCTCTCAAAACTTCCTCTCTCTTCACACCTCTCAAGAGTAAACCAGCGTTATCACCCGCTTGCCCTTCGTTCAATTGTTTCTTGAACATTTCTACGCCAGTTACGGTCGTCTTCTTCGTCGGCACGATACCGACGAGATCGACGTCTTCGCCAACTTTAATCGTCCCTTGTTCTATTCTTCCAGTCGCCACCGTGCCTCTCCCTTGGATAGAGAACACGTCTTCTACGGGCATGGAAAATGGCTTATCCAACGCTCTTTCTGGCGTCGGCACGTACTCGTCGATCTTGTCCATCAATTCTAAAATTTTTTCCTTGCCAATGGCGTCGTTCGTCCCTTTCAACGCGTGCAACGCCGATCCTTTAACGAATGGAATATCATCTCCAGGAAACTTGTAAAACGATAACAACTCTCTCAATTCCATCTCTACCAACTCCACCAACTCTTCGTCGTCCACCATATCGATCTTGTTCAAAAACACGACCAAACTCGGCACTCCGATTTGTCTCGCCAACAAAATATGTTCTCTCGTTTGTGGCATTGGTCCATCCGCCGCAGAGACGACTAAAATAGCCCCGTCCATTTGCGCGGCACCAGTGATCATATTCTTCACGTAATCCGCGTGACCTGGGCAATCCACGTGCGCGTAGTGTCTGTTCTTCGTTTCGTATTCGACGTGAGCGGTGGAGATGGTGATACCTCTCGCTTTCTCCTCCGGCGCTTTATCGATCTGATCGAACGCGACTTCTTGCGCACCGCCAACTTCTGCCATAACTTTCGTAATCGCCGCCGTTAACGTGGTTTTCCCGTGATCGACGTGACCAATCGTCCCTACGTTCAAGTGCGGTTTCGTCCGAGCGTTGATGTCGTACGCTACACCTCTCTTTTGTTGTTGTTGTTGTAGTTGTTGTTGTTGCGTGTTGTAGTTGTTGATGTTATTGTTGTTGTTGTTGTTAAACAACAATTTAGAGGAAGCAGAGGAGGAGAAAGAGAAAGAGGTCGTCGCTTGGATACCAGCACCACTGCTATAATACCATCGATGCGCTAACGCGTTCGCCCCGCGTCGCATCATCGTGTTGGCGCGCGTTGTCGTCGACATTATTGTTGTTCTTGTCTGTTGATACAAAACAAAGAGGGCAGATGTGAAGATTTTTATTAGGACGACGCGCGAGCCGTCACAAACACACGAAACATCAATAAAAAAATAATCAGTCTTCATCAAGTCGCTCTTCAAATCTTCAAATCTGTCACTCGAAGAGAAGCTTCTACGTAGAAGAGTGAAAAATTTTCAAAAACTCGTCTCTCTTCTCTCTCTTCTTTTTTGTCTCTCCTTTTTTCAAAAACTTCATCTTCAAAAACTTCCAAACGCGCTCGTGCTTCTTATTATCACATCATCATCATCATCATCAGGAGAGAGAGAGAGAGAGAGAGAGTCAGAGTCAGAGTCAGAGAGAGAGTCAGAGAGAGTCAGAGAGAAAGACAGAAAGAAAGAGAGAAAATGCCGCCGAAGAAATTGGTAGAAAAATCATCTGCTGGAGGAAAAAAACGAGAGAGAAACGTGAACGAAGTGGC
>Ga0209631_10001690_pt1 | contig 27715 bp, 31 predicted proteins | sample COG_08_FD_184752 | JGI IMG/M metagenome (GOLD analysis project Ga0209631, IMG submission 184752) | Pelagic Microbial community sample from North Sea - COGITO 998_met_08 (SPAdes) (version 2) | ecosystem: Environmental > Aquatic > Marine > Neritic zone/Coastal water | place: Helgoland, sampling... | reverse complement strand
ATTTATTTAGCAAAGAAAAAAAAGATTTTAATATTAATTTGGAAGATGAAATTATAGAAAAAACTTTAATTAAGGAGGCAAGATAATGGAAATAGATCCATTTATATTTAGATTAAGTATATTTATATTATCAATTTTTATAGGCTATTATGTTGTTTGGAGTGTAACACCTTCTTTGCATACACCTTTAATGTCAGTTACAAACGCTATTTCATCTGTAATTATCGTTGGTGCAATAATTGCAGCATTAGCAGGTTCCTCAGAAAATGTTTTTAGCACATCAAGCATATTTGGTTTTATTGCTATTATTTTAGCAGCAGTAAATATTTTTGGAGGTTTTTTAGTTACTCAGAGAATGCTTCAAATGTATAAAAAAAAAAAAGGTAAGAAGTAATGATATCAGCAAATCTTTCAGCAATTTTTTACTTGATTTCAGGTATTTTATTTATTCTTGCATTAAGAGGCTTATCTTCTCCAGATACATCAAGACAAGGTAATTATTTCGGAATTGCAGGGATGATAATTGCAATAGTTGTAACTTTTTTATCTGTTGGAAATTTTTCTACTTCATTAGTATATGTTATTATTTTTTTAATGATTGGTGGAGCTATAGGTGCATTTATAGCTTTTAAAATACCTATGACAGCTATGCCAGAATTAGTAGCAGGATTTCATAGTCTTGTTGGATTGGCAGCAGTTTTTGTAGCCATTGCAGCATATTTAAATCCGGAGGCTTTTAATCTAGGAGGTATAGGTAGTATCAAATTAGCAAGTTTAATAGAAATGTCTATTGGTGCGGCTGTAGGAGCTATAACTTTTTCTGGCTCAATAATAGCCTTTTTAAAGCTGAGAGGATTAATGTCCGGCTCTCCAATTACTTTTAGTGGCCAACATTTTTTAAATTTAATTCTTGGGATAGCTATTTTTGTCTTAATATTTTATTTATGCAAAACACAATCAGATAATATTTTTTGGACCTTAATAGCGATTTCTTTTTTAGTTGGTGTTTTATTAATAATACCAATTGGTGGCGCAGATATGCCAGTTGTTATTTCTATGCTTAACTCTTATTCTGGATGGGCAGCAGCAGGAATTGGTTTTACTTTAGAAAATACGGCTTTAATTATAACAGGTGCTTTAGTTGGTTCTTCAGGTGCTATTCTTTCATATATAATGTGTAAAGCAATGAACAGATCTTTCGTGAGTGTTATACTTGGAGGTTTTGGGGCAGTCAATTCTTTAGATGATACAAAAGAAAAGAAAGATCAGAAACCAGTTAAAAGCGGTAACGCAGAAGATGCAGCCTTTTTGATGAAAAATGCTTCATCAGTAATTATAGTCCCAGGATATGGAATGGCAGTTGCACAAGCACAGCACGCCTTGAGAGAGATGGTAGATAAATTAAAAAAAAATGACATCAAAGTTACATATGCAATACATCCAGTTGCAGGAAGAATGCCAGGTCACATGAATGTTTTATTAGCCGAAGCCAATGTTCCTTACGATGAAGTTTTTGAACTTGAGGACATAAATAATGATTTTGCTAATTCTGATGTAGCTTTTGTAATTGGAGCAAATGATGTTACCAATCCTGTTGCTAAAACTGATCCAAAAAGCCCAATATTTGGTATGCCTGTACTAGATGTTGAAAAATGTAAATCTGTATTATTTGTAAAAAGAAGCTTATCACCAGGTTACGCAGGTATTGATAATGAATTATTTTATAAAGATAATACATTAATGCTATTTGCAGACGCAAAAAAAATGACAGAGGATATAGTAAAAAACCTAGACTGAAAATTTAATTTTTTTTATTTTATATTTAACAATAATGAAAATTTATCAAAAAGAATTTGAAAAAGTAAAAAACGAATACTTCTCATTTTTAAAGAAAAAAAAAATCTTTAAAAAGAAAAATATTTTTTTTTACGAAAATACGATTGAAAAAATGCAAAATTGGACTAACGTTGATTTTAACAAAACAATTAAATGGTATGATAAAATAAGAAAATTAAACAAAACTAAAGTAACAAATATCCATTTAGAAAAAATGAAAAATTGGACGTATAATAAAAAGAAAGGAGTATTATATCATAATAGTGGAGAATTTTTTCATATTGAAGGTAAAAGAATTACAAATTCAGATAGAGAGGTAAAAAATTGGGATCAGCCTTTTATAAAACAAGTTGGATATAATGGCGGTATAATAGGTTTAGTTAGATCCAACATAAATGGAATTCCACATTATTTAATAGATGCAAAATATGAACCCGGTAATTACAATCAAATACAAATTAGTCCTTCATTACAAGCAACTTACTCAAATCTGAATAGGGTGCACTTAGGTCAAAAACCTAAAGTAGTAAAAAAATATTTTTCCAATAATTTTAAAACGATAAGAAAATTTTGGGTAACCGAAGATGGTGGACGATTATACCTTAAGAGAAATCTACACTGGATTATACAATATAATGGAAAGAAAAATATCCCTGGTAAAACTTATCGATGGATGACTTTGTGGGAGCTAGATAAATTTATAAAAATGGGACATTATGTCGGACCACACTTACGATCAATTCTTTCCTTAGTCTGATAAATATAACTTGAAAATGAAAAAAATTTTATTTCACACACCATTACAAGACATAAAATATTCAAATAATGTAAAAAAATTATTAGACTCAAAATCTTCTTTGCACGGGCCGGGAAAAAATATCTTTAAGATTAAAAAAGATCTTAACAAAAAATTTGGCTTTCAACATATGCACCTTACTAATAGTGCTACATCGGCAATGGAAATTTGTGCTTTAATTTTAAACCTAAAAAAAAATGATGAAGTTCTAATGCCGTCGTATAATTATAATACAACAGCATCAAGCTTTGTCAGAACTGGATGCAAGATTCAATATTGTGATATTGATAAAAAAAATCTTATGCCAACTTTTGAGCAGATAAAAAAATATGTTTCTAAAAAAACAAAAGTTATTATTATAATTCATATGCAAGGTCTACCTATTGACTATTTGGATAAATTGAAAAATTTTTGTAAATTAAGAAAGATTGTACTAATCGAGGATGCAGCACCTGCTTTAGGATCTTATTTTAAAAATAAACCTTTAGGAAACTTCGGTGATTTTGCTACTTTTTCTTTTCATGAGACGAAGAATTATACAAGTGGTCTTGGAGGATTATTAGTTGTAAATAATAAAAAATTTAGAAGACTATCAGATTTAGTTTTTGATAAAGGAACTGATAGAACATATGTTACTTCAAATAAAAATTATTATAAAAAATACTATTCTTGGTTAACACTTGGATCTTCTTTTAGAATGGCAGAGTTAAATGCCAGCTATTTACAGCCACAGATTAAAGACATTAGCAAAGTTATAAAATATAGATCCCAATTATATAAAAGGTACCTAAAAAATCTTAATCCATGGAAAAAAAATTTTTTTTCAATATGCAATAAAATTAAGCATGATTATAAATATAATTTTCATGCATTTACAATTATCTTAGAAAAGAATGAAAGAGAAAAGTTTCTTAAATACCTCAAAAAAAATAAGATAATTGCCTTTATAAGTTTCGAAGCATTGCATCTTTCAGATTATGGTAGAAAACTTCTAACGAAAAAAACTAATCTTAATAATACGAATAAAATTATAAGAAAAATTATTAGATTTCCTATGCATAATAAACTTAAATTAAATGAAGTTGATTATATATCAAAAAAAGTAAAAGATTATTTTAACAATTAAAACTTCAAATTATAATTTGATAATAAATTTAAACAAATTTAGATAACAGCAAATGATTAAAACTAAAATATTATTTTTAGGGTATTCATCTTTTTTAAAAAGAAGAGTTTTACCTTCTTTAAAAAAAAATAAAAAAATTGATTATTGCATTTGCTCAAAATCAAACAAAAAAAATATTAAAAATAGAATTTTTTATAGTAATTTAGATGAAGGACTAAAAAAATTTAAACCTGATATTGTTTATATTTCAAAAATTAATTCACTACATTATAAATTTGCAAAAATTATTTTGAAAAAGGGATATAATGTTATTGTAGACAAACCTGCCACTCTAAAATTAAAATATACAAGTGAGCTGCTTAAAATAGCTAAGACAAAAAAACTTTTTTTTGTTGAAGCAGTTTTATTTAATTATCACAGAGTATTTACATTAATAAAAAAATTATGTGGAGGTTTTAAAAATATAAAACATATTAACTCAAATTTTAATATACCTTTTAATAAAAGTGTTTCACATATAAAAAAAATTCAAGGTGATTGCGAGTCAGATATGTCTCCCTACGCAGCTGCAATAACCAGGTTATTTCTAAATGGTAAAATGAAAAAATTAAATGTTCTCAAAGATTATTACCCAAAAACAAAATTAGTAAAAAATTTTTATATTTCTGCAAAATCAAATAAATCTTCCTACTTTGGGGATTTTGCTTTTCAAAGAGAGTATAATCAAGAAATTATATTTCATTTAAAAGATAAAATTATTTCTTCCCCAAAAAGAATTTTTGCCCTTCCACCAAATAAAAATAATGTAATTATTGTAAAAACAAAAAATAAAATTAAAAAAATAAAAGTAAAAAAAGACGATTGTATTGAAAATTTTTTTAACTTACTGTTAAATAAGTTTAAATTAAAGGAATATAGTTTTTTTTATGATATAATCTTAGAAGACGCAAAAATAAGAAATGCTATAAAAAAATTTTATTAAAATTTATGAAAACAAAAATATTTTGTGATATTGCTGATTTTAAAACTATAAAGTTTTTTAATAGCAAACCTCTTGTCGATGGTTTTACTACTAACCCAAGTTTAATGAGACAAGCAGGCGCAAAAAGCTATAAGGAATATTCTTTAAAAATATTACAAATTTGTAAAAAAAAACCAATTTCATTTGAAGTCTTTGCAGATTATCCCAAGGAAATGCTTAAACAAGCTTATATAATCAACACTTGGGGTAAAAATGTTTACGTAAAAATTCCTGTCGTAAACTCAAAGGGAATTTTTATGGGACCAGTTATCAAAGAGTTGAGTGACAAAGGTATAAAATTGAACATAACGGCAGTTTATACTTATGATCAAGTAAAAAAAATCTATAAAAGTCTAAATAAAAAAACAAAATCAATCATATCTATTTTTGCCGGAAGAATGGCTGATAAAGGTAAAGACCCGCTTCCAATATTTAAAAAAAGTATTTCTTTAACAAAGAAAAATAAAAAAATTGAAATTCTTTGGGCTAGCACAAGAGAAGCCTATAATTATATACAAGCCAGACAATTAAAATGTAATATTATTACAATGCCTCCTAAAGTAATTAATCAAATTAATTCGTTTGGAAAGAGTTTTCAATCAATGACGATAGATACAGTAAAAGGATTTTTAAAGGATAGTAATAAATCTAAATTTAAACTTTAAGACGCTTTAGATTGTCTTTTTCTTTCATGAGGATCTAATATAGCTTTTCTTAGCCTGCATGACTTAGGTGTAATCTCAAGAGCTTCATCTGTATTTAACATACTTAATTGTTCTGCAATTGCCATTTTTCTAACTGGTGTCAGCACAACATTTTCATCAGTTCCTTGAGTTCTCATATTAGTAAGTTTTTTACCTTTCATAACGTTAATTTCAAGATCTCCACTTTTAGACGATAAACCAACAATCATTCCCTCATAAACAGGATCGTTATGCGTCACGAACATCTCACCCCTTGTTTGTAAATTAAAAATTGCAAAAGCAACTGCTTTCCCTTTTTCCATTGAAATTAAAGCTCCATTTCTTCTGCCTTCCATATCTCCGGTGTACTCTCCATAGTTTTGAAATATTCTGTTAATTACTCCCGTGCCTTTAGTTAAAGTTAAAAATCTACTCGTGTATCCCATTAAACCTCTTGTAGGAGCATGAAAAATTAAACGTTTTTTATTTTTTCCAGTGTCTTTCAGGTCTATTAATTTACCTTTTCTTCTATTCATAGAATCTATGACTTTTGAAGAATGCTCTTCATCTAGATCCATCGTGATTTCTTCTATGGGTTCTAATTTATTTCCATTATCATTTTTCTGAAATAAAACTTTTGGAGGGCTCACAGTCATTTCAAATCCTTCCCGCCGCATTTGGGTCAACAAAATTTCTAACATTAATTCACCTCTTCCACTAATAACGAATGCATCTTTATTAGTATTTTCACCAAATGTTATACCTACGTTATTTTCAGCTTCTAATATTAACCTCTCTCTAATTTGAGTGCTTGTTAATTTTTTTCCTTCTGTTCCAGCTAGAGGAGAGCTATTAACCGTAACCGTTATAGACATTGTTGGAGGATCAATAGGAGTAGCACTAATTGGTTCGTTTATTTCTAAATCACAGATTGTGTCAGCAACATTAGCTTTCTCTAAACCTGCTATTATAACAATATCTCCAGCTTCACCTATTTCGATTGGCACTTTCTTGGTTCCCTCATATCTAAAAATTTTAGTTAGCCTTCCTTCGTCTATTTTTTCACCTTTAAGATTTATAGCTTTAATTTGTTGGTTAGCTTTTGCAGTTCCTTGATTTATTCTACCCACTAAACTTCTTCCCAAAAAACTATCGGCATATAAAAGTGTAGATAACATTGCAAATGGTTTTGATTTATCTAATTTTGCAGGCTTTACGTGATCAATAATCAAATCTAACAGAGGGTGTAAATTTTCTCTTGGACCATCTATTTCTTTTGAAGCCCATCCAGAGCGACCACTTGCATAAAGTACTGGAAAGTCTAATTGTTCTTCATTTGCATCTAAACTCACGAACAAATCAAATGTTTCATCTAACACTTCGTTGGCTCTTTGGTCGGCTTTATCTAGTTTATTAATAACAACAATAGGTCTCAAACCTTGTTTTAAAGCTTTTGCTAAAACAAATTTAGTTTGAGGCATTACTCCTTCCGCTGAGTCTATTAATAACAATGCACCATCAGCCATATGCAGCACTCTTTCTACTTCAGCAGCAAAATCTCTGTGCCCAGGGGTATCAATGATATTTATTCTGGAGTTTTTCCAATCTATTGAAGTTGGTTTAGCTAAAATTGTAATTCCTCTTTCTTTTTCTAATTCACCAGAGTCCATCACTCTTTCTTCAACAATTTCATTATCTCTAAAAGAACCACTTTGTTTCATCAAAGTATCAATAAGTGTAGTCTTGCCGTGATCAACGTGAGCTATAATAGTTATATTTCTTATATCTTTTATCATTATCTTTCTTACCGCAATTAATAATATGGAACCTGTACATCTCGTAGAATCCTATGTCAAGTGTGGTAGAGAGTGCGGTTAAGCACGTTCAGAAAAAAACCTGAAATATTGTGGTAGGATTTTCACGTGTAACGAGTTTTGCTGACGAAAGAGACAGGGTAAATATATTTTACTGATTTTGTTGTTCCGGTACTTAGCGTTAAAGCTCAGGAAACAGGAATCGGGGCTAAAAGTATTAGTAAAATTACATTAACTTATGGTTTTTTCATTCACAACTGCATTCTTAAATTTTATAAGGCATAATAAGAGATAAGAAGAACCAATCACCCCAGCACTTTTCATTTAAGTTTATGTATCAAAAAGTATATTTATAATTTCTTTAGAAAGAAATTTGTTACCTTCTTTAGTGACATGGCAACAGTAATCAAGATAATAATCTTCTTTAAATACGTTTGTTAAATCATTAAAACAATCTAGTGATTTAGCTAATTCTTTAATCTTTGGATAAACATCTAAAGTAGATCGCTTCCAAATTTCTCTGGTCGGCTGATTAATTTTAAAATTTGAGGTATAAGGATTTGGTTGAAGGATACATGTAAAATTTGCCTTTTTACTATTTATTAAAACTTCCGCAACTTCCCAGTGTCTGACTAAATTTTCTGCAACTTTAAAAGCATATTCATTTTTATCACAAGAGTAGTACTTGAAATCATTAATTTTTTTTAAATCCTGAAAACCTATTCTTTTTGTAATTCCATTTAGTAATGTAAAAGTATTTGTTATTTTAAATTTCTCATATCCTCTAAAATATAAACCTTTAAAAAAATTTTTCTCATTATTTATTAATCTTCGAATGGTTCTAACGCCATCATGTCCATTTGGTCCATTCGTATTGATACAGTTAGTATTTACATCATTTACTCCGTCAAAAAAAACAACATGATCACCTTCATTAATATTATCAATATATTCAATTAATCTGTTTAATGATTGACCTGAAACATATCCCTCTTCCCCTACATTTATTGGTTGAAATTCATGATTTAAATCAGATGATAGTGAGGGAATAGTATTTTTATCTGAAACAAATACACCCCACATTGTAGAACCTCCAAAAAACCATATTTTAGATTTTAAATTCCACTTCGGGTTTTTTTTTGTCTTCCTTAGCTTATTTTTTATATTAACATTTTTTGAATTAATATCTGGTTTTGACCATCCATAAAAAGCGTGATATTCGTTAAAAGTTTCAGCTGCTTGACCGTCTACATCACTCATTTTCGGCATCACAGTATTTTTTTTCGGGTACTTTATTAATTGATAAACTTTAATTGTCGACCAAGAACCAAATTCTATAAATAAAAAAGTAATAGCTATTAATAAAGTGTAAAAAACAAATTTTTTCATTAAATACCTTTAATTTAATTGTGACAGTTTTTTTTAAAAAGTCCATTAGTTTTCATGCGGTAAGATCAAATTTAAATATTTGATCATGAATTAGAAACGCAGGTATGATTGGTTGCGGGGGTAGGATTTGAACCTACGACCTTCAGGTTATGAGCCTGACGAGCTACCAGACTGCTCCACCCCGCGTCAATTACAATTTTTTAATATTTATCGCTTGAAGTTTTTTCTCTTTTTCTTTTATATCGAACTCTATTTTTTGTTCTTCTTTTAAAACTCTCAATTTAGATTCTTCTAGCGCTGAAACATGTAAAAAAATATCTTTATTTGTCTCATCATCAGTAATAAATCCGTAACCTTTCTTTGCATTAAACCACTTTATTTTTCCAGATGGCATGATTGATCCTCTCATTATGAATAATTTAAAATCTATTTTTTAATTTTTGAAGCTTTTTTAATCGCTTAATATTTTCTGTTTGAACTCGCTTTTTTCTTTCTGAAGGCTTTTCATAAGTGCTCTTCATTTTCATTATTTTAAAAAAACCCTCCTTCTGGAGTTTTCTTTTTAAAACTCTAATTGCTTGCTCAACATTATTATCTTTTACGTCTATTTTAATAAAAACCTCCCATTAATTTTAATTTAATTATCATTTGCAATGTTGATTGTCTACACTGAAGCTCTTTGAGCTTTTTTTTCCTCTCTTATTTTAGCTTTTTTTTCCCTTTCAACACGTCTTTTTGCTTTATCTAAACTTTTTTGAAAAGTTTCTTGAGTGCAAAGGGCTAAAATAACTGGATCTCTAGGTTTAAGACTTGAGAAGTTCCAATAACTTCTTTTTCTTATTAAAGAAACAGTGCCCTTAGTACTTCCAACCAATTTAGCTATTTGACCGTCTGTTAGTTCAGATGCATTTTTACACAACCATAAAATAGCATCAGGTCTATCCTGCCTTTTTGATAAAGGGGTATATTTTGGTTTTTTTCTTTTTTTAATCTCAACTACATCAACTTTTTTTATTATACTTAATTTTTTGTTTGGATCTTTTGAGCAACTTTCGATTTCTTCTCTTAATATTTGACCTGCTAATATCGGGTTATAAGCTTTTATTCCTTTTGCTACATCTCCATCGGCAATACCCTTAATCTCTAATTCATGTAAATTACAAAATTCTGCAATCTGTTTAAAAGTTAATGTTGTGTTTTCTACTAGCCAAACGGCAGTAGCTTTTGGCATGAAAGGAGTATCAGACATATACTATTTTTTTGTTCTAAGGTTGCTGAATTTTTTATTATACTTGCTTACTCTACCTTTATCTAAAATTTTTTGTGTACCACCTGTCCATGCAGAATGTGACTTTGGATCAATATCTAGTTTTAAAACATCGTTTTCCTTACCCCAAGTAGATTTAGTTTCAAACTCACTACCATCAGTCATTACAACTTTAATTTTGTGGTAACTAGGATGTATGTTTTTTTTCATGAACCGATTTCTATATTAATAATTGTTTTTACTCAATATCTTTTTCATTAATAAGCTCTTTTAATTCACTATGAATATTGGAATTAGTTGCCAAAACATTCTTTTTTAAAGGTAAGTTTGGGTTCTCTCTAAAAAAATCAAGAAATCCTCCTGCTTCTTTTAATATTACAACTCCTGCAGCTATGTCCCAATAATTTAGTTCTCTTTGCCAATATCCATCAAATCTTCCACAAGCGACGTAGGCAATGTCCAGCGCTGCACTACCGAATTTTCTGACATTAGACACGTTATTAGAAACATTTATATATTCTGAAAAAATTTTATCTTTTATTTTACTATCTCCTTTTGGTCCGCCAGTTACTAGTAGAGCATCTTTTAAATTCTTTTTATTTGAAACTCTTATTCTTGAATTGTTCAGATATGCTCCATTACCTTTTTCGGCACAAAACATTTCATTCATAATAGGATTAAATATGACTCCACATTTAACTTCATTATCCTCTTCATACCCAACAGAGATTGCAAATTGAGGAATGCCATTTAGGAAATTCATAGTTCCATCTATTGGGTCAATAATCCATCTATTTTTTAAGTTAGATTTATTTATAATTCCGGCTTCTTCAGAAATAATCCCATACTCCGGGTGGGCTTTCTGTAATTCATCAATAATGATTCTTTCTGTTCTTTTATCAGCTGATGATACAAAATCACCAGGCCCTTTAGATGAAACTTGTAAATTTTCAAGTTCTCCAAAATCTCTTATTAAAGATCTCGAAGCCTTCATACATGCTCTAGTTATTAAATTAATTTGTGGAGAATTTAATCTCATTAATTAACTCTCTTTACGTATTCTAATGTACGAGTATCAATAATTATTTTTTCACCGCTTTCAATGAAAGGGGGAACATTAATTTTTATACCACAATCAAGCATTGCTGGTTTGTAAGATGAAGAAGCAGTTTGGTTTTTAATTGCCGCATCAGTTGATTCAATAGTACATTCAATATTATTTGGTAATTCTATTGAGATCGGCTTTTCCTCCATAAAAGAAACTGTAACTTCTAAATTTTCTTTAAGTAATTTATGCTTTTCACCTGTAATTGATTTTTGAATTTCAACTTGTTCAAACGTTGTGTTGTCCATAAAATGACAATTTTCTCCGTCAATATATAAAAAATTAAATTTCTTTTCTTCAATCTCTGCTTTTTCTACAGTTTCGCTTGATCTAAATCTTTCATTTAATTTTGTCCCCTTTATAATGCTTTTTAATTCAACTTGATTAAAAGCACCACCTTTACCTGGTTTAACATGTTGTGTTTTTAAAACATTCCAATAATCATTTTTATGTTCGATTATCATACCAGGTTTTATTTCTATAGCGGTTATTTTCATTTAAACTTTCTTATAGCTAGTTCAGGTTTTAATTTTGGGTTATCCCAAATAAAACTTGATATTGCAATATATTTTGCTCCGGATTTAATTAATTTTTTGTAATTTAAATTATTAATCCCGCCAATTACTACTATAGGCTTTTTAGTATTCTTTTTTGCCCACCTTATAATATCAAAATTAGCTTTTATTGCATGAGGTTTAAGTTTTGATTTAAAGAAAGAACCAAATGCTAAATAGTTGGCACCATCTCTAATTGCATTTGCAGCTAAAATTTTTGAGTTGTGACAAGTTACACCTAAAATTTTATTTCGAAGTTTTCTTTTTGCAATCTTGACAGAACCATCAAGCTGACCCATATGACATCCATCCGCTTTAGAATTTGCAGCTAAAACATAATTGTCATTTATGATAAATTTTACCTTATACTTTAATGTAATATTTCTAATTTTTTTTACAATATTTATTAGATTATTATTTTTTATTTTTTTTATTCTTAATTGAAAAAATTTTACGTTACCGTATGATAAAACTCTATCTAGCTTACTAAAAAAATTTTTATCTATTTTACTAGGAGAAATTAAATATACAAATTTCTTCAAGGGATTAAGCTACTGAAGCTTTTTCTAAATCTTCTGACCATTCACCTTTTGATGAAAGCCCGTTCATTTTTGCTCTATGATTAAATGCTTTTTGGATACTTTCAATGTTCTCTTGATTTTTGCCAAACTCTTTCAGTGCACTTGCTTGCAAGCCTCTTCCGTAAGAAAAAGTAATTAAAAAATTTGTATCGTTAATTTTATTAATTTCATTAAGGTTTTTGCTTGATTCTATTTCAGACTGACCTCCAGATAAAAAAGCAATACCAGGTACATCATTTGGCACGTTCTTTTTTAGACAGTCTAAAGTTTTTTTTGCTATTTCTTCCGCACTAGATTTATCTTTACAACTTGACCCTGGTATAACCATATTTGGCTTTAAAACAGTTCCTTTTAAATCAACTTTGTGAATTTCAAGTTCATTATAACATTCATTGAGAACGTCTGTTGTGACCTGATAACATTTTTCAATATTGTGCGATCCATCCATTAAAACCTCTGGTTCAACTATAGGAACCATTTTAGCTTCTTGAACTAAAGCGGCGTACCTTGCCAATGCATGAGCATTAGATTTTATTGATTGAGATGAAGGATATTTGTCTCCGATATTGTAAACAGCTCGCCATTTTGTAAATCTAGCACCAAGATCGAAATATTCTTTTAACCTTTCTCTTAAACCATCTAATCCTTCAGTGACAGTTTCTTCACTTGAACCTGCTAAAGATTTTGCACCTTTATCAACTTTAATTCCTGGTATTGCTCCATGTTTTGAAATCAATTCAGGTATAGTTGACCCTAAAGTAGTTTTTTGTTTAATTGTTTCATCAAAAAGTATTACACCTCCTATATAATCTTTCATTGCACCTGAATTAAATAAAGTCTGTCTAAAAATTAATCTATTTTTTTCTAAATTTTCTACGTTTATACTTTTAAATCTTTTTGCAATTGTTCCTGTGCTTTCATCGGCAGCCAAAATTCCTTTGCCCTTAGCGCACATTTTTTTTGCAATTTCATTGAGTGTCATAACGTTTATTTATTTTAAAACACTAAGACCAGGCAAGTCTTTTCCTTCTAGATACTCTAAAAACGCTCCACCTGCTGTTGATAAGTGGGTAAAAGAAAGTTTGTTTTTACTTTTATTAATTGCTGAAAGGGTGTCACCACCTCCTAAAATTGAGATTAATGATTTTTCAATTGTATTTTTGGAAATAGCTTCGGCTATGGACATTGTTCCTGACATAAAATTTTCATTTTCAAAATATCCTGCTGGTCCATTCCACAAAACTGTATTTGACTGGTTAATTGTGTTTTTTATACTTTCGATTGTTTTGGGCCCAATATCTAAAATAATATCATTATCTTCTATAGTATTTAAGTCTTTATTTATTCCATTACTATTAAAACTTGACCCAACTCTACAATCTTCTGGAATTAAAATTTTACATTTATTTTTGTCAGCTTTTTCATAGATTGTTTTAATTATTTCTTTAGTGTTTTCTTCAATTAATGACTTTCCTACTTTAATATTTTTATAAATAAAAAAATTATTAGCCATAGCTCCAACAATTATCAGGTTGCTAACTTTTTCAATTAAACTTGCAATAACATTTATTTTAGTAGAAATTTTTGATCCCCCAATAATACATGTAACTGGTTTTTTTTTATTTTGAATTACAAGATTAATGGCGTTAATTTCCTTTTTCAATAAAGGCCCTGCAAAGGTTTCTTTAACGAATTTTGTAATTTTATGAATCGAAGCTTGCTTTCTGTGAGAACAAGAAAATGCGTCATTAATATATATATCACCAAGTGAACCTAATTTTTTGGAAAAATTTTCATCATCATCACCTTCTTCTTTGAAATATCTAATATTTTCCATTAGTATTATTTCACTTTCTTTTAGGTGAGAAAATTTTTCTTGAACCTTTCCATCAATACTTCCCATAAAAAAATATACATTAGTTGTTAGAGATTTTTTTAAGTATTTATATACCGGTATTAAAGATAGATTAGGAACTTTTACTCCTTTTGGTCGACCTAAATGACTTATAATTATTATTTTAGCTTTTTTTTCGACTAATTTTTTTATAAAAGGTAAACACATAGTTATTCGCGTGCTATCCTGTATAACTTTATCTTTAAGTGGAATATTTAAATCTAATCTGAGAATTATTCTTTTATTTTGAATATTTAAATTATCAGGAAAAAAATTTATTTTACCCATCAATTCAGATTATTTTCTCAATTTTTTTTGTATAAGATTTGTAATCTTGTTTTCTGTTAAATTAAAATGATCATAAACTTCTTTGTAAGGCGCGCTTTCACCAAACTGATTTATTCCTAAATTTAAACCTTTGTTTTTTATATATTTGTGCCAATGAGTTATGCTGCCCGCTTCTAAAGTAATTACTAAAGAATCTTCTTCAATTATATCTGACTTGTATTTTTCAGATTGTTTATCAAAAAGCTCCATACAAGGCATTGATACCACCTTTGAATGAATATTATTTGCTTTTAATTCGTTCTGGACATTTAATGCTAATTCAACTTCTGTACCTGATGCAATTAAAGTTACGTTGCTTTCATGAGACGTAATATTGACTACATAAGCTCCATTTTCACATTTGTTTTCTTTTGAGTTGTTCGGATTTATATAAGGAACTTTTTGTCTAGACAACGCAATGACACTTGGAGTGTTATGACTTTTTAATGCTATTTCCCAACATTCTAAAGTTTCATTAATGTCTGCAGGTCTAAAAACATTTAAATTTGGAATAGCTCTTAATCCAGCAAGTTGTTCAATAGGTTGGTGAGTGGGTCCATCTTCCCCGAGACCGATAGAGTCATGTGAAAAAATATAAATTACTTTTAAACCCATTAAAGCAGACAATCTGATTGAAGGTTTACAGTAGTCTGAAAAAATTAAGAAAGTTCCACCATAAGGAACTATTCCCCCATAAAGTGCTAAGCCGTTCATTACAGCAGCCATACCATGCTCTCTAACTCCATAATGAATATAATTTCCATTAAAGTTTTTTGAATTTATAATTTTTGAATTTTTTGTTTTAGTATTATTAGAGCCGCTTAGATCTGCAGAACCTCCTATAAGTTGAGGAAGAATAGCTGATATACTCTCGATTGCTGCCATCGAACATTGTCTTGTGGCTAAACTTGGTTTTGCTTCAAAATATTTAGTTTTTTCAATCTCAATTAGCTTTTCAAGTTCACCAAGATCAGAGTTAATATAATTTTTTTCAAGTTCAAATTTTATCTTCGGATTTTTTTTATCAGTTGAGTTTTGCCATATTTTTTCAAGTTGTTCACCTTTTTCTCCAATTTTTATCCATTCATCTAAAATTTCTTGAGGAGTTTCAAAAGGTTTATTACTCCATTTGAGTTTTTTTCTAACCAAAGCAATTTCATCCTCTCCTAATGGAGAGCCATGTGATGAAGCTTTCCCTGATTTATTTGGAGAGCCAAAACCTATAATAGTTTTGCAGGATATTAAAGTAGGTTTATTAGATTTAGATGCTTTAGTAATTGCTTTAGAAATTTGCTTTTCATTATGACCATTAACTTCTAAAAAATTCCAACCATAAGACTCAAATCTTTTTTTATAATTATCTGAAACACTTAAAGAAGTTGACCCATCGATTGAAATTTTATTATTATCAAAAAATACTACTAGATTTTTTAACTTAAGATGACCAGCTAAGCTCATAGCTTCATGGCTAATACCCTCCATGAGATCTCCATCACTTGCGATAACATAAGTTTTATTATTAATTACATTTGAACCAAATTTTTTTCTAAAAATTTCTTCCGCTATTGCCATACCAACTGCATTACCTAAACCTTGACCAAGTGGGCCAGTTGTTGTCTCAATTCCGGTTCCTTTTTTATATTCAGGGTGACCTGCGCAGATTGAATTTAACTGTCTAAATTTTTTTATATCTTCAATTGAAATACTTTTGTATCCACTTAAGTAAAGTAAAGAGTAGAGGAGCATGGAACCATGTCCCGCAGATAAAATAAACCTGTCTCTGTTTATCCAACTAGGGTTTTTTGGATTAAACCTCAGGTGGTATTTAAATAATGTTGTAGCTACATCCGCCATACCCATAGGCATGCCTGGGTGTCCAGAGTTTGCTTTTTGCACAGCGTCAATTGATAAAAATCTAATTGCGTTAGATAATTGGTTAAATTTTATAGTCACTTTCAATAACCTATATAGACTTAAACTATTGATATCAATAATATGGTATAAAATTTTATGAGTAATATTGAAAAAAAAGAAAAAAACTTAAATCAACTTATAGATAAACTAAATTTATTATCTTTAAGTTATTCACAGCCAAACTACGAAATTGAAAAAGTTAGAATTGAAAAAAATGAAATATCTAGACAAAAAAATGAAATAGAAAAGAAAAATCAAGAATTGATGAGAGAGCACAAGTATTTAAAAGAAAAAATTAAAAATTTACAATTAGAAGTAAATAAAAAATCAGAAATCGAAGATAAGTTTAATCAAGATATTAAGGAATTAAGTCAAGAGACAGAAAATTTAGTAAGCGAGATAGATAAATGGCAAATATAAACGTCAAATTTAACAACAAAGATTATTTGCTTTCATGTGATGACGGACAAGAAGAGTCTTTGAGGAAACTAACAATATTTTTAGATAAAAAGTATTCTGAATTACAGGATAAATTGGGAAATATTGGAGAAAATAAACTTTTATTGATTACCACAATACAATTAATCGATGAATATTTTGACTTGAAGCAAAAGATAGTTGATCAAAAAAAAAAATTAGATGAAATATCAAATAAATTTAAGGAGATAAAAATTTTAGCTATTAAGTACAAAGAAGAAAAAGATATTGAGATTAAGGAATTAAATGATCAATTAGACGGTTTCAAAAAAACTATAGAAGAGAGTAACTCTTTGTACGAGTCGATGATAGATAAGACAACTCAGTCACTAGAGAAAATAATTTCTAATACAGAGTCACTGTCCAAAATACAGTAGATGCAGCAAAAAAACTTAGTAAGGAAAAAATACTATTTTTTAAGAAAAAAAAGGTATTTTGAAATAAATAATTTTTTTTTCATTCCTTTTTTGAATTTGATTAAATCAAAATTTAAAAAAAAAAAATTTAAGTTAGCTTTATATTATCCATCATCATTTGAAATCAATGTACTTAAATTATTAGAATTTAATTATATTTCTAATCAAAATTTATTACTTCCCATAATTGAAAAAAATAATACAATGAATTTTTATCCATGGAAAAAAAATGAAATTTTAAAGGTTAACAAATATGGTATATTAGAACCAGTTAAATCAAAACAAGATATTCCTGATATCATGATGGTTCCTCTTTTAACATTTGATAAGTATAAACATAGGTTAGGATATGGAAAAGGATTTTACGATCGATATTTAAATAAATATTTAAAAAGATTTAAAAATATTTTAACTGTTGGTGTTGCTTTTTCATTTCAAAAACATCATACACTTCCAATAAATAAAACAGATGTAAGATTAAATTATATTCTTACAGAAAAAGGTATTTATTGATGAATCTTCTAATTTTAGGTGATGTGATGGGAACATCTGGTAGAAATGCATTAACAAATGAATTACCTAAAATAATTACAAGAAATAAAATTGATTTTGTAATTGTGAATGGAGAAAATGCAGCTGATGATGGCAGGGGAATAACTCAATTTATAGCTGAAGAATTTTTTTCTAAAGGTGTAGACGTAATAACCTCAGGAAATCATATTTGGGATAAAAAAGAAACAACAGACTATATTGATAAAGAGAATAGACTTTTAAGGCCAGCGAATCTTGCAGAAGGCTCACCTGGAAAAGGTTTTGAAATTTATGATTCAAAAAATAAAAAATATAAAGTTGGTGTAATTAATTTAATGGGAAATGTATTTATGAGAAAAACTGATGATGTTTTTAAAATAGCAAAAAATATCAGCAAAAAGTTAATATTAAAAAAAAATGTTGATTTTTTAGTTGTCGACTTTCATGGCGAAATTACAAGTGAAAAAATGGCAATAGGGTATTTTTTTGACGGTATATCAACCTGTGTTGTTGGAACACATACTCATGTTCCAACTGCAGATACTCGTATTTTAGAAAAAGGCACTGCATATCAAACTGATATCGGGATGTGTGGGGATTACAATTCCGTTATCGGAATGAACAAAGAAAATTCAATAAAAAGATTTTTTAAAGATAAAAATGCAACCAAGCATTTTCCGGCGGAAGGTGAGGGAACATTGTCAGGAGTAATTGTTGAAACTGATTTAGAGACAGGTTTAGCAAAAAAAGTTACCAGATTAATTGTTGGTGGCAACTTAGGTAAATAATTATGGCAGGACATTCGCATTGGGCTGGGATAAAACACAAAAAGGGTAGAGCAGATAAAGAGAGATCAAAGATATTTTCAAAGCTTTCTAGAGAAATTACTGTTGCAGCAAAATTAGGTGACAAAGATCCAAATATGAATCCAAGACTAAGGACGGCTATTCAAGCAGCTAAGCAAGCAAATATGCCTAAAGACAATATCGCTAGAGCTATTAGTAAATCAGAAATTAGTGGTGATAAAAATTATGAGAATTTAAGATACGAAGGATTTGGAACATCTAATGTTGCTTTTATAATTGAAACTCTAACAGATAATAAAAATAGATCAGCATCTAGCATAAGAACAGTGCTACAAAAAAACGGAGGAAGACTAGGCGAGTCAGGATCTGCTACTCATATGTTTAGCAATTGTGGAATAATTCAATTTGAGAAAAATAAAATAAGTGAAGAAGAAGCTTTTGAAATAGCAATTAATGCAGGTGCCAAAGACTGCAAAAACTTAAAAGAAAACTTCGAAATTGTCACTGATAAAGAAGATTTTTATAAGATTAAAACTCAACTGGAAAAAAAAATAGAAACTTTTTCATATTCCGGCGTAGAATGGAGAGCTCTTAATTTTATAGATTTAAACAAAGAACAAAGTGAAAAAATTTTAGAAATATTAAGTGCGCTAGAAGAATTAGATGATGTACAAAATATTTTCACCAATGCAAATTTAGAAAAAATACAAACATGAAAATTATAGGAATTGATCCAGGTTTAAGCGGAGGTATTGCAGTTTTAGAAAACAATAAAGTACTAAATATTTTTGATATGCCTGTTATGTCTGAAGGAAAAAAGAACAAAAGACAGCTTAATAGCGCTCAACTAGTTGCCTTAATAAAAGAAAACGTACAATTTGACGAAGATGTAGCGGTTGTAGTGGAACAGGTCAATGCAATGCCGGGTCAAGGAGTTACTAGTATGTTTAATTTCGGTCAAACATTTGGTGCAATTAAAGGTGTTTGTGCTGCATTAGAGTTACCTATTTTTTTTGTAAGACCATCTAAATGGAAAAAACACTTTGAACTAATTAATTCATCTAAAGACTCTAGTAGAACAAAAGCAATAGAAATGTACCCTACTTTATCGAGTCAATTATCAAAAAAAAAAGATGTAAATAAGTCTGATGCCATTTTGATAGCAAGATTTCACAGTGAGACAAGATTTAAGGACAATAATTAATACTTATTTGATAAAAACGCCAAATTCATGACACAATCTAAAAGTAATTAACCATAATGGAACAAGATTTAGCAGCTCAAGTTGTAGGATTAGGAGGAGCCACAGATTTTTCTTTATGGAAGCTCTTTTTAAGAGCTGACTTTGTTGTAAAATTTGTAATTATTTTATTAATTGCTGCATCAATTTTTTCATGGGCTTTAATATTTGATAAATTTAAATTATTCAAAAAAATTAATATTTCTATTGAAGACTTTGAAAAAAAATTTTGGAAAGCTAAATCAGCTGAAAGTTTTAACAACAGTCTTCCTGCTAATTCAAAAGATCCAGCAATATTAATTTTTAAATCTGCTATGGGTGAATTAATAAAAACAAAAAGACAATCAGCGTCTGTTCAATCTGCAAGAGTAGGAAGAATGTTGGAAATTGCAACGGATAATGAAATGAAAAAAGTTGAAAAAAATTTTACCTTTCTAGCAACTGTAGGGTCAACAGCACCGTTTATTGGATTATTTGGAACAGTTTGGGGAATAATGAATTCATTTCAATCTATAGCAATTTCAAGAAACACTAGTCTAGCAATTGTAGCTCCAGGAATAGCAGAAGCATTATTCGCTACAGCTTTAGGATTATTAGCAGCAATACCAGCGGTTGTAGCTTATAATAAGTTCAATAGTGATTCACAAAGATATTTCTCAAAAATAGAAAATTTTTCAAAAAGATTTTTATCTATAATTTAAATAATGGCCTTTAAATTTAATCGCTCAAAAAAAGAACCAATGAGTGAAATAAATGTTACACCATTTGTTGACGTTATGTTGGTCCTTTTAATTATTTTTATGGTAACTGCACCACTTTTAACGGTGGGTGTGCAGGTGGATCTACCGGAGTCAGCAGCAGACTCTCTGCCAGATGATCAAGAACCTTTAACAATAAGTATTAACTCCAAAGGTGAAATATATATTCAAGAACACCAAGTTACTTATCAAAAAATAATTCCAAAACTTCTCGCTATCGCAAAAAATAGGACAGACACCCGAATTTATGTTCGTGGAGACAAAACAATTAATTATGGAAGAGTTTTAGAAGTAATGGGAACTTTATCAGGCGCTGGATTTTCAAAAGTCGCTCTTATTTCAGAGCCCTATAAGAATTAGAATGCATTATGATCAGAAGCTTAATTTACTCTTTGACTTTTCATTCCGTAATGATTTTATTAACTATTTTGAGTTTACCCTTTATGCTTAGAGAGCCTGTAGATTTACCCCCAATAGTTTCAGTCGAACTGATTCAAATTTCAGATAAGACAAATATTCCTTATGCACCAAAAGCTAGAAAAATTATTAAAGAAACTAAAAAAAAAGAAGAAGAAAGATTAGTCTCAGAACAAGCACCACCTTCAGCTAAAGCAAAAGAAAAACCCGATAGAATCCCCCTACCAAATGAAAAAAAAGAAGAAAAAAAGATAGTCAAAAAAAAACAAAATCCGGAAGAAATAAAACCAGAAATTAGACAGTCCTCAGAATTTGAAAAGAAAGAAATTGTAGACACAAATCAAATAGCCGCCTTGATTGATAAAGCGAAAGAAGTAGAAGCTGTAAAACAAGAAAAAAAGGAAAAAATAACTCAAAGTAATAAAAAAAACTCATTTGCAACCGGTTTAACACTTTCTGAAGAAGATGCGCTAAGAGCTCAAATATTTGGTTGTTGGAGCGTTCCATTAGGATTACCTTATAATGAAGACCTTCTTGTAAGAATTAAACTTAATCTAAAAAAAGATGGAACTATAATGAAGTCTGAAATATTAGATCACAAAAGAATGAATAGACCAGGTCAAAAGTTTTATAAAGTTTTAGCCGAAAGTGCTTTAAGGGCAGTTCGATTGTGCCAGCCTTTAAAAGTACCCCCTACTGGATACGACAAGTGGAGAGAAATACAGTTAAACTTCAACCCAACAGAAATGCTTAAAGGGTGATATGAAAAAACTGTTTCTAATAATTGTATTTAATATTTTTCTTATCAACAAATCATTTGCCTTAATTGAAGTTGATATAACTAGAGGAAATCTCGATCCACTTCCAATTGCTGTTTCACCCTTGCATGTGGACACTAAGTCAGAAAACTATAAAGATTTAAAAATTAAAGAGCTAGGTAATAATATTTCTAAAATAATTGAAAATAATTTTAAAGCCACAGGACTGTTTAACCCCTTAAAAAAAGAAGCATTTGTTCAAAAGCCTGATATAGCGCATTTAAAACCTAGATTTGAAGACTGGCGACTAATAAAAGCTCAAGCTTTAGTTACAGGAAAAATCTTAATCAAGGATGAAAAACTAAAAATAGAATTTAGACTTTGGGACTTAGCTGCGGCTAAAGAAATGACAGCCTTAGCTTTTACTACAACTCCGTCTAATTGGAGGAGAGTTGCGCATATAATTTCAGATAAAATATATGAACGTTTGACTGGTGAGGAAGGTTATTTTGATACAAGAATTATTTACGTTTCAGAAAATGGTCCAAAAAATCAAAGAATAAAAAAATTAGCAATCATGGATCAGGATGGAGCAAATACAAAGTATTTAACTTTAGGAAGTGAGTTAGTGTTAACCCCAAGATTTAATCCAACTAATCAAATGGTAACATATTTGTCTTACTTTAGAAATATGCCAAGAGTTTATTTGTTAGATATTGAAACAGGCACGCAAGAAGTTGTTGGAAATTTTCCTGGCATGACATTTGCACCAAGATTTTCACCAGACGGTAAAAAAATAATAATGAGTTTTGCCGAGGACGGTAACTCTGACATTTATACTATGGATTTAGAAACTAGAGTAGTGGAAAGAATTACTAATCATTCCTCTATAGACACATCACCGTCATATTCACCAGATGGTAGTCATATAGCATTCAATTCAGATCGAAGTGGTTTACAGCAAATTTATGTAATGAGAAGTGACGGTAGCGATGTTAAAAGAATAACATTTGGAAAAGGCATTTACGGCACACCTGTTTGGTCTCCCAGAGGAGATTTAATTGCTTTTACAAAAGTTAGAAAAGGGAGATTTTACATCGGAGTAATGAGAACAGACGGTTCAGGAGAAAGACTTTTAACTGAAAATTACTACCAAGAAGCACCCTCTTGGTCTCCAAATGGAAGGGTTTTAGTTTTTTACAGAGAAACTAAATCTGGTTCAAAAGGTGAGGGTTTTTCTGCAAAATTATGGTCCATAGATATAACCGGTTACAATGAAAGGAAACTTGCTACAGAAACAGATGCTTCAGACCCATCTTGGTCCTCTTTATTGTCAAAGTGAAGGGGTTTTTATAGTAATTAAAGCTTGATAAAACTAAAATAATTTGAAATATTTAATAATAAACCTAGGGGATAAAAATGAAACTTAACGCGAATTTAAAAAACATATTTATAATAATTTTTACAACATTAATTTTAAGTGCATGTTCCACTGCTAAAAAATCAGGTAACGTTGACGGTGACGTGTATACAGGTAAGGCCACTGTTGAGTATTTAGCAGCAGGCGTGGCAGATAGAGTATTTTTTGCTACAAATAAATCATCTTTAACTACAAAGTCTAGAGAGACTTTAAGAAAACAAGCTACTTATTTGAGAAAAAATAAAAATCTTAACGTAACAGTAGAAGGTCATGCTGACGAAAGAGGTACTAGAGAGTACAACTTAGCTTTAGGTGAACGAAGAGCTAATGCAGCAAAAGACTATTTAATGACTTATGGTATATCTGGAAAGAGAATATCAGTAATAAGTTATGGAAAAGAAAAACCGGTTAATCCAGGCTCAGATGCTCTAGCTTGGTCACAAAACAGAAGATCAGTTACAGTTAAAGTTAACTAATTTAAATTAAATTTAGACCCCTTAATAACGATATTATTGAGGGGTCTTTTTTTTGCCATTTTGTATAATTAATAATGATGGATGGAATACATCAAAAAAAAATTTCTAATTCTTTTATTAATTTGCCAAATATTTATTAGTTCTTATTTGCCAGCAGAGGAGGAAGAAATAATACTTAAATCGATAAACGATCAGATGCAAGTGCTAGTCAAAGATTTAAAGACACTAGAAAAAGCAGTTTATCAAAAATCAGATATATCACCTAGCAATAATAGCATTCAATCAAGCGGTCTAAATGAAGATATATTAACAAAACATCTTTTAAAACTAAATGAAATAGAAAATCAATTTAGAGAGCTCACAAATAAATTTGAAGAAGTTAATTTCAAACTTGATAAACTATCATCAAGAGTGACAAAAATTCAATCAGACACACAACTAAGATTTTCAGATATTGAGAATTTAAATGTAAACGCAGATAAAAAAAAAAAAATTCTACCTGGAACAGCTAAACCAAAAGATTTTGGTGCGAATCCAGGTTATTCAGTTTCAAATTTACCTGACAAACAAAACGTTAACTCTATTGAAACTGCACAAACCGTCATAACTGAAGAATTTGAAAAAAAAGAATCCTTACTTCCAAATAAACCAACTAAAGAGCAATATGAATTTGCAGTAAGTTTTATGAAAATCGGTGATTATGAAACAGCAGAATTTGCATTAAAAGAATTTATAGATAAAAACAAAGACCACGATCTTGCTGGAAACGCTCAATATTGGTATGGAGAAACTTTTAGAATAAGACAATTATATTCTGATGCAGCCACAGCTTATCTAGATGGATATCAAAATTATCCTAAAAGCGTAAAAGCTCCAGATAACCTTTTGAAGCTAGGCATTACAATGGTGCAATTAGGGGAAAAAGATCAAGGTTGTAAAATGATTTCCGGTTTAAAAAAAGAATATCCAAAAGCAAGCAAGTCAGTGTTACAAAAAGCACAGTATGAGAAGAAAAAATTCAAGTGTAATTCTTAAAGAAAGCTTTGAAACTCAAGAAGATTTATTTCAGATTTATTCATTATTTAAAAAAAAAATAAAATTCTATATTAAAAAAAAATTATTAGTTGCTGTATCGGGCGGGCCCGATAGTTTGGCTTTAACTGCTTTATCAAAAGCTCTTGTTTACGAAAAAAAATGTAAAATTTATTATGTTTTAATTGATCATAATCTAAGAAAAGGTTCCTCAAAAGAAGCACTGTCAGTCAAAAAATTACTTAAAAAACATAAAATTAATCTTTTTATTTTAAAAAATAGTAAAGTAATTGATAAGAATATTCAAAGCCAGGCTAGAAAAATAAGATATGAACTTTTAAGCAAATTTTGTAAAAAAAAAAATATAAGTACGATTTTAACTGCTCACAATCTTGAAGACCAAGTGGAAACATTTTTTATCCGACTATCTAGAGGTAGTGGTTTGCATGGGTTATCATCAATGAAAGAAGTTAGTAAACTAGAAAAAAAAATAATCTTAGTAAGGCCATTACTTGATGTTAAAAAAATCAAATTGATCAAAATTTCTAAAATTATATTTGGAAAATTTTATAAAGACCCAAGTAACAATAATTCAAAATATTTAAGAACAAGAATAAGAGGGTTAAAAACTACCCTTGAAAAAGTAGGGGTCAGTTATGATCAAATTACTAAATCTATTAAAAATCTATCAGCCAGTAGAGACACCTTAGACTTACATTTTAATAAGATTTATAAAGACTTATTTATTGAAAAAAAAAGGAGTATTTTTTTAGATCTTTATAAATTTAATAATCTCAATCAAGAGATGAGAATGAGAACTTTAAGCAGATCAATCAAGGACGTTTCAAAATCATATTATCCCTTAAGGTCTAAAAAAATTATCAATTTAGACGCCAAACTTAAAATGAAAAATAATTTGAAATTATCACTTGCTGGATGTTTGATTTTTAAGGATAAAAAACAAATAATAATAAAAAAGACAGAAAAAAATTAGAATTTTTTTAGAATCTGAGATAAATTGCCTTATTTACAATTTATCTTTAAGTGAATATTTACTTGTATTATATAGTTTAATACTTATTTATTAATATATGAATTTAAAAAATTTAGTAATGTGGGTGATTATAGTCTTGTTGTCTGTTGGATTATTTAACATGTTTCAAGATCCAAATAGGGTTTCATCTGTAAAAAATAATATCTCTTTCTCAAAATTTTTAAATGAAGTAGAAAACGGAACGGTCGTTGAAGTTCAGATTCAAGGAAATAATATTACAGGTGTTTTATCGGATGGAAAAAAATTCAGCACTTATTCTCCAAATTATCCAGGGCTTGTTGAAAAATTATCATCAAAAGAAATTAGTATAATAGCTACTCCACTAGAAGATAAAATGCCTTCATTGCTGGGCATATTATTATCTTGGTTTCCAATGTTGCTTTTAATAGGTGTGTGGATTTTTTTCATGCGGCAAATGCAAGGTGGAAAAGGAGGAGCAATGGGATTTGGAAAATCTAAAGCCAAGCTTCTTAATGAAGCGCAGGGTAAAGTCACCTTTAACGATGTAGCAGGAGTCGAGGAAGCAAAAGAAGAGGTTGAGGAAATTGTAGAATTTTTAAAAGATCCAAAAAAATTTAGTAGATTAGGAGGAAAAATTCCAAAAGGAGCATTATTAATTGGTCCACCAGGAACTGGTAAAACTTTACTCGCAAAAGCTATTGCTGGTGAAGCAAACGTACCTTTCTTTTCAATTTCAGGATCAGACTTTGTAGAAATGTTTGTTGGAGTTGGAGCGTCAAGAGTAAGAGACATGTTTGAACAAGGAAAAAAACACTCACCATGTATAATTTTTATTGATGAGATTGATGCAGTTGGAAGAAGTAGAGGCGCGGGCCTTGGTGGAGGAAACGATGAAAGAGAACAGACTCTCAACCAGTTATTAGTTGAAATGGATGGGTTTGACACAAATGAAGGCATAATACTTATTGCTGCAACAAATAGACCCGACGTTTTAGATCCAGCGCTTCTGAGACCAGGAAGATTTGATAGACAAGTTGTGGTTGGAAATCCAGATATTATTGGAAGAGAGGCTATTCTAAAAGTGCATGTTAAAAAGATTAATACTGGACCAGATGTTAAATTAAGAACTATTGCTAGAGGTACGCCAGGTTTTTCTGGGGCAGATTTAGCTAATCTTATAAACGAGTCTGCCTTACTTGCGGCTAGAAAAAATAAAAGAGTTGTAACAATGTCAGATATAGAAGAAGCTAAAGATAAGGTAATGATGGGCGCCGAAAGAAGGTCTATGGTTATGTCAGAGGATGAGAAAAAATTAACCGCATATCATGAAGGAGGGCACGCTATCGTTGCTTTAAATGAAAAAGCTTCAGACCCGATTCACAAAGCTACAATTATACCGAGGGGTAGAGCGTTAGGAATGGTTATGCGATTGCCAGAAAGAGATCAGCTTTCAGTTACTAGAGAAAAAATGCATTCCGATATTGCGGTTGCGATGGGCGGCAGAATTGCTGAAGAAATTATTTTTGGTCACGATAAAGTAACCTCTGGAGCATCATCGGACATAGACATGGTCACTAAGCTTGCAAAGAATATGGTAACAAAGTATGGAATGACAACGGAATTAGGCACTATAGCTTATGGTGAGAATGAAGAAGAAGTTTTTTTAGGTAGATCCGTGACTAAAAGTCAAAATATTTCAGAGGATACAGCTAAGAAAATTGACTTGGAGGTAAAAAAAATTGTAGACAAAGGATATGAAAGAGCGAAAAAAGTTTTAACTGATAAAATAGATGATTTACATAAACTAGCAAAGGCACTTTTAATCTATGAAACTTTATCAGGAGATGAAATAAGAGACCTGATATTAAAAAATATCAAGCCGTCAAGATCTTTTAAAGAAGAAAATGAGGAAGATGGTAAACCCTCATCAGCCCTCGGTTCATTAGGTTTAAAGCCAAAGCCAGCTCTCTAATATAAATGAAAAAATATTACACAAGGGCGTGTAATTTCTATTACGGTATTAACTCTAAAGAACTAATAAAAAAAAAAACAACTCTTCCAT
>Ga0209631_10001687_pt1 | contig 27773 bp, 42 predicted proteins | sample COG_08_FD_184752 | JGI IMG/M metagenome (GOLD analysis project Ga0209631, IMG submission 184752) | Pelagic Microbial community sample from North Sea - COGITO 998_met_08 (SPAdes) (version 2) | ecosystem: Environmental > Aquatic > Marine > Neritic zone/Coastal water | place: Helgoland, sampling... | reverse complement strand
GCACTGGAGGCAGCAAAATGAGTGAGACACAGAAACCATTAGAAGAATCTGTATTGGATTCTATCAATCGTGGCTTAAAGTTCCTGCACAACATTCCAGATGAAGCCGCGTTTTATCGTGATGGGGATGCAGAGCTAGAGGAAATTTTGAGGAAAGCAGCAGACCACATAGCGGAGCTGGAGCGGCCTTGGATACCAGTTAGTGAGAGATTGCCTGAAAAAGGGGTCAGTGTTTTGTTGTTTCACCCACACTGGAGTTTAGAGGTATCACGATATAGGCGCGGCTGCTCTGAGCCTCTTGCTATAGGTCTGTCAGAGGATACAGCTACTCACTGGATGCCCATCCCCGCTTCACCAGATAAGGGATAGCCCAACTGATTATATGGAGAGAGCAATGGAACAATGTGAAACCGAAGGATGCAGCGGAGTAGTTTTCAAACAACATCTTTGCTTGGTCTGCGCGAATAAACTATTCGATACCGCCACCAGTAGTGATGCGCGCACTATGATCAACTTTCTGAAAAAAGCGTCACTTGTCACACTAGGCGCACTAGCGGGATTCGCGATTTCGGTTTCCATTGTTATCCTAATTTACTATACGACCGTTTTGATTTTTCTGCTAGAATAAAAAGTGACATGACCCCTTTGGCCGTTTAGGCGGCCAAATTTTTTTACCATAAACTGAGGATTACAAAAATGCCTAGCAAGAAAAAATTACTAGCAGAATTGAACCGTTTGGTTGAGAATAATAACGACTCGCTCGCTATTGTCTTCGAGGGCAGGGACTCGGCAGGAAAAAGCGGCACAATTAAAATGATCACAAAATATCTGCCACCGAATCTATTCTCAATTGAACATTCAAAAAAGCCTAGCAAGCGAGCTATGAAAAATTGGTTTGGCTATTGGAATAAACGGTTACCAGAGCGAGGGCAGGTTCGATTTTTTGATCGCTCATGGTATAGCCGCGCACTGGTACAGCGCGTGAATGCATGGTGTAGCGAAACGCAAGCACAAAATTTTCTAGCGAATGTTTGCGATTGGGAACAACAATCTGGAACGCGCGTTATTAAATTTTACCTTTCAATCTCAAAAGACGAGCAGCAATACAGATTGAACAAGCGCAAAAAATCGCCTCTCGTTTACTGGAAATTTTCCGCTAACGATAAGCTCGCGCTCGACTCTTTTGATCGCATGACACTCGCAAAAGAGGAATGCATCGGCACAGATTGGATTGTAATTGATTACAATGATAAGCGGGTTGGGCGCATCACTTTACTGGAACGATTGGTTCAGGAAATCAAAAATGGACAATAAGATATGTGACATGGCACCTTGGGCAAATGAGAACGATTCTCATTTGGGCCAGGCCGGGCAAATGAGAACGATTCTCATTTGGGATTTTTGGCGCGGGGGCGCCAGTGCGAAACCGAAGTGCGAGACCGAAGGTGGGCCAGGCGCCATTATAAGTGCGCAAGCGAATTTTGTCAAGTCTTTTTTACGGGGTCGCACAAAATTTTTTTAATTAAGCCTGGTCTTTGCGCCAAAGTGGCAGACCGATTGTTCCAATATAAGCCGCGCCGATTATAGTGCCTTTTCGAAAATTTGTCAAGTACTTTATGCACGTTTGCCCGATTTAGCGCGAGATAACATAGTCTCGGCGGGGTCAGACGATGGATAAATTTGGATAATTGCAGCAAATTAAACTTGACACGCCCGACCCCGCGTAGGGCCCCCCGGAATTGAGTTGCGTTAGTTTACGACTAACCTGGAAAAAATAGTTGACAACCAGTGTAAAAGCTCTTATAATATGTAATATGAAATTTATAATAGATAAAGTTAAAAAGCAATGGACACCTGAAGAGGTGCAATACATATTGGATGTGGCTGAGTTCGTAGCGTTAGATCTCGATATTACTGACATACGCGGCAAAGTACGTTTCCAATTTCTTAACTGCAGCAAGACCTATCACGGCTACTGTGAAAAAGATAGCAAGCGTGTAGTATCTATGTTTCTGTTTCACCAGAACGACTTTGATGCGCTTACTAAGACTGTAGCACACGAGATGGTTCATGTCAAGCAGTTTCTTCGAGGTGAACTTACAAATAGCTTTAAGTGGCTTGGTAGTGATGCCTGGAGATACGCTGACTATGAAGAACAGCCTTGGGAGCACGAAGCCGAACAATACGAGAAGGAGCTAGAAATATGCTAAGTGAAGAAAGATTTGAGATTCTAACAGTTGCTGGTGGCATGATGCTCGAAGGCATAACGAAGGATGATGTAGTAAGATACTTGGCCACCATGGGCTGCGACCCCGCTGATATTGAGTGGTGGTGCAATACAACGCCTGGTGAAGATTAGTACCAGCACAAAAATAATTGTTGACATCTTTGATGAAACCCTTCATAATATATACATACTTTAGGGAGAAGATATGGAAAACGTAAATTACACTCAAGAGATGACCGATGCTCTCATTCAAGCATACATTGCTTGCCCTAATCGAGTTGTTGTCGATCAGTACGCTGAGCTTTTCAACAAGAGTTCACGATCTATAATTGCAAAGCTCGTTCGAGAAGGTGTCTACCAAGCTCAAGAGCGAGTAACCAAGACTGGCGAGCCAGTTGTACGAAAGCAAGATATTGTTGAAAAGATTGAAGCCGTAACGGGGATTGACTTACCCAGCCTTACAAAGGCAAGCAAGTCAGACTTAGTAGAGCTATCAATTTTCATAGAAGGCATAGTTGATAAGCCCTTGACGCGCTTAGCTGCTCTTCAAGAGGCTGAATCATGGGAGGCTGACTCTGCATAAGCCGACCAGGGTAGTACGGGGTACCCTGACAGCCCGTACCGCTTGTAATGCAATAAGCGTCGAATTGAGTGCATTCGGAAGAAGGGTTTACGGTCGTTAGTGGTTCGGCATTACCTCAACTTTTCGTAACAACAAAATAAACAAATGTGTAACCTGGGTAGGTCTTGTGTATAGAAGGCCAAACAGACAGTAGCTAGGTAGGGAAGGGCTGGCATTGTCACCGCAACCCGTCGAAGAGACCTTCGACGGGTTTTTTTATACCAACAAAACCATAAAAAATTCTTGACATTTTTTTCTCGTAGTAGTATAATTATAATACTAAGGAGACTTTTATGAGTAATGTAGTAAAATTAGATACAGCCATTGTAGATAATAAAGCTTGGAGGCTTGTTGAAGAAATCAATGAGTTGGCACAAAAACAAAATGCTATTTGGCAGCAGTGGGCTGAAGTAGAAAATGATATCTATGGAAAGACTCAGATGTTTGATAAACTTTTCAGTAAGTTTGTGAAACGAAATAACTACCAAAATGTTCCTCGTATCTGGTGTGAGTTCACTTCACTTGTTGAACCCACAATCAATGACGACGGGGATATAGTATACTATTATGACAAGCAAAAGTTAGAAGAGAGTGATTAATATTTAAGAGGAGGACACGGGAGTGTCGAATTATACAAAAGAACAAACAGAAACTCTGATAGACCGCTACAAACGTAACCCCGATCGTGACACAGTAATTCTACTCGCACGAGAATTTGAAAAAAGCACCAAGTCAATAATTGGAAAGCTCGCAAGAGAAGGTGTATACCAACGCCAGTCATACAAAACAAAAACTGGTGAAGACCCCGTAACGAAAGAAGAGCTAGTAATTCAAATAGCTGAAAAACTCGAAATAGAAAGTAGGTTTATAGCGGGGTTGGAAAAGTCTCCTAAAGCTGCATTAAAATACCTTCTAGATTCCATAATTTAAGACACTAAAGCCTCGAATTTACGAAAATTAACGTAAAGAAACGGGGCTTTTTTGTGCCTGTTGGTTTTTTGCGGTTGGGCATAATTGTGGGAATTTTTTTGAGAGTTGTACTCACTTGTTTGAAGTGTTTGCGGGGTCGTTAGACCGTATTTGATTATCCGACCATTATTGATTAGTCGGACTTTATTTTAGATTATGCGTGGTTATTTCTTATTAGTGTGAGCTTGATATCACTCTCGATAATATAGTGGGTACTCACTCTCTCTCGCTAACGCTTCGAGAGTGATTAACGCACAAATATCTTCGAAACACCATCGCTCACATTCAGGTTAAATATTGACTTCATTGTATATCAATTTAGTATAAATTATACCACACTTTTTGGCAGATGAAAAGAACTATTTTTCTCATGTATCGAAAGTGTGGTTACGGCGGGGTTACAGAATAGGCCCATTAAAAAGGACACTCCCTAACTAACCCTTGCAAAGGTTATGTCAGAGGAGGCTACTATAGCCTAGGATAGTACGGCTTATCGAAGGAGTATCCTTATTGGTGGGTCTATGAACGAGATTCCAAGTACACAAGCCAAAGTGCCATAGCGCACATAATTCCAAATAGAGTCATCATAATTAAAAACAGTTTTACTTCTAAAGGCATGGTTATTCTCTCCAATCATCGTATATTTCCAAAATTGCGGGTTTATCACTGTAGTCATGTACTATGACTGAATATCCAGACTTCTTGACAAAGTTCATGAACTCCATCAAAGTATCCAGCTGGACTTCTTTTTCTACCCATAAGTCATCACTTGTGTGGCGTACTGTAAATTTCATTAAAATATTGCTCCATATTCCCATCGCCAGAACTTAATCTTGCTAAAGTAATAATTGTCAAACGCGTGTAGTGCTTTTACTGTTTCTTCGTGCAATCGCGGCGGGGTTCCTGCAGACACATTCTTGTGAATACTTGAAGCTCCGTGTATACGAAGAAAAGCATCAAGATCTTTCAAATGTACAAAAACATTGACAGGCTGATTCAGAACGTACAAACTTTGTGGAATTGTGTGAGGTATCTTACCGCCTCCTCGCTGCTCCAGTGAAACTTCTGTAAAAATGCGTTCCCAGTTTGGAGAACCTAAAACTCCTACTCGCATCGAGTCGTATTGCAATCCTGAGTAGAATCTTTCTACCGGATCTCGAATCACAGTCCAAACTATTTTGCCAGGTACAGGAAGTGAAGTTGCTTCATATTCAAAATCAAAAGCCTCTCGAACACTGCTTGAACCTGACTTGTGTATCAGCAGGTACTGATGATTCTTTGCCTGATAATACTCTCGATTAAACGAGTTGTCCATTCTCTCTCATCTCTTTTCTAGCAATCTGGGTCATAACTCTGCCACTCGTCGTACTCAGTTGGTTCGTAGTAGTCCTCTTCTGGTTCGTGGTCGTAGTAATACTCTTCCTCCAGAATATCATTCGTTGTAAGTTTCTTCGAGTCGGACTTTTCCTTCTTTGTCTGTTCGATACGATGCCCATAAGGGGACCCCTTCTCGAAAAGTATCTTGTGCGCTCTTGTTTTCATAGTATTTCCTCTCTAACTCTGGATGAAACCATCGTTGTTCAAACTTTCCAGACTTCTTCATTGATACAAACTTAGGCATCTTTCAAGACTCCATTTTCCCAGTTCTCAGCCATTGAGATTGCATAGTGTTCACTCTTACCTGGAAGTAGTTTACGTTTGTAAAATCTACCATCAATGTATAAATCAACTGCATACGTTTGCTTACTTACGTAGGTAAGCTCATCTCTATCAACATAGTGTGTGCTTTGTACTGTTGCAATCTTCTTAGACATCGGCGGGTATCCATTTGCTGAAATCAGGCTCAGAAAAGTTACTACCTTTCATTACTTTACCAAACTGATTTTTAACGGCTTTGCCATCTACGAGTTTGGACATATTGCTTCGCTGTACTTCTTCGAAACAGACATCCAGGTCAATACCAAATGAGTGTCCCATTCCATAGACTACATACAGAATATCTGCAAGTGCGTCTGCAACCTCTATCATGTCTCGATTATCTAATGCCCACAACAGCTCACCGAATTCTTCTTCAATGAGACTCAGTCGAAGATCCATTGTATCCTGATCTGGAAATGCGGGTGTGCTCTTTACCTTTTGATCGCAAGCAACCATAAACTCGCGAACAGCTTCAAAATTTGTTTGTTTTAATTTCATTCTGCCTCTTTTTTTCTCTTAACTTTGCGGATTGTCTAGCTTTGTGTCGTTTGGCGGAAGGTTTATCATACTCCTGCCGCTGTCGATACTCGAATAGTATTCCCGCGTTTGTTACTGTACGTTTGAACACTCTCAGTGCCGCTTCTACGTTGTTGTTTCTTACTGTTACTCTTGGCAAGTTTGCATCTCCTTTCCAGCTCGTCCATTATCTTGGACTTCAACTTGGGCGGGGTATTTGCAGCCAGCAGAATATCCTGCAAGGTTTGCAAGGAAGCGGCCTTTATGTAAGTATGCTTTGTAGAAACTACTTTAGTCACACGATCTGTCACCTTCTCACTCTTCTTCAGCTTTACGCCCATCTTTCACTCCTATTAGTTCTAAAACTTGTTCTTCTGTCCATCCTGAAGCTGCTATTACATCATACATATAATCAGGCAGCTTACCATATTTTTCATAAAATTCTTTTTCATCTTGATAAGAAGTACTGAATATCATTTTGTATCCCCTCAAAAAGGCTATCTATCTGTTCGTTTGTAAATTCCATACAAACTTCATTTCGTCTATCTGCTAAGTGAGAGTCTATTCCACTCAGTCTTATTGGAGAATATCTTACTGGGTTATGCTTTTGAAATATATGAAACCAGCCAGGGTATGAAACATTATCCGCAAAAGTAGAGCCAAGTATAACAGTGCCAAACTTATTAAGTGCTCTTGCCATATGCTGTCCTACTGAATCACATCCTATAAAATAGTCTGATGCAGATATAATTGCTGCGAACTCTCGTAAGGTTCCATCAAATTTATATGTATCATCTTCTATGTAAAATTGTCTTTCTCCAAAGAATAATACATTATAATGCCTTCTTAATTCTTTTGCAAGTAAAATAAAGTCACCTGGATTAATTGAACGAGAAGTAGGATCATACACTTCTCCTCCAGGACCTCTTGATATGCTTCTACCAAAGGGTTGAAATATGATAGTCTTTTCCTTTCCTTGAACTTCTTTTACCTTTTCTATCACATTTTGTGCCCCTACTTTTTCAGTTTTACTAAGTATAAGTTGTGGAGCTTCTAAATCTTCATGATCTTTTGTGTTGTTTATTATCTCATCAAAAGCTGTAACTAACGAAGTATGCTGATTAAAGTAGCTAGACAAAGAATAGGGTTCTGGATGTATGAATATTTCGCAATCTTTTATCTGAGTTTCAAATATATTCGCAGTTTCTGTGGAGAACAGATTACTTTCTATTTCAGGTATGCCCCATAGAAGATCGCTCCACCCATTGCAAAATACTTTTACTTTGTGTTCAGGATTGTTTCTAATATATTTTCGTATTGCCGGTATGGATGCAATTATTCTTCCTGCACCCCCATCTATTAATATTCCTACATTTACCATAATATACCTGACTTTGTTAAAGGTCGTTGTTCAGTCATAAGTTCTAAGTTTACACATACTCTCCATGAGTCATCATCTTGAGGCATTGGAGCATGGTAGGCCCAATAAGGAAAAATATAGATGTGTCCTTCTTTCGGAGTTATTTCGAATTTATCTCCGAAAATATCAAAGCACAACTCTCCTCCAGCTTTGGGCATATTGTGATACAAAACTGCATTTATAGTCGAAGTATTTATATGACTATGCCATGCAGAAGTAGAGTACTTATAGTTTTGACAATACACCCAAGACTTTATTGGATAAAATTTACCAAATGCTTGAGTGCCTAAGTATCCATTCTTTTCACAAATTATATTTTCATCGAATACGAAAGTTTCTTTTACTACTTCAATGAATTTTTGTGCAATTTCATACTCAAAGTTTTTGTCACTGTAATGTGTATTGTACCCTTCACCGATATCAGTTTCTATTTTATCTTTGTAAAACTTTTGTAGTATTCGTATGTAGTGTTCTGATAATAGTTTTCTTGCCGGAAAAGGTTTTTCAAATAAGTAGTGTGCCAAAAGTCCACCCTCTTTTTCTCAGATAGGATACTTGTTTATAAATTTGATTAGGATTTCTATTGGGCAGCTTCGCCTGTAAGTCTACAAGCGAAATCTTTCCGTAATAGTCCTTCAAAATTTGTCTTTCTTTATCTGTCCATGTTTTTCTCATACTGTACATTATATGAGAATATAACTAAAATGTCAAGAATTATTTTTGCAAAACTTTTATTTAACCATCTAAAAACAAATCTTGACATTTTAGTAGAAATCCTGTACAATGTACTCTAAACTAATGTTACAGCTAAATTTTAGGAGTTGTGAATGGACGATCTTATGGTTTTATTTTTATTCTGCGTTTTTGGATGCGGAGCTACCTCTTGGTACTACGGCAGAAAATCTGGTATTGAAGCTACACTTGAGTACCTTGCCGAAGAGGGGTACATCGAAATTGATGAGTAGAGCTTTACAAATGAGAGTTCAAAGAAATAGCACAGTTTCAAACAATATGATTCGTATGAAAAAAGAAATTCCAACTCGAAAATGTGTTGAATGTGGTCGAGTATTTAAGTTGTATCTCGATCATCAGAATGTGCTTCATTGCAGCAAGGAGTGCATCAAAAATAACGCTGCAAAACTAGAAAGTAAGTAGAAACGCCGCAAGGGTTTCAAGAGCGTACCGAAAGGGCGCAAGGAGTAAAAAATGACTAGATTGTCTATGGCAGACTTTAATAAATTTTTTGTTGGGTTTGACCGCTTAGAAAATGACTTCTCTGCGAGTACAATAGATGGAGGTTATCCTCGTTATAACATCGTAAAGGTAGGCGAAACCGGGTATCGTGTTGAGCTTGCAATACCTGGATGGCTTAAAGAGGATGTTGAGATCTCGCTACATAAAAACGTACTCAGCGTGAAAGGCACTACAAAGCAGACAGAAAGTTCAGATGAGGAATACCTTTACAAAGGATTAAGTGGTAAATGTTTTAGCCGCCAGTTCAAAGTAGGGGATTATATTACATTAGAAAAAGCCTACATGGACCGCGGATTGCTTTGTATTTCCTTGCAGCAAGAATTACCTGAAGAGGAACGCCCCGTAACCATTAGTATTGACTAGGAGAAGTCATTGAAAAGTTTAGATAGAACTCGAAAGAGAGACATCTTCGAAGCAAGCATTATTTCGCTTGGAATTGTAGTGTTATCACTAGGAATTCCTGCTTCGATATTAGCTCTCTCAATATAAGCAACAGCGGGGCCATGGGAAACTTTGGCCCCATTTTTAAAAGAGAAGCATATGAAAAAACTAGCGATAGCAGCAGCAATAGCCTTGTCCACACAGGCTTCTGCAGATGAAGCCACTTACACAAATGGAATTGCTAACATTATCAATAATAACTGTGTAACTTGCCACCGTATTGGTGGTATAGGCCCGATGAGTTTTGAAAGCTATGAGCAGCTTCGACCCTGGGCACCTCTCATTTCCTATAAAGTAGCCAGTCGAGAAATGCCACCATATGCTTATGATCAGCATATTGGCATACAAGACCTCGAAGGTGATTGGCGACTTAAACAGGAAGATATAGATTCAATTGTAGCATGGGTCAATGCGGGGTCTCCCTATGGAGAAGCCGACATTACTCCTCAAATGCCTGAAATGCCAAATCCAGATGATTGGCGTTTTGCAGCTATGTTTGGACAACCAGATTTAATTGTTCCTTCCCAAGCATATGATATTCCTGCAAAAGGAAATGACTTATGGAGTAAGGAATTCGTAGACCCAGGTTTGACAGAAAGTAGATGTATCAAAGCTGTCCAAGTAAAGCCTCGGGGAGATGCAGCAGCAGTAGTGCACCATGCTAACTCTGACGTATATATGTACGATGAAGAAGGTGAGTTAGTACCACATGGACAGCTAACCGAGTATGCAATGGGTAAGTGGGGCGAAGTAATGCCGAAAGGTGTATGCCGTACAATGCCTGCAAATTCCTTAGTACGATGGGACATTCATATGTTTCCGGGTGGAGTTGGAGCAACAGCCGAAGGCCAGATGATTGAAGACAACGTAGTAGAGATCGGTCTTTGGTTTCATGATGAAGGATACGAAGAGAATACCTATAATCAAGATCTTCGTTTGTACCCTTTACGAGAAGGCTATGAGAATGGACATTTAATTATTCCTCCTCATGGTTATGCAATGACTCAAGGCTTTCATAGCTTTGACCATCCTGTCCGTATTGATAGTTTTCAACCACACGGTCATTTGCGTATGAACGCAGCTAGTTTAGAGATTTATTATCCTGAGACAGGACGTACAGAATCTATAAGTCAGATTTCAAATTGGTCAGCAACATGGCATCACAGTCATATATACGCAGAAGATGTAGCACCTCTTGTTCCAACAGGTGCTGTATTAGTAATCAAGCAGTGGTATGACAATACTGTCGATAATCTTAACAATCCTGATCCTGATATGTGGGTAGTGGATGGCAGTAGAACGGGTGACGAGATGTCTCACGCGTGGATAGCTATTACTCATTTAGATGATGAAGGATATGACGCAATATTGGAGGAAAGAAATGAAAAAATTAGTATTGCTAGCCAGTAGTCTATTTACATCTGCTGCATATGCACATGATGATGTTGCTATAGACTACGCAGAAAATGTAGCACCAATATTTGTAGAGCAGTGTCAAAGCTGTCACCGCGAAGGAGGTATTGCACCATGGGCAATGACTGACTACAGAATGTTACAAGCATTTGCACCTGCAATTAAAGAAGCAGTTACAACACTACAGATGCCGCCCGGCCAGATTGATCGCAAATACGCTGATCGTATCATTAATCACAGAACATTAAGTCATACAGAAATGGAGACTATTGTTGAATGGATTAACGCAGGCTCACAAGTACCTTTTGAAATATCTCGCGGGGAGATCCGTGACCCTCTGTTAGAGACAGTTTACTCTACTTCAGAGTGGGTACATGGCGAGCCTGATATGATTATTGAAGTGCCTGCTCAAGAAATTCCAGCAGTAGGAACTCTTGGCCCGAATGCAATTCCTTATCGCTACACAAGTGTAGCTTTGGGATTAACAGAAGACAAATGGCTACGGGGTTCAGAATTTTTACCCTCCGAGCCAACTGTAATGCATCATATGTTGAATACTGTTTCTTTGCCGGGTGAACGTAACATGAATCTACTTGGTGTATCAGGTGAAGGACAGGGAAACATGGACTATGCACAAATCAGTGCATATGTTCCAGGCGGTACTCCTGACTTCTACGATGAAAATACTGGTGGATTGTTACGTGCAGGTTCAGTTGTAAATCTACAACTGCACTACACTCCTGATGGTACTGCAAGAACAGACAAAGCACGAATTGGACTATACTTTCATAATGAAGGAGTAGTACCAGAGGAAAGAATGGCAGGTGACTGTGCTTGTATCTTCCCAGATACATGGACAAACATTCCTCCATATGATCCTAATTTTGTGCAGGAAGCTGAAATTGTTTTACAAGATGATATAATGCTGCATACTTTCTTGCCTCATATGCACTTTCGTGGCAAGAGTATGAAAGCAACAGCATACTACGAAGATGGCACTTGGGAAGAGCTAATTGATATTCCACGCTATGAGTATGCTTGGCAGTTATCATATACATGGAGAGAGCCGAAGTATATACCTGCGGGTACAGTACTTCATGTAGAAGGAGTTTTTGATAATTCAGCAGAGAATCTAATGAATCCTGATCCAAGCAGAAGTGTGCCTTGGGGACAGATGTCAGAAGATGAAATGTTCTTTGGGGCATTTACATGGAAGAACTTGTAGGTTCTTTCTTTATTTTATCTATGTGTTATTTAGGCTTTGCCATAACACTCTATATATCTAGGAAAAAATGATGTACGGCGGTATCCCACTATTTGCAGTGTTTTGTCTCATACTTATAGTGTGTGATATCGCCCTTCATGTAATGATACAAATGTACTTTGAGGGCCACGAAGCCTTCTCAGACACAGAGTCGTTAGACTTTGGAAATTAGAATATGATAGGAAGTATATTTAGCTCTGTAGCGGGGTTAGGACAGACTTGGCTAGAAGGCAAGAATGCGAAGATGAAAGCAAAGTCTGAAGCCGAAGCTCAAGTCATGGTAACAGCAGCACAAAGCAAGGCAGACTGGGAGTCTATTATGGCTTCTAACTCTGGCTCTTCTTGGAAAGATGAATGGCTAACACTATTATTTAGTATCCCAATGATACTATGCTTCTTTCCTCAAACAGTAGATTACGTTCATGCAGGATTCCAAGCATTAGAAGAGATGCCAGCCTGGTATCAGTATACACTCTCAGTGATTGTAGCAGCTTCTTTTGGTGTTCGTGCAGCAGTAGGGTTTATGGGTAAAAAATGAATTTCGATATAAAAAGAGTAAGAGAACAACTTTACATAGATGAAGGAGTAGAACACTCCATTTATGTCGATCATCTTGGATACCCTACCTTTGGTGTAGGGCATCTAATCACAAAAACAGACCCGGAATATGGAGAGCCAGTAGGAACTCCTATATCTCAAATAAGAATAGACACAGCTTTTGATGAGGATTTTGAAACAATGATCCGTGAGTGCTATCATCTGTATGGTGCTGGAATATTTCATCACCTGCCTGGAGAAGTGCAAGAGATTCTTATCAACATGATGTTCAATCTTGGAAGACCTCGTCTTGGTAAGTTTGTAAAGTTTAATCAAGCAATTCATGGACAGAACTGGAAAGAAGCGGCAAAAGAAGGAAGAGATTCTCGTTGGTACAATCAAGTAACTAATCGAGCCGAAAGACTAATGTCACGACTAGAGGAGGTCGAATGATAACAGAAGATCAAGTTAAAGAAGAGTATATGTTAGTATTAGCATCTAGAGTCAGTCAGTTATATCAAGAAAATTTACAATTAAGAGCACAAATCAGTGCTTGGCAGAAAGATGCTGCAGAAAAAGAAACAGAAGAAAAAGATTCTGGCACTTTAAAAGAGGTAATAAAGCAACAGACAGATAGGAGTCATAACCAGTGAAACCAAAAAGAGAGGATATGATTCAAGCGGCAAAAATGCATTAAAGAACTAGAAGAGAGGCTAAAATGAAAGAACTGTACGGTAATGAAATACCTCGTTGGCTAAGAATGCTAGGTGCATGGAGACAGAACCACGACAGCATTGATTTCAAATGGGGATACTTTGCCCCGCGGTTTGGTTTCGAACTTGTGTTACACCGTGGGGGTTACTTTGACTCTCACTATGCTATAGCATTCAACTTAGGGTGGGGGCATTTTCATATCAAATTGCCGTTTCGTACCAGTCTAGCAGAAGGATGCGATTTGCCTCGATACGGTTTTCAATTTTACGAGGATCTATTTTGGATACACAAAGGTGGTAATTTTGATGCAAGCATAGGTCAAGTTACTAGCGGTGGAACATGGACTTGGTACTTACCATTCAAACATTGGATCTTCGAAGGGCATTGGATCGCTAACAAAGAAGGGCGGTGGTACAAAGTAGAAAAAGGTCAAAACAGTTGGGAGGTTCGAGAGCAAATAGGGCACACGGAAGTCCATGACTACATCTATACACTCAAAAGCGGTGAAGTACAAAAACGCAAAGCAACCTGTACACTGGAGAAACGAAAGTGGCATCGCAAGTGGTTTCCGTTTCTAAAAATGGAACGAGTGAATATTGATGTGCAGTTTGATGGCGAAGTTGGTGAACGGTCATGGTCATGGAAAGGTGGCACTGTGGGGTGCAGTTATGTCAAGTTGCCAACTGAAGGCATTGAGCAGTGTTTGAGACGAATGGAAAAGGAACGGGAGTTTAACTGATAATGAAAAACCTTCAAGCAGTAGCATATAAACCCGCACGAACGGATTGGTATCGTGAGCGTGGTCTAACTCGCAAAGTCACAAAAGTTCTTACAGAAGGCAGAGGATTTTATCCAAAAGGTCTAGGCCCGGGCGATGTTTGGGAATATGATGAGATCACTACCTATTATTGTGCCGGCCGTATTGATATTCGTGACAGTGAAAAAGAAGGCTATGATTCAAGCGGCAAAAATGCACTTTCAAGCTCATATAGAAAAACATCGAATAAATGTAGAAACATATCTACACTATAGAGTTGGTGTTGCGGAACACCCGAACATTATGCAGAGCATAGAAGATGAGCTTGCTAATATAGCAGAGTACCACGATAAATTAGAAATGTTAGAAACCTATTTTGAATAATAATCTTGACATATTTGTTGAAATCTATTAAAATACATAGTATGAAAGATTACAACCGACAACGACAAGACTATTATTCATATAGGGCTAATATATGCAAAAACTCTACATCCTTGAAATGCGGAGCAGAAAAAACAACCTTAAAGGTTGGACAGCAGGTGTCTATTCTGCAAAAGCTACAGCAAATTATGCGAAAGTGGTTGAAGAAAATAAGCGGCCTCAGTATAAAGGCCATATTCATACAAAAAAATTAAATGCAATCAGTAAAGATGCAATCAACCATTGGCCGCATAGTTTATGAATTTATTTGTATTAGACACTAACCTTGACAAGTGTGCGGAGTATCATGTAGATAAGCACATTGTAAAAATGCCTCTAGAAGTTGCACAGATACTTTGCACCTGTATCTGGGTAGACGTACATCTAGGGTTTATACCCCGTGCACTCACAAAGCCTGAATCAGCAAAGCTAAATGAGATGAAGAAAGAAATCAAACATCTTAAACCTGAGGAAAGGCCTCTAACCCCCTACCTTCCTATGATGTACAATCATCCATGTACAATATGGGCAAGGTCTTCGTTGGATAACTTTGAATGGACTCATTGTTATGGCAATGCTCTCAATGACGAGTATCGTTATCGTTATGGCAAAGAGCATAAATCTATTGCAGAAGTAGTAAATAAATTACCTCTCCCTACTAATATGGAGAGACTCGGTCTCACGCCTTTTGCAATGGCAATGCCAGATATACTGAAAAATGAAGAAGATCCTATTGAAGCATATAGGGATTACTATCATTTGGATAAAGCTACTTTTGCAACTTGGTCACACAGGCCAAAGCCACTCTGGTGGAACGAAGATTATGCAGATTATGACAAAAGAATTACAGCTAAAGGGTGAGATAAGAATTTTGACAGGGCAACTTTCCGCTTCCTATGGGAACATAAAAAGACTGGTAGAAGAAAATAAGCGTCTTACTGAGGAAATAAGAGACCTTAAATTTACGACTGCTCAAGAATACATGGAAGATCAGGAAATCACCGTATCAGACTTAGAACATTTGAGAGACCCACAATGAAAGGAAAGAAATTCGACTCAGAAAAACCAGAGATGTATTTGCTTCCTCCAAATGCTATTTTAGAAGTAGGGGAAGTTCTTAGCTATGGAGCAAAGAAATATAGTCCGGACAACTGGAAATGGTGTGCGGGGTTGGAGCAAAGATACACAAGTGCAGCACTGAGGCATATTCTTGCTGCCATGTCTGGAGAAGAATTAGACGAAGAAACCGGGCTTTCTCACGAAGCCCATGCAATCTGTTGTTTATTATTTATACTGGAGAATAGAATTGAGAAGAGGAATAAAGAAGAAAGAGCACGAGAACCTGTCGGACGCAAACATCCAACGAGTAATCGAGGCCTTGGAGTCCCCTTCACAGGAAAAGATTACGAAGCGTTCCGCCTGCGAAATGCTCAATATAAGTTACAATACAACTAGACTTGCAAATATAATTCAAGAGTATAAAGATCGTAAAGAGTTTATACAAAAACGAAAAGCACAGAACAGAGGAAAGCCTGCGACAAACTATGAGATTGCAGAGGCAGTCACAAGCTACTTGCATGGCATTTCTGTTTCTGAAATAGCTTCTTCATTGTTTAGAAGCCCTGGCTTCATAAAAACTTTGCTAGAAAAGATAGGAGTTCCCGATAGAGGGACAAAGGAAGAGCAGGCACGAGTAGCGTATCTACCAGATAATGCAGTGTCAGAGACATTTGAAGAAGGTGAGATCGTTTGGTCTGCTCAGTACCACAAAACCGCTGTAGTAAAGAAAGAATACTCTATTGACCACCAGGACTCTTTGAAGGGTGTAATTACAAAAGATTACGAAAATGAATACGCTTCTAAACTTTATAGTATTTACATTGTGGAAGATGGAGACTGGTCAGATAGTTTCTTTCCCGGTGTTACATCAGGCGGGTTTTTTGCTTATTCACTTGCCTACGATTTGGGCAAGCTAGAACACTTAAAAAAGTATGGAGTTGATTTATCAAGATTGTAAAAAATAATTCTTGACAATAATGTTAAAAACCTCATATAATATATTTTCAAACTTACTGAAAAGAAGGAATATTTTTCATGGCATGGGACGAAGTAAAAAGATTGGCCGCCATTGAAGCCTATCAGGATGGTAACCCTACTCCTGAGAATTCGATGGAACTCGTTAAAGAGATTGCAGAAGATCTGGAAGAAAGCCCCAACGGGGTTCGTATGATTCTAACTAAAAATAATGTATACGTTAAAAAATCTCCTGCTGCTGCAGCCTCATCCTCTTCAGGATCATCAGGTGGTACTAGGATTTCTAAGCAGGCAGCTTGCGATGCTTTGATTGCTGCTCTGACTGATACTGGTCAAGAGGTTGATGAGGATATTATCAGTAAACTAACTGGTAAAGCCGCGCAGTATTTTACCGGAGTAATCAACTCAGTAAATAATAACTAATAGTAGGCTAAAAACACCGAGGAGTTTCGGCTTCTCGGTGTTTTCTTACATTCATAGGTTTCACCTTGAAGTTCAGCAGTTGCAAAAAAGTTTGCTTAACCTGGTATTAAGGAGAAACAGTGAAAAAGGAAGACCTAAAGGCTGTAGTCAGAAATTATGGCGACGCCATCATCACCTACAGGAGTGAAAACTCTAAGAAGCTAAAGTACAATGTTTGTACGTTAGACTTTACTACGGAGTACATTCAAAATAAGAAAAGTCGAACAAAAGAAAACGACTCTACAGTTTTATTCTTTTGCTGGGACACAGATTCTTATCGACTCCTAAAACCTAAGAATGTGACCAGTGTAGTACCCCTATCCTCAGTTTTAAAGAACCAGAGGTAGTTATGGAATTACACGAAGCCCCTGAGGTCTATGAACGAGTTATACATTATGATTCTGAAAAAGGCCATCAAGTACGTCTCACAATAAGCACCTTTCGAGGTGTAGAATACCTAGGACTGCGAAAATATTATTTAGACTTTGAAGAAGAATGGAAGCCTTCGAAAGAAGGAATTTCTATGGCAATAGACTTTTCAAATACTCGAGAGCTCTTTATTGGTTTGACTGAAATACTTTCTCTTGCAGAATCAAAAGAAGTAATAGAAGAACATTTCGCAGATTTAATCCAGGATATTTACAAATAATCCTTGACATTTTACCTGAAATTTAGTATACTATTCTTTACAGTTTTACAGAGGTAAAAAATGCAAACTTTCTTAGACTATGCTGCTCAAAAGTATTTTAAGGGCGAGCCTATTCTTTCAGACGAAGAATGGGATAGACTAGCAGATAAGTATCATTATGTAGAAGTTGGGTTTCCTATGAACAAGGGAATACCTCACCACTACAGAATGTACTCTCTTCAAAAATGCTTCAATCTTATGAAGCCCCCTTTTCGTTTAGACGAAGTGTGCCTGAGTCCAAAACTTGATGGTGCAGCCGTGTCTTTGCTGTATGAAAATGGAGTTCTAAGACTCGCACTCACCAGAGGAGACGGAATCAAAGGACAAGACATCACGGATAAGATGCAGTTCTTAGTTCCTACGAGAGTCGATGTAACTTGGCCTTTGCAAATTACTGGAGAAGTAGTTGCTCCTTCAAGTATACCCAATGCTCGTAACTATGCAGCGGGTGCATTGAATCTCAAGTCTACGGAGGATTTTTCTTTCCGGGACTTGTATTTCTTTGGCTATGAAATGCAGCCATATAAATTGCCTACTTACGATGCTGCTATGGCTATGCTTCGCAGCCTGGGCTTCAGAACAGCTTATCTTGACGATTGCTCTAAGTTTCCAACTGATGGAACTGTGTATCGAATAAACTCCTACGAGAAGTTTGAAAGTATGGGATACACAGCACATCACCCAAAAGGTGCTTTTGCATTGAAAACTCAGAAGCAGGGGAAGATAACTACTCTGGTTGACGTAGAGTGGCAAGTAGGCAAAAGCGGGGTCGTAAGCCCTGTAGCAATTCTAGAGCCTGTTGACATTGAAGGAGCTACTGTTTCTCGTGCAACTCTACACAATATAAACTACATACGAAGTCTTGATCTGAAACTTGGATGTCAAGTTGAAGTAATAAGGTCTGGTGATATTATCCCAAGAATCGTTAGACGCGTTGACCTTTAAAAAAATAAACCTTGACTTTTTATGTAAAGTCCCCTATAATATATACTTAAATTCAGAGGAAGAAACTTAGTGCAAAATATAGTATTTCCAAGTGCTTGCCCATCTTGTGGCGTAGTGCTACAGTTGAGAAATGATATACTTTATTGTACTAACTCGTCTTGTGGTGAGCGCAGCCTGAAGCAGATTGAGAGTTTTTGCAAAACTCTCAAGATCAAAGGCCTCGGCGTATCCACCATTAAAAAACTAGAGCTTCACACTATTTGTGATATTTATTCTCTTTCTGAGAATGAAATTATCGAGGCTCTCTCGTCTGAAAAATTAGGTAAGAAGTTATTCGTAGAGATAGAGAATTCTAAGTCTTTGTCCTTGAACGACATTTTACCTGGCTTTAGCATACCTCTTATCGGAAGAACAGCTACAGAAAAATTATCAAAAACTCATAAAACTATATTTGATATAACTGATTTTTCTTGTAGAGACGCCGGACTAGGAGAAAAAGCTACAGCCAACCTTATTAGCTGGATGGAAGAATGTTTAGATTATTTCTGCACAACACTTCCTTTTGATTGGACTTTCAAAAATTCTGTAATGCAAAAACTCAAAGGAATTGTGTGTATTACTGGTAAGTTATCTAGCTATAAAACCAAAGCCGAAGCTGCAAAGGAATTGAAAAGCCGAGGCTTTCTTGTAAAATCAACTTTAACAAAGGATGTTACTATCTTAGTCAATGAGAGTGGACAGGAGTCCATTAAGACTAAGCAGGCCAAGGATAGAGGCTTAACAGTAATTGACAACTTATTAAATTTTTTGGAGAATTAGTATGGCAGTCCCTAAGTGGAATGACGAACGTACAGCAGCTCTTACTACTTTTGTAGGCGATGAGAGCCCTGTATCCCAAGCAACTGTTGCAGGCGCAGCAGAGAACTTGGAAACCTCAGCCCGTTCAGTTTCTAGCAAACTGCGTAAAATGGGCTATGAAGTAGAACTTGCTTCTACATCTTCTAGCAAGGCTTTCACCGCCGAGCAGGAGTCTACTCTTGCTACTTTTGTTAATGACAATAGTGGTAACTACACCTATGCTGAGATTGCTCAGTATTTTGAAAATGAAACTTTCACAGCGAAGCAGATTCAGGGCAAGATTCTTTCTATGGAACTTACCTCTCATGTAAAGCCTGCTCCTGTTCGTGAAACTGTAAAGACTTACACCGATGAAGAAGAAGTTCGATTCATTGAGCTTGTTCAGAATGGTTCCTATGTAGAAGATATTGCAGAAGCAATGGGTCGATCTGTAAACTCTGTTCGAGGCAAGGCTCTCAGCCTTCTTCGTGCCGGTTCTATCGATGCTATTCCTGTACAAGCTACTACTAAAGGTGGCGCGAAAGTAGATCCTTTGGCAGAGATCGATGACACTTCTACTCTTACTGTAGAAGAAATCGCTACTACTATTGGCAAAACTGTTCGTGGTGTTAAAACTATGCTTACTCGTCGTGGTCTGATCGCATCAGATTATGACGGAGCTGCTCGCAAAGAGAAAGCTGCACAGTAAGTTAGTTCTTTGAAGCGGGGGGTGTATTCCCTCCGCTTTTTATCGTTCGGGAGAAATGTGATTGAATCTAGCTAGTGCTTTTTTACAGCAGGTACTTAAGTGTCAGGACTCTGATACTTGGAGCCTTGTGCGTAAAAATTATCTGCCTAAAGAGTATCATACTCTTTTTGATGCAGTGACTAAGCACTCTGAGAAGTTTCATACGCTTCCCACTTTTGACGATCTTCATGCTGCTGTAAGAGACAGTAGTACACAAGAAAAGGTGTACGCTGTTCAGAATGGACAGGAAGTTGATTCTGATGCTTTTACACTATTACAGTATCTAAAGAATGAATACGCTCAAAAGGAGATTCTCACGTCTCTCGACAAATATGTAGACTCATCAATAGCATTTCTTGATGCCGAAGAGTCTATAAATGAGCTTCACCAGATTGTTTTGGATGTCGAAGAGAAAGTAGACATTCAAAGCCCTGAAGAGAGTATGCAAAGTATTCCTTTGTGGGAATCTGATGAAGATCTTCAGAGGTACGTTGCACTTGGTTTGAACGATGAATACGATGGCGAGATTCATTTCTCTCCTAGAGATTTGATTCTTGTCGGTGGTCGTCGTGGTGCAGGTAAGTCTATTACTTGTGCTAATATTGCAAACCGAGTCGTTGCCTCCGGAAAGTCTGCTATCTATTTCACTATAGAGATGGATAGCAGATCCATTCTGCAACGCTGCTGTTCAATCGCTACGGGGATACCATTCTCCAGGCTAAAGATGAAGAGCTTAAATGTTGTTGAATGGCAAAAGGTTGCTTCATGGTGGGCTGATCGTTATGTAGACGGTCAGAACCGCTTGAAAGAATATGATGATCACAGGGACTTTGATAAGTTGCATCACACACTTAAGACTAGCCACGAGCTTCTCCCGACTCAACAGCTAGACGTTGTGTATGATGCGTCTTTGACCTTACCAAAGATCAGAGCTACTTTGGACAAACAAGTTCAAAGGATAGCACCTGGAATTATCATTGTTGATTACATAAATCAAGTAAAGCGTTCTTCTGCTCCCTCTCGTGCAGGTCAGTACGATTGGACAGAGCAGATAGAAGTAAGCAAAGCACTCAAGTCGATGGCTCAGGAGTATGAAGTTCCTGTATTCTCTCCTTATCAGACGGATGCAACCGGAGAAGCCCGATTTGCCAAAGGCATACTCGATGCAGCAGATGCCGCGTATGCTCTTGAGACTTGGGATCAAGAAGATCAGTGCGTTACTTTTAACTGTGTAAAAATGCGATCAGCCTCCATGAAGTCCTTTACCTCCACAATGAACTGGGAAACTCTACAGATAGGCCCAGAAACCGCACTGTCCCCTAAAGAAAAAGAAGATGCGGATGTAAAAAGCGAAGAGAATATAGACGACATCTAAAAATATTTCTTGACACTTTTGTTATTTTTTAGTATAATATACTATTCAATAACAGGAGTAGTCATGTTAGTTTATACAAATACCGCTTACAGACCCCTCTCTCGTAATCGTAAAAAACTTCCAAAAAAGCCTCGCAGAGTCAAGCCTGTGTGGAAGCCTTATGTTCCTAGTAGTAAGGTTTTTCGCCCGGATACTCCCGACTATCCATCACGCACTAGCCTGGCTGGCAGCTGTGACAAGATAGATGACGATTACAAAAAAGAAATATCCAAGAATTATCCAGTAGCTCCTGCATACAACAAAGGAGCTTATCAAGTTATTTCAACCACAAACATTGAAGATATTGGTAAATGACAGTAGAAGAACTACTTAACAACAAGAAAATAACCTTTCAACCAAAAGGCAAAGATTTTTTAGTTAGTTGTCTGAATCCAAATCATGCAGATAGAAATCCAAGTATGAGAGTGGATCAGATTACTGGAGTATATAACTGTTTTTCATGTGGATTCAAAGGAAATGTATTTACTCTTTATGGTGAAAAGGTAAGTCAGCTACAAATACGCAGAGAACTTCTGAGAAGAAAAATTATCGAGAAACGTGCGGAGACTGTAGGCTTACCTTTTCCCTCCAATTCAGTTCCTTACATTGGTAATTGGAGACAAATCAAACCAGAGACATACAAACACTTCGAAGCCTTTCAAAATGGAAGCAGTGACCATGTGGGAAGAATTGTATTTCCCATTCGAGACATATCAGGAAAGATAGTAGCCTTCAATGGCAGACACACCACAGGTGGAGATCCTAAGTATAAAATATCTCCCCCAGGTGCAAAGCTGCCCCTTTTCCCTGCAGTATCTGCACGAAACGGGAAAATAATGCTTGTCGAAGGCATCTATGATATGATAAACTTATATGATAAAGGAATAAAGAATGTAGCGTGTTGTTTTGGCACAAAGAACATCTCAGAAGATAAATTATCTTTGCTCAAGATGCAAGGAGCCACACAAGTAGATATCTTCTTTGATGGTGATGATGCAGGACAAAACGCTGCGGAAACAATAAAAGCTATGTGCGAGAAAGTTGATCTCTTTTCCAGAAACGTATTTCTCAGGAATACTGACCCTGGAGCACTTGGCGAATCTCAGGTAAAGAAACTGGAGACTAAATTATATGGCTAAAGTTGCCTTAGTAGAAACTAAACCAAGTAGAACAAACTATTCAAAAGAATTTGATAATGCTTTTGACTTCGAGCAATTTCAACTCTGCTCAGACCCTACAATCAAGAAAGTCTTGAAACGAGACTGCGATCTTGATATTGATACTTCGCTGTACGACTGGATAATTCTGGTAGGTAGTGAAGCATTGAAATACTTTACAAAAATAAACTCTGTAACAGAATATTCTGGAAAGCTCGTAGAAGATAAATTCCTGCCTGTTATAAATCCATCAATGCTTGCTTTTAAGCCAGAAGCTAGAAAAACTTGGGAAGATTCCAAAACAAACATCATTCAGTACATCAGCGGAGAAAAAGTGGACGCGGTGATAGATGACTCTATCGCTTTTGGTATACAAGACACGGAGACTGCTAATGAATTTCTTAGAAAAGCAATTGCACACGATAACGAATACATTGCACTTGACAGTGAGACTACTGGTCTATACCCTCGTGACGGTTATATGCTTGGTATTTCTCTATGCTACGATGGCAGCACTGCCGCCTATCTAGATACTTCTGTATTTGATGAAACTACAGAAGATCTTATGCGAGAGCTCTTTGCTAAGAAAACTGTAGTCTTTCACAATGCCAAGTTCGACATTGCGTTCTTTGAGTATCACTTCGATGTTAAATTTCCAAACTTCGAAGATACAATGCTGCTTCACTATTTGATAGATGAAAATCCGGGCACACACGGACTTAAGCAACTTGCTATCAAGTACACAGACTATGGCGATTACGAGAAGCCAATGTATGATTGGATGGATCAGTATCGCAAAGATAATAAAGTACTTAAAAGTGATTTCTGCTGGGAATGGATTCCCTTTGACGTAATGAAAGTGTATGCAGCAATGGATGCTCTAGTTACTTTTATTATCTTTGAAAAGTTCAAAAAGATCAAAGAAAATTCTAAACTTAAAGCAGTATATGATAATTTACTTATTCCAGGTACTCGATTCTTGATAGGTATTCAAGATAATGGTGTGCCTTTTGATGCAGAGCGTCTGTCATTCGCACAAGAACTCATGCAGCAAGATATAGACAAAGCAATTTCTACCTTGTATGAGAATCCTGCAATAGAAAAATTCGAGGCTATAAATGGTAAAGATTTTAATCCTAATTCTACTGTGCAACTCCGTTCTCTTCTGTTTGACTTTCTTGGTCTTAAGCCGGTTGGAAAAAAGACTGGAACAGGAGCAGACTCGACGGATGCAGAAGTACTCAATATACTTGCAAGAGAATCTGAAGTACCTGGACTTATCTTGGACATACGTCAAAAGTCCAAAATTAAAAATACTTACTTGGACAAAATCATACCACAGCTTGATAGAGACTCTCACCTCAGGACTGGATTTAATTTACATAGCACAACTAGCGGTCGTCTTAGTTCTAGTGGTAAGCTTAATATGCAGCAAATTCCTAGGGATAATCCTATAGTCAAAGGCTGTATCAAAGCATCTGAAGGTAACAAGATTGTTGCTATGGACTTGACTACTGCCGAGGTTTATGTTGCAGCTAAACTTGCGCACGATGAAGCACTCATGGAGGTGTTTCGTTCTGGTGGAAACTTTCACAGTACAATTGCTAAGACTGTATTCAAGCTACCTTGTGCTGTAGAAGAAGTTGCAGATCTATACAGTACCGAACGTCAGGCTGCTAAAGCTGTTACCTTTGGCATTATGTATGGTGCGGGCGCTAAGAAGATTAGTGACGAAGTGACTAAAAGTTCTGGAACAATATTCACTAAGGGTGAAGCACAAGAAGTCATCACTGACTATTTCAACACTTTTCACAGTCTGAAAAAGTGGATTACTTACAACGAACGATTTATCGAACAGAACGGCTTTATATATAGCTTTTTTGGTCGCAAACGGAGACTACACAATGTCCATTCCACCGATAAAGCCATCAGAAGCCATACGATTCGTTCTGGTCTCAACTTTCTGGTTCAGTCTACTGCTTCTGACATCAACCTGCTTGGTGCAGTAGATGCCCATGCCCACATAAAACAGACAGGTATCAATGCAAAAATATTTGCGCTGGTACACGACTCAATTCTTGCAGAAGTTGTCGAGTCGGATATTGAAGAGTATTGTGAGATACTTAAACATTTTGTTCAGCTAGATCGAGGTGTAAGTATCTATGGTGCTCCAATTGGATGTGATTTTGAGATAGGTAAAGACTATTCAATGGGTAAGTTTAGCAAACAGTATGGTTCGAACAATTAAAAATCTGTCTTCTATACAGTTTCCTGTCTATCTACTTCCTTCCTCTGATTGGGAGGCAGTAGATGGACTTCTTTTTATGGAAGGAGCACTCTTAGATGATAGAAATATGGCTGGAAATAGCTTAGGAGTACGAAGACTTCAAACTGAGTTTACTTTGTTTCCTCTGCCTACTCTTGTGTGGGACATTGTAGGGCTCATTAAACAACGAACAAACTATTTCATAGATAGTGCCGGAACTCCGTTTATTTATGAAAAAACAAAAACAGTATCGCTAAAGTATGAAAAAATAGTAAAGGTAGAAAGAAAAGGTATAGCAAGTATTATACGACTCAATGGAGTAAAAAACGCATTAAAAGTAATAAGACCTCCAGAATCTGGAATGTCTTGGGCGGGCGTACTATTTCTTAATAAGTACCCTTGGGTAGTCTATGACTTCTCTGAAGAGAAGAAAAAGGACACGTGGAGAAAGGTGTAATGGCAAGAAAAAATAGGTTAATAGCAGCAGCAAACTTGAATCTGCAAGAAATAGAGCCTCTAACACAGAATCAGCTATTAGCATTTGAAGCCGATAATAATCTAGTATTACATGGAGTGGCAGGTACAGGTAAAAGTTTTATCTCCTGCTACTTAGGATTCGATGACATTCTAAAGAATGACAAAGAAAGAATAGTCTTAATCAGAAGTGCAGTACCTACTAGAGACATTGGATTTTTACCTGGAAACGAAAAAGAAAAGGCCTCTGTATACGAAGAGCCTTACAAAGACATTTGTATAGAGTTATTTCAGCGCGGAGACGCTTATGAAATACTGAAAACAAAGGGAATATTTTACTTTATGACTACCTCTTTCATACGAGGAGTTACTCTGAGAGACGCAGTAGTTATAGTTGACGAGTGTCAAAATATGTCTTTTCATGAGTTAGATTCTATTATAACTCGAATTGGAGAAAACTGCAAAGTAGTCTTCTGTGGAGACTTTAGACAGGCGGATCTAGAAAAGAATGGACTAAAAGATTTTATTCGAGTACTAAAAGCCATGCGTAAAGAATTTACTCTAATAGAGTTTGAAATTAAAGACATAGTGCGAAGTGACTTTGTGAAGAAATATATTACAGCAAGGACAGACTTAGGTATATGAAAGCCGTTTTAAGCAATCGAATTTACATGGATTGCGATGAAAATTTACAAAGAGAAATCGATAAGGAACTTACTTATCGTATACCTTCGTACAACCCAAAAGAGCCACCTTTTGTAATAAAAAATATGGGAATAGTTAGAAAAAATCTAATCACTATTCCTATAGGCAGACAAGACTTAATACCTTCGAACTATGAAATTATAGATAAACGATACTTAGAACCAGTTGAGTTTCCTGAGTTTAAGTTTGAGCTACGAGAAAGCCAAGCAGAAGTATACAATGATATACAAGATAATGCTATCATCAATGCTTGGGTAAGTTGGGGTAAAACCTTCACGGGGTTGGCTATAGCTGGAAAACTTGGACAGAAAACTCTAGTTGTAACTCATACTGTACCACTACGAAACCAATGGGCAAAGGAAGTAGAGAAAGTCTATGGATTTACTCCAGGTGTCATTGGCAGTGGCAAGTTTGAGACAGATACTCCAATAGTAATTGGCAACACTCAGACTTTGTATAGAAACATTACAAAGATAAACAAGATGTTTGGCACAGTTATACTAGACGAGATGCACCATGTAAGTAGTCCAACTTTTTCCAGAGTTATAGACACAAACTATGCACGTTACAAAGTGGGATTGTCTGGAACAATTGAACGAAAAGATGGAAAGCACGTTTTGGTCGAGTTTTATGCACCGTGGTGCGGCCATTGCAAAAAATTGTTGCCCACACTCGAGTATCTGGCATCTATATTGGCCTCGGACGGAGACTCCCCCGTCCTCGTGGCCAAGCTGGACGCCACAGCAAACGATGTCCCCAGCCACGACGGGGTGCAAGTCCAGGGCTTCCCCACCCTGTACTTGTTTTCGCCTGGAGTAAAGCCAGTGCCGATTGAAGGCAACCGAACACTGATTGGGCTTGTTGCCTTTTTGCGTGACCGAGTGAGCGGCCTGACACTATCGGAAGAAGTCATGGTGAAAGTCGAAGGCTACGAAGAGCCTGTCGTGAGCGAGGAAGAAGAGGGGGCCACCCAGTCGATTGAGGATGAACCCGACGAAGAAGCTGAGGAGCCTGTGGACGAATCTGACGTGTTGGAACTGAGTAAAGCAACGCTAGAGCATACTTTGACAGATCGTCCGTTTGTTTTTGTGCAGTTTTACGCACCGTGGTGTGGTCACTGCAAAGCTTTGAAACCAGAGTTTGCGAAAGCCGCCACTGCAATGAAAGGAGAAGACGTTGTGTTTGCGAAGGTCGATGCAACCCGGGACGAAACCATTGCGGAAGCGTTTGGCGTCGAGGGCTTTCCAACCATCAAATTCTTTGTCGACAATGTCCCGCGCACTTTTGATGGGGCTCGAGACGCGCTATCGTTGGAAAAGTGGGTGCGAAAGAACATGGGGCCGCCTTTTGAAGTGGTGGAATCGGTCTCGGAATTCGAAATGCTTGTCCTGTCGGACTCGTCGATCGTGGTTGGAATGTTCAACGGCAAGCCCAGCTGCAAATTGTATGAACACTATTGGAAGAGTGCGGCTACCAAGGACACGCAATCAAAGTACATCCTGGTATCGCTCGAAGGTGGAGACGGACAACAGACGGTTGCTGATCACATGGTAAAAACGTACGAGCTCTCGGCAGCATGCACCATCGCGCATTTCAAGCGCTCCACAGACCCCGCGAACAACGACCCTCCTGTGGTTGTGGAGATGAACCTCGCGACGGCAAAGTCGCCGCTGCCTATTTTGAATTTCGCCTCCATTCACCGGTTGGACATGGTCTCGCTGTGGATCGAAGAGAAGGCGGAACTGCTGTTTGCTGGCATGCAGGCGGACTTCGTGTTCGGATTTGGGGA
>Ga0209631_10001680_pt1 | contig 27839 bp, 28 predicted proteins | sample COG_08_FD_184752 | JGI IMG/M metagenome (GOLD analysis project Ga0209631, IMG submission 184752) | Pelagic Microbial community sample from North Sea - COGITO 998_met_08 (SPAdes) (version 2) | ecosystem: Environmental > Aquatic > Marine > Neritic zone/Coastal water | place: Helgoland, sampling... | reverse complement strand
AGATTAAGAAAAAAAATAAAAGAAAAATTTAATGATGATAATTTTATTATAAGCACAAAAGATGGTTACAAAATTAATTAAAAAAAATAAATTTGCCAAAGCACTTTTTTCTAAGAAATTTAAACCTAGAATTGTAAAACCTAAAAAAGGAAAAGGGAGTTTTAAAAGAAAAAAAAGAACTTAAATTCTGGCACCAATTTTTTGAATAATTTTAGAGGATAAATCAGTACCTTTTTGTAAGGACTCTTTGGTAGATAAATTGTTAATTACCCCATGTAAATATCCTGCAGCAAATAAATCCCCTGCGCCAGTTAAATCGACAATTTTTAATCCTTTTTTAGCAGTGCACTCAAACAATTCCCCATCTTTTATCGCAATAGCGCCTTTTTCACCTCTAGTTATAACAATATTTTTTTTTATCTGTTTACAAAAAGAAATTGCCTCATTAAAAGATTTTTTGTTTATTAAAGATAATATCTCTTGTTCATTAGCAAAAATGATATCCAAATTATTTTTTGCAAGATTAAGAAAACTTTCTTTATGTCTTTCAACACAAAATAAGTCTGATAGTGACATTGCTACTTTTTTTGAGAGATTAATGGCTTTATCAAAAGCTTTTTTTGGTTCTCCCTCATCCCACAAATAACCTTCAAGAAAAGTAATACTACTTTTACTAATATCATTTTGGTTGATGTCATTTTCATTGATTTTTCCCGCTGTTCCTAAAAAAGTACACATTGTTCTTTCCGAGTCTGGTGTTATTAAAATTAGACATGTACCAGTTGGTAAAGATTCTACCTTTTTTTGGTAAAGATATTTTACCTTTTCTTTTACTAAACCATCTTCATATTTTTGACCCAGATTATCATCGTTTACTTTACCAATAAATCCAACATCATTTCCAAGTTGAGAAAGTCCAACTATAGAATTCGCAACAGACCCACCTGAGATAGTCTCTTCCACTTTTAAATATGATAATAATTTTTTAAACTCATGTTCATCTATCAGTTTCATTGTGCTTTTAGTTAAAGAGTGTTTAATTAAAAATTCATCTGATACTTTACAAAGTACATCTACTATAGCGTTACCTATTCCAATAATTTTCATCTATGCTTTTTTGGTTTTAATTGGTTTTTTTCTGTTAGGATAACAAGAAGTGCATATTTTACAAGTTAATCCATAGCAATCTCTTGCTTTACAATATTCTCTTCCATAATAAATAATTTGTAGGTGTAGATTGTTCCACGATTTTTTTGGAAAGAGTTTTTTCAAATCAATCTCTGTTTGAGTTACATTTTTTCCATTGGTCAAACCCCATCTTTGAGCCAATCTATGTATATGAGTATCAACTGGAAATGCAGGATAACCAAATCCTTGAGACATAACAACACTTGCTGTTTTGTGTCCAACACCAGGTAGTTTTTCTAATTCTTCAAAAGTTTTCGGCACTTTACTATTATGCTTATCAATTAATATTTTTGAGAGATTATAAATACTTTTGGCTTTAACTCTAAAAATACCAATTTTTTTAATTAATTTTTCAATTTTTTTTCTTCCCAATTTTCGAAAATGTTGTGGTTTATAATATTTTGGATAAATATTTTTTGTGACATTATTTACATTTACGTCAGTACATTGAGCAGAAAGTAAAACTGAAATTAATAAAGTAAAAACATTTCTGCTTTTTAATGGTACCGAGATTTTGGGGTATTTTTTATTTAATATTCTTAAAACAATTCGAGCCCTTTGAATTTCATTCATTATTTAAAATTCATCAGATCTCTCATAGAATAAAGACCAGGTTTTTTAGCCATCAACCATTTTGCTGCTGACAATGCTCCCTCTGAATACAAAGTTCTATCAAAAGCTTCATGATTTAAAGTAATAACTTCTTTACCACTTGAAAATTTAACTTCATGTTCACCAATAATTTCTGCTTTTCTTAAAGAATTAAAATTTATTTTATTACTGTAAGGAAAAGACTTTTTATTAAGATATTTTTTTCCCATTAAACTATAAAAATTTTTATTTTTTCCTATAGCAACCCCTTTACCTAACATTAAAGCAGTTCCAGACGGATAATCCTTTTTATGTTTGTGGTGAACTTCAAAAATTTTACTCAAAAATTTATTTCCTAGAGAACTAGAGGCAATCTCTGTTAAATACATTAAAAGGTTAATACCAAGGCTCATATTACCAGCTTTCAGAATTGGTATTTTTTTAGAAAATTTTTTAATTAATTCTTCTTCTTTTTTAGAAAAACCTGTTGTCCCTATAACTACCCTTTTTTTTAATTTGGATGCTATTTTTAAAATTTCAAAGGTACATTTTGGAATTGTAAAATCTATTATTAAATTAACATTTTTAAAAGCTTGTTCAGTATTTTGATTGATTTTGATACCATTAATTTTCTTTTTAATTAATTTATTTTCTGTAAGGGTAACCAATTTAAAACTTTTATCTAACTTAACAGATTTAATAATCTGTTTTCCCATTCGTCCCATACATCCAGTTACTGCTAAATTTATTTTTTTCATTTATAGATTAAGTAAGAAACTATCATAACAAAGATAACAATTATAGACCAAATAAGTAAATTTATAGTTAATTGTTTTATCTTTGAATTTGATTTTAAGAATCCTGGTAAGATCAAAATTAATATAAATATTAAAAAAACTGATGGGATTATTTCCTCTAATCCCATTTTCTAACTATTCCAAAAACTTTTAGCTTTTTCAAAAAATTTTTTTATGCTTGGATTAGATTTATCATTTTCTATTTTTCTAAATCTTTCCAATAAATCCTTTTGTTCTTTATTCAAATAAACAGGAGTCTCTGTTTTAACTTGAATATATAAATCTCCATAATCACCCCTTCTCATAAAAGGCATACCTTTACCCTTTAATCTAAATTGTTTACCATCTTGAGTACCTTCAGGTATTTTAATTTTTGCTTTCTTTCCATCTATAGTTGGTATCTCTATTGTTGTACCGAGAGCTGCATCTGCAATTGAAATTGGAAATTCAAAAAATAAATTCACATCTGATCTTTTAAAAAGTTCATGTGATTTTACATTTATAAATAAGTATAAATCTCCAGTGGCCCCACCTCTGCTACCAGCCTCACCCTTACCCGCAAGTCTAATTCTTGTTCCATCATCTACACCTTTTGGAATAGTGACAGATATTTTTTTAGAAGTTTGTTTATTACCTTGTCCTTTGCAATCTTTACAAGGGTTTGTTATCTCTTCCCCACTACCTGCACATTGTGGACATGTTTGTTGAACAGTAAAAAAACCTTGATTAGAACGTACTCTTCCATTACCACCACAATAAGTACATCTATCAGGGCTTGAGCCTGGTTTTGATCCGTTTCCTTTACATGTGTTACATTTTTCAGAAGTTGAAAATTGTATATTTTGTTTTTTACCTAAATAAGCTTCCTCTAAAGTTATCGATAAATCATATCTTAAATCAGATCCTCTGTTGTTGGAGCTTCTTCCTCTCGAACTTCTTCTGCTGCCACCAAAATCTCCAAAAAAATCTTCAAAAATATCTGAAAAATCTGCACCACTAAATCCACCAAAACCACCAAAACCACCTTGTCCACCGCCACCATTTTCAAAAGCCGCATGGCCGAAATTATCGTAATTTTCTTTTTTTGATTTATCAGAAAGAATGCCGTAGGCTTCACTTGCTTCTTTAAATTTATCTTCTGCACCCTTATCCCCTGGGTTTTTATCTGGGTGGTATTTAACTGCTAATTTTCTGTAAGCTGATTTAAGTTCTTCTGGACTAGCACTTTTGTTAACACCCAAGACATCATAATAATCCCTTTTAGCCATGTAATTAACCTGGACAAATAGATGTCACTTAAGCGCTTTTTTCTTTATCTTCGTCTTTTACTTCTTCAAAATCCGCATCAACAACATTATCGTCTTTTTTTTCCTTTTCATCTTTACCATCATCTTTTCCAGAGTCTGGTTTGGTACTTTGTTGTGATTTATATATAGCCTCTCCAAGTTTCATCGAAGCTTGAACTAATGCTTCGGTTTTTTTCTTAATGTCCTCAATATCTTCACTTTTTAAGGTCTCTTTAAGAGCACTTGCACTATCTTCAATTGCTTTTTTTTCAGCATCAGAAATTTTAGAGCCATGTTCCTTAAGATTTTTTTCCGTAGAATGTATTAAAGTATCTGCTTGATTTCTTACATCTACAGATTCCCTTTTCTTTTTGTCTGCCTCTTTATTAGCTTCCGCCTCTTTAACCATTTTTTCAATTTCTTCATCACTTAAACCACCCGATGCTTGAATTTGAATCTTTTGTTCTTTGCCAGTCCCTTTGTCTTTAGCAGAAACATTAACGATTCCGTTTGCATCTATATCGAATGTTACCTCAATTTGTGGAACACCTCTAGGTGCTGGAGCAATACCAACTAACTCAAAATTTCCTAATAGTTTATTATCTGTAGCCATTTCTCTTTCACCTTGAAGTACCCTAATAGAAACTGCAGGCTGACTATCCTCTGCTGTAGAAAATACCTGACTTTTTTTTGTTGGAATAGTTGTATTTTTTTCGATGAGTTTTGTAGAAACACCACCAAGTGTTTCAATTCCTAAAGATAAAGGAGTAACATCTAACAAAAGAACATCTTTTACGTCTCCTTGTAATACCCCTGCTTGAATAGCTGCACCCATGGCAACTACCTCGTCAGGATTAACACTTTTATTTGGTTCTTTGCCAAAAAAATTTTTTACTTCATTAATAACTTTAGGCATTCTTGTCATCCCGCCAACCATTACAATCTCATCAATATCACTTGCCGAAATCCCCGCATCTTTTAATGCAGTCTTGCAAGGTGGTATTGTTCTAGAGATTAAGTCTTCAACAAGAGCTTCAAGCTTTGCTCTAGTCATTTTTAAATTAATATGTTTAGGACCAGTTTTATCCGCAGTTATGAATGGTAAATTGATATCAGTTTGTTCTGCAGCTGATAATTCAATTTTTGCTTTTTCAGAAGCTTCTTTTAATCTTTGTAATGCTAATTTATCTGATTTTAAATCTATACCGCTATCTTTTTTAAATTCATTTATTAGGTATTCAACAATTGCATTATCAAAATCTTCTCCTCCTAAAAAGGTATCACCATTAGTAGACTTAACTTCAAAAACACCGTCACCTAATTCAAGAATAGAGACATCAAAAGTTCCGCCGCCTAAATCATAAACAGCAATTTTTTTATTTTGTTTCTTATCTAAACCATATGCTAAAGAAGCTGCTGTTGGTTCATTTATAATTCTTAATACTTCTAAACCTGCAATTTTACCCGCATCTTTAGTAGCCTGTCTTTGTGCATCATTAAAATAAGCAGGTACAGTTATTACAGCTTTAGTTACTGATTGACCTAAATATTTTTCTGCAGTTTCCTTCATTTTTTGAAGTATGAAAGCTGAAATTTGTGACGGTGAATATTTTTCATTTCTTGCTTCAATCCAAGCATCACCTTTTTCAGAATTAACAATTTTAAAAGGAGCAGCTTCAATATCTTTTTTCACAGTTGGATCTTCAAAATTTCTTCCAATAAGTCTTTTAACTGCAAAAATAGTATTTTCTGGATTAGTTACAGCCTGTCTTTTTGCTGGTTGGCCAATTAATTTTTCTTTTTCTTCAGTAAAAGCAACTACCGAAGGAGTCGTTCTTGCACCTTCAGCATTTTCTAGAACTTTAGCCTGACTACCTTCCATAATAGCCACACAAGAATTTGTTGTTCCTAAATCTATTCCAATTATTTTACTCATACTAATATATCTCTTTCTTCATATAGGGTTTAAATTGTATTCTACAAGTTCGTGTAATCATTTTTTATGTGCTTAATTTTCAGCGTTTTCCTCATGTTTTTTCTCTTTATTTTCCTTTTTTTTAGAAACCCCAACTAGTGAGGGTCTCAATAATCTTTCTTTAATTGTAAAACCTTTTTGTATTTCTTGAATTATAGTGCCTGGTTCTTTTTCATCATCTTCTATTTCCATCATTGCTTGATGAAGATTTGGATCGAGTTTTTTATTTAAACATTCAATTGGTTTTATGTTATTTTTTGAAAATATAGAGATTAAATCTTTGTTTATTATATCTATATGTTCAAGTAATTTTTTAAGAGCATTTGAGTCTTTCAAAGTTTCATCATTTTGTAATATTTGTTTAGATCTTTCAAGATTGTCTATTAAATTTAAAGCTTCTTTTGCAAAAGAGAATCCACCATATTCATAAGCTTCCTCTTTTTCTCTCTCAAATCTTCTTCTTTGATTTTCCATTTCAGCAAACGTTCTTGTTAATTTGTCTTCTAATTCTAAAATTTTTTCTTCAGGACTTTTTTCAATTGATTGTTCTTTGTTCTCTAAATCATTTACAGAATTATCAGCACCTGTTTCTGACACTGCCTCTTTACTGTCCTTTTCGTCAGTTGATGATTCTGTAGAATTTTTGTTTTGCTCTTTTTCCATATCGTCATATATGGTAAGAAAATCTGAAATTTCTAGATGCAAAATAAAAAAATAAAAAAAATATTAATAGGAACAAATAATAAGGGAAAACTTAAGGAAATCAGAGATTTACTTCCCAAAAATATTAAAGTTTTTTCAACTTCAAAATTTAAACTTAATAGTCCAGCAGAAAATGGGAAAACTTTTGCACAAAATTCAATAATTAAATCTAAATATTTTTCAAAAAAAACAAAATTAGTATGTTTGGCAGATGATTCAGGTTTAGAAATTGATTTATTAAATAAAAGGCCGGGTATATTTTCTGCAAGATGGGGTGGAAAAAATTCTGATTTTAATAAAGCTATAAAAAAAGTTTACAGAGAATTAAATAAAAAAGATAAAAACTGGAAAAACAAAATTATAAAAGCCAGATTTATATGCGCTTTATCTTTAAGCTATCTAAATAAAAAATTAATTTGTGTGATTGGAAAAGTAGAGGGGCATATATCAAATGAACCCAGGGGAAATAATGGTTTTGGTTATGATCCAATATTCATTCCATCAAAAAAAGTTAAAACATTTGGTGAAATGAGGCCATCAGAGAAATGCAAAATTGACCACCGATTTAAAGCTTATAAAAAAATTAGAAAATTTTTTTAATTTTTCCATCATCAACTTGATAAAAGTTTAGTCTATGATTAATTTTATTATTTTGAATTTCAAAAACACCTATCTTACCTTTAAAAGCATTTTCTTTCTTGAAGGCTTCATTTAAATCAAACTGTCCATATTGTAGTGACAAATAATATATTAATCCAATTAGATCATAACTTAATAAACCAATATGATTTGGTTCTTCATTGTATTGTTTAATAAATTTTCTTGTAAAATTTTCTAGATTTTCTCTATTAATTGAAGGGTAATAAATAGGTTGTGTGGTTTTTTCATTTAATAAACTTTCATCAAACCATTGATTAAAGGTGATAAAGTATTTATTTTTTGGTGAAACATCTGCATACAAAAGTGAAGTGATAACGCTTTTTAGACTTTCCTCAAAATCAGAAATAATAACCGAGTCAAAATTTACTTTTCCAATTGTATATCTTTTTTTTAATTTTTCTATTTGTTTTTCTTTATCAGGAAGATCTGATTGTTCTACTCTATAAATTTCATCAGCTAAATTTTGTTTTCTTATTTTATAATTTGTTATTTTTTCTATTTGTTCAGTTAATTTAGTTGGTTCAGTATTATATGAATAATGTTTTGAAATTTTTATTTTAGATTTTTTTATCATTTCTTTAATTTCATCTTGATAATCTGCATCGGGCGTTAAAATGATAGTTTTTTCAATTTTATTTATTTCAATAAATTTTTTAATAGCATTAATTTGTGATAATGAATTAACTCCAGTGCTAATTATATTTTTTGGAAGATCTATAGTTTTGTTGGTTAATGATAAAAAAATAACATCATCAATTTCATCTAAATATACTAAACTTTTAAAAAAAACAGGACCAACAATAATTTTTGCTCCAATATTTTTTAATTCAACTGCTGACTGAAAAGTTTTATTTGGGTTAGCATTTGTATCTTTTGGGTAGATTTCAATTTTATCAGTACCTATGTCAATTAGAGCCATTCTAATAGACTTAATTATTTGTTGACCTAATTTTTTATGCTCACCGGATAAGGGAACGAGAAGCCCAATTTTAATTTTTTCACTATTGGAGTGCCCAATTGAATAACCAAATAGTGAAAAAAAAATTATAATTATAAAAATTTTAAACATTTTAATGATATTATATTATCTTAATTCTAAATATGATTGTAAATTTAAATTCTGACAAGAAAGAAATAAGAAAAGGCTTATATTTGGTATCAACTCCAATAGGAAATTTAAAAGATATTACTTTGAGAGCAATAGAAATTCTGCAGCAATCTGAATATATATTATGTGAAGATACTAGAATATCTAAGAAATTATTTGATAAGTACAAGATTAAATCAAAACTAATATCCAATCATAAATTTAATGAAAAAAAAAATTTATCAAAAATTATTGAAATATTAAAAAGTGGGTCAATTATTTCTTTGGTTTCTGATGCAGGCACCCCAAGCATTTCAGACCCAGGAAAAATTATTACAAAAGAATGTATTAAAAATAATATTGAAGTAATACCTTTACCAGGACCATCTGCTGTATCTTCAGCTGTATCAATAAGTGGATTTTCAGAAAAATTTTTTTTTTATGGTTTTTTTCCAGAAAAAATAAAAAATTTATTGGAAGATTTGGAAATTTTATCCAAGTTGAATAGCTCAATAGTTTTCTTCATTTCTCCAAAAAAAATTAACAAAATTATACCATTTATTAAAAAAAAATTTATAGGAAGACAAATTTTGATTTGCCGTGAAATGTCAAAATTCTATGAAGAATTTATACGATATGAAATAAATGATTTAGAACCGTTTAGAGATAACTTAAAAGGTGAACTAACAATTGTTATATCTGAGCAAAATATTATTAAAAAAAATTCACAGGTTTTGAGCGAATCTGATAAAATTATGATTAAAGAAATGATTAATAAATTAACCGTCAAAGAAATTACAAAATTTATAAACCAAAAAAATAAAATTCCAAAAAAAGAAATTTATAACTATTGTCTTAAATTAAAAAATGAAAATTAAACTTATAATACTATTTTTTTTAGGATTAATTTTAAATGCTTGTGTTGGTGTTTCCTCCACAGGAGTTTTTGGGACTGGTGTTAGTATTGCTATTGATCCTAGATCTGTTGGTACCCAAATTGATGACTCAATAATGCAAAAAAACCTTGCAACTAGAATTTTACTAGTTGATAAAGACTATTTTTTATCAGTTAAGACCAAAGTTTTAGATGGCAGAATTTTTTTAACAGGTAAAGTTGAGGATCCTGAAGAAAAACTAAAACTAACAAAATTAGCGTGGGAAACACATGGTGTAAGATCTGTAAGAAATGATATCAAAATTAAAGAACAATTTAATTTTCAACAGTCAGCCAAAGATATTTTGATTACCTCACAATTACGAGCAGCGTTAATTTTAAACAAAAATATAAAAGCAACTAATTATCAAATCGATACATATAAAAAAAAGATTTATATTTATGGGATTTCAATCACAGCTGATGAAAAAAATTTAGTTTTAACAGAGGCCAAAGAAATTTTAGATGTTGAAGATATTGTAGCAAGCATAATGCTTGTAGATGACTTGAGAATTCAAAAAAATTAATTTATTTTTTATAATCTATTATGTCTGCTGAATAAGCAGCAACAGAAGCTAAATTTAAAATTTCTGATGTTGAGCTTCTTAAGGGTGCGATTTCTATTGGTAGCCCTAACCCAATCAACAAAGGTCCTATCACTTTAGAGTCTCCCAGAGTTTTCATTAATTTGTATGATATAGCCGCACTATGTTGGCCTGGCATAATTAAAATATTTGCATTCCCAACTATATTTGAGAATGGGTAAAGTGATTTATATTCCTCATTTAGAGCAACATCTGGCTGCATATCTCCATCAAATTCAAAACTTACTTTTTTACTTTTAAGTATTTCTACTGCTTCTTTAATGTGTTTGGTTCTACTGGTAAGAGGTTGACCAAAAGTAGAATGTGAAACAAAAGCAACTTTAGGTTCAAACCCAAACAACTTTACAACACGTGCAGCAGAAATAGCAATTTCTGATAATTGTTCGGCGCTTGGATATTCGTGTACACTTGTATCTCCTATAAATATAGTTTTGCCCTCATGAACAACTAAATTGAGACCAAACATAATTTCACCAGATCTTACATCAACAACTTGTTTAATTTTTTCTAAAGAGGCGCCAAATCTCCTTGTGTTACCAGTTACAGCACCATCTGCATCTCCGCATGCAACCATACATGAGGCCCAAATTACCCGATCATTTCTAACTAATCTATCACAATCCCACTCCAATAGCCCTTGTTCTCTTTGGAGTTTTTCAAATAAATATTTAACGTATTTTTCTCTTTTAGGTGTATCTTTTGAATTAACTATTTCTATATCGAAATTCTCATTATAACCAATTTTTTTTATCTGTTCTTTAATTTTTTCCTCTTTACCAATAAGAATTGGAATTCCTAATTTAGAATTTTTAAATGCTATGGCTGCTTTAAGAGTATTTTCATCCTCACCATCTGCAAAGACAATTTTTTTTTGATTCTTTTTAACATAACTATTTATACCTTGCATTATAGTTACTGTTGGATCTAATCTTTGTTTTAACTGTTCTTGATATATTTCAAAGTTTTCTATTTTTTTTCTAGCAACTCCAGTATCCATAGCTGCTTTTGCAACTGCAGAAGGAATAATACTTATTAAACGAGGATCGAAAGTAGATGGAATTATATAATCTTTTCCATAATGAGGTCGTTCTCCTCCCATAGCTGCAACAACTTCATCCGGAACATCTTCTCTTGCAAGCTTTGCAATTGCTTGTGCAGCTGCAATTTTCATTTCTTCATTAATAGTTTTAGATCTTACATCTAAAGCTCCTCTAAAAATATATGGAAATCCAATTAAGTTATTAACTTGATTTGGATAATCTGATCTTCCAGTGGCTATTATTGCGTCATCACGAACTTCTTCAATTTCTTCAGGTGTAATTTCAGGGTCAGGGTTGGCACAGGCAAAAATTATTGGTTTTTTGGCCATTTTTTTTACCATCGCTTTTGTTAAAGCTCCTTTGGCTGATAAACCTAAAAATACATCTGCATTATTAATCGCATCGTCAAGAGTTCTATTTGTAGTTTCAATTGCATGACTAGATTTCCATTGGTTTAAATTTTCTCTGCCTCTAAAAATAACTCCAGTTCTATCAACCATAGTTATATTTTTTTGAATAACCCCATTTTTTTTAAATAAATTTGCACATGCCATAGCAGAAGCACCTGCTCCATTTATAACAACTTTAATTTTATCAATTGATTTTTTTGTAATATCTAGGGCATTAATTAATGCTGCAGAAGTAATAATTGCTGTTCCATGTTGGTCATCATGAAAGACAGGAATATCTAAAATTTCTTTTAGTTTATCTTCTATAATAAAACAATCTGGTGCTGCAATGTCTTCCAAATTAATACCACCAAACGATGGAGAGAAGTTTTTTATAGAATTAATAATCTCATCTGCATTACTAGAATTTATTTCAAGATCGATAGAATCTATATCAGCAAATCTTTTAAATAAAACCGCCTTTCCTTCCATGACAGGTTTAGAGGCAAGTGCTCCTAAATTACCCATTCCTAATATTGCTGACCCATTACTGATAACTGCTACTAAATTTCCCTTACTTGTATAATCGTAAGCCGCATCTGGATTTTCACTTATTTTTTTTACTGGAACAGCTACTCCTGGTGAGTAGGCAAGAGCCAAATCTCTTTTAGTAATCATATTTTTTGAAGCTCTAATTTCAATCTTGCCTGGTTTTTTATGGCTGTGAAATTCTAAAGCTTCTTTATCAGTATAATGATCTACTTTTGTTTTTTTCATTTATGTTAATTAGGAGTACAAATAGGGTAAAATTAAGACTAATATGATTTATGAACTTAATTAAGTCAACAGGGACTTTCGGTTTTTATACTATAATCAGCAGAATTCTTGGTTATTTAAGAGATATATTAATAGCAATCTTTTTAGGCACAGGATTTTTGGCAGATGTTTTTTTTGTTGCCTTTAGAATACCTAATACTTTTAGAAGATTATTTGCTGAAGGGACTTTTAATGCAGCATTCGTACCAAGCTACACTTCGCAACTTACCAAGGGCAAATCTAAATCTAAAAAATTTGCTAATGAGATTTTTAATCTTTTGTTTTTAAGTTTATTATTTTTAACATTAATAGTTCAGCTATTTATGCCTGCTTTTGTTAGTTTGATAGCTCCTGGATTTGTAGATGATAGTGAAAAAATTGGAATGGCTATTAAATTAACAAGAATAACTTTTCCATTCCTAATGTTTGTAAGTTTAGCCTCATTTTTTTCAGCAATTTTGAATGCACATAATAAATTTGCTGTAACTTCAGCAGTACCAATAATATTAAATATTATACTTATTGCGATTTTACTTTTTGGAAAAATTCTTGATGATAAAATAGTTTATTATCTATCTTACGGTGTATCTATATCAGGTTTTTTGCAATTAATTTTTTTATACATATTTGTAAGAAAATATTACTCTGTAGAATTTAATTTTATATTTAATATTGATAAAGAAATTAAAATTTTTTTTAAAAAGCTGTTACCAAGTATATTTTCTTCAGGTGTTACCCAAATAAATATATTGATAGGTACTATAATTGCATCATTTCAAACTAGTGCAGTATCATATTTATATTACGCAGACAGAATCTATCAAATAAATTTGGCAATAGCTGGAATTGCAATAGGTATTGTTATATTGCCTCAACTTTCAAAATATATTCAGAAAAAAAAAAAGAAAAATATACTGTTGATACAAAATAAAGCATTAGAGCTTTGTATGTTTTTAAGCTTACCAGCATCTGCAGCATTATTGGTGGGTTCAGAAAAAATAATATCAGCTCTTTTTGGATATGGATCTTTTTCCGATGAAGCGGTAATTAATTCTTCTAGAGCCTTATTTTATTTTGGATTAGGTCTTCCAGCTTTTTCACTAATTAAAGTTTTTTCTAGTTTTTTCTTTGCTAACCAAGATACAAAAACACCTTTTTATATTTCTCTTATATCAGTATTATTGAATGTTATTATTAGTGTTTACTATTTTAAAACTATTGGTTTTATAATTATACCAATAGCTACAACAATATCATCTTGGTTTAATTCAATAATTTTATTGATTTATCTAAAAAGAAAAAATTTATTTAATTTTAATCAAATTTTTTATGCACGTGTAATTAAAATTATTTTTGCATCAATCATTATGGCGTTATTTTTTAAATTTTTAATTTCAATATTTGAAATTCAGTTAAATTATGACTATTATTTTAAATCTTTTTATTTGATTTTATGTGTTTTGTTATCCTTAATATTTTATTTAATGATATCATTTTTTATCAAAGCTTTTAAATATGAAGATGTTAAATTAAAGTATTAAAAATTATGGGAAAAAAAATCTTTTCAGGTGTTCAACCTACAGGAAATTTACATTTAGGAAATTATTTAGGAGCTATCAAAAATTTTGTTGAATTAAATAATCAAAAAGAAAATGAGTGTATTTTTTGCGTTGTTGATCTTCATGCAATTACCACTAAACAAAATCCAAGAGAATTGAATGAAAATATAAGAGAAACTGTTGCAACTTTTATAGCAAGCGGAATAGATCCCAACAAAAGCATAATTTTTAATCAATCAAAAGTACCAGCTCATTCAGAGGCCGCTTGGATTTTAAGCTGTGTTGCTAGGATAGGCTGGTTAAATAGAATGACACAATTTAAAGAGAAAGCGGGCAAAGATAAAGAGAAAGCAAGTGTAGGTCTTTTCTCGTATCCAATTCTAATGGCTTCCGATATTTTATTGTATGACGCCTCACATGTCCCTGTTGGTGATGATCAAAAACAACATTTAGAACTTTGTCGAGATATAGCTCAAAAGTTTAATAATGATTTTGAAGTTAAAGATTTTTTTACAGTTCCAGAGCCTTTGATTCAAAAACAGTTTTCAAGAATTATGAGTTTAAAAGATGGATCTAAAAAAATGAGCAAATCTGAATTATCTGATTTAAGTAGAATTAATTTAACTGACAATAAAGATATAATTATTAATAAAATTAAAAAAGCAAAAACTGATCCTTTACCAATGCCATCAAATATTAATGAGCTAGATAATAGACCTGAAGCAAAAAATCTAATTGGTATTTATTCTAGTTTGTCTGGTATCCCGATAGAAAAATGTGTAGAAGATTTTAGTGGTAAAAATTTTTCATCATTTAAAGATAATTTATCACAAATTTTAGTCGAAAAGATTATCCCGATATCAAATGAAATTAAAAAGCTATTAAAAGAAAAAAAGTATTTGGATGAAATCCTTAATCACGGATATAAAAAAGCAAATCTAATAGCAGTGGAAAAAATAAAAAAAATTCATGAAATTGTGGGTTTTTAAGATTTAAACAAATTAAGAAGTTTAAATTTTGTCATTATTGACTATATATAATTTATGTTTGTTCAAATTGAAAACACACCAAACCCTAATTCTTTAAAATTTCTTCCTGGTAAGATTGTTTCAAATAGTGGATCACTGGAGATAACAAAAAAAGAGGATACGAATAATGAATTAGTAAGAAATTTATTATCTATCAATGGCGTTGAAGGTATTTTTTTAGGAAATGATTTTATTTCTATTAATAAATATGATGAATTTTCATGGGAAGATATCAAACATATCGTAATTTCTTTGATAAATGATTATTATTCAGGAGGTAAAGAATTTGTAATTGATAAAAATTCAGAAACTAATTTAGAAAATTTAGAAGAAATTGAAAAAAAAATTATTAAAATATTAGAACAAAAAATTAGACCAGCCGTAGCAAAAGATGGTGGTGATATAAAATTTAAAGAATTTAAAAATGGTTTGGTTAAAGTCCAACTTCAAGGTAGCTGTTCAGGTTGTCCAAGCTCAACTATGACACTAAAACAAGGTGTTCAAAATCTTCTGTGCCATTATATACCAGAGGTAAAAGAAGTTGAAGCAATTTAAAACTATGAAAAGAAGTATAAATATTCCAAAAGTAAAAATTATCAAATACCTTGATCAAAGAAATTTGGGTTCACTTCCAAGAATTTTTTTGAGCTCTTTATTGGTTTTGTTTTTCTTCTATTCTGCTCCTTTAGTTATAAGTTTTACTAAAAATAAAAATTTGGAATTTCAAAACAATTCAAAAAAGATTTTAGCATATACACTAAATAATGGTGCGGATAATAAAGATGGTGTAATTCAAGATTTAAATGAAAATGATCTGTTAAGAGATATTTTTAGTTTGAATGATTTAGAAACAGATACAGTGAGATTAGATGCATCAACAATAAAACAGCTTTTTGAAGATACAAATTATACTCTTAATGACGTAAGAAAAAAAAAATTAGTTAAGCCAGTTGCGCTTACATTACTGCCCAATGAAATTAAAATGATTGAGAATACAAAAAAAAGAAAAGAGTTTTTTATTCAAATTGTTTTACCATTAATTCTTAAAGAAAATAATAATATTAGACTTGATAGAAAAAGATTATTTACAATTATCAACAAAAGTAACAATTCTAATTTAGAAAAACAATGGCTAGATAAAAAATATAAGCAGTATGGCATTCCCTCAAAAGATTTATCTATCTTAAAAATTAGAATGGATGAGATTCCTGTATCACTAGCTCTTGCGCAAGCTGCAAAAGAAACGGGTTGGGGAACTTCAAGATTTGCCTTGGAAGGAAATGCTTTATTTGGTCAATGGACATGGTCAGGTGAAGGATTAAAACCAAAAGATTCAGAAAAAGATGAAGGTCATAAAGTAATGAAGTTCAATGTTTTGCAAGCATCAGTGAGAGCTTATCAGAGAAATATTAATACTCATTCAACTTACAAAGAGTTTAGGCAAGAGCGAGCAATGTTAAGAGATCGAGGAAAACCACTAGATAGTTTAATTCTTTCAAAACATTTAGATAAATATGCGGAAACAGGAACAAAATATGTTGAAGTCCTTCAACAAATTATTAAACAAAATAGCTTACAAGATTTTGATGATGCTAAATTACTTCCATCTAGTATTGAATTAGAAAGCTTAATCTAATTTAATTGTAAATTGAGTTCCAAACCAACGCCATTTACCTTCATCGTTTAAAGAACAATTAACTCTTCCCCTTCTTGGAAAAAAAGCATCCCTGAATTCAATTGTTAGTATATTGTTTTCAATTTTCGTTTTAGATTTTTCCCAATTATTACCCTCATTAGAATAGCAACTAATATTATTTAAATTTTTTTGATCATCGAAAAATTTTACTGTAAAAATAGGAGGGTTATTTTCTTTATTCAATTTTTTTTCTTCAGGATTTAATTTTTTGTATTCGAGAGGAAAATAATTAATAATTGATTTAAATCTTTTTATCTCACCATATTTTTCGTTGATTGGAAACCTTGGTAGTTCAAATTTTTCTTTATTAACATCAATTACTCCAGAGTGTTGACCAAAAGAAATTTTAAAATTATTAGCGATATAATCTTTCATAAATTTAGAATACTCACCAAAAGGATATGAAAATAATGAAGGAATATATCCTAAATTTTTAAGAAAAATGTTATTAGCATTTTCTATATCAGAGATGAATTCTATTTCAGACTTATCAATTAAATATTCATGAGTATGCGAATGGTGACCAATAACACCAATATTTGATTTTTCAATTTCTTTTATCTGACTCCAATTCATATATCCATTTTTACCAACAGGTTCCGTTGATATAAATAAAATGAAAGGAATTTTTTCTTTCTGTAAAATAGGCCAAGCTTCATTGTAAAATGATTCAAAACCATCATCTATGGTAAGTAAAATTTCTTTATTTTTTTTTGGTAAATTAAAGTTTTTTTCAAAATCCTTTGGGTGAACAAAGTTGAATTTAGAATCTTTTATAAGTTTCAAGTGTTCTTTAAAAATATCTATTTGAATATTTGTTGAAGGATATTTAGACTCATTAAAACGATGATACATAATAGATACAACACCTTCATCTTTTGAATATTGTTTGCTATTATTATCTTCTGCATTAGAATTTATAGAAAACAAAAAAATAAAAATGAATAAAATAGTTATTGATGCCACAAAAGAAAATATATTTTTAATGCTCATTAATAGTAATATTTATAATATTAGTCATACAAATAGCAAAACTAATTATGAAAAATTAATGATATTAATAAAAGAATTTTTAAATTCAAAAAATGTAGAAATAAAAGATATTTCAAAAATTTATGTTAATAGAGGCCCTGGTAGTTTTGCAGGCATAAGAAATTCACTTTCAACTGTAAAGGCAATACATTTGACAATGGAAATAGATTATTATTGTTACAGTATCCAAGATTTTAAAGGTATTAACGAAATTAAATATGAAAATATCCCCATTCTATGCAATAAATTTGGAATTAAAAAAAATTTGATTAATCCTATTTATATAAGTTAAAATTAGATATGGCAGATACAATAGAGCAAAAATGTATATCAAAAGGTGTAAAACTTACTGATCAAAGAAAAATAATTGCTAAAGTAATGTCAGAGTCTACTGATCATCCAGATGTTGATGAATTATATAATAGAGTTTCAAAAATAGATGCAAAAATTAGTATTGCAACAGTTTATAGGACAGTTAAACTTTTTGAAGAGTCAGGAATTCTAACCAAGCATGAGTTTAAAGGTGGCAAAGCACGATATGAAGAATTAAATGAGGGTCATCACGACCATCTGATAGATGTTAAATCAGGTGAAATTATTGAGTTTGTAGATGAAGAAATTGAAAATCTCCAAAAAAAAGTAGCTGAAAAATATGGTTATAAATTAGTAGACCATAAATTAGAATTATATGGGATCAAAAAGAAACCATAATAAATGACTCAAAAAATTTTTATTAAAACTTTTGGATGTCAAATGAATGAATATGATTCAAATCGAATTTATGATTCAGTAAAAAAAATTGGTTATAGTAAGACAGAGATTTATGAAGAAGCAAATTGTTATGTTTTAAATACTTGTCATATTAGGGATAAAGCAAAAGAAAAAGTTTATCACGAAATTGGAAGGGTTAAAAAAATCTTTAGATCAAAAAAAAAACCATTAGTTATTGTTGCTGGATGTGTAGCGCAAGCTGAAAATCAGGAAATGTTAAAAAGAGAACCATATATAGATATAGTAATAGGACCTCAATCATATCACGAAATCAATAATAAAATATTAAATCATGTAAAAAAAAAAGAAAAACTTGAAATGACAGATTTTGAAGCAGATTTAAAATTTGATTATTTAAGTAAAATTAAAAATGAATCTGGTAAAGTTTCATCATTTTTAACAATCCAAGAAGGTTGTGATAAATTTTGCAATTTTTGTGTAGTTCCTTTTACAAGGGGCCCTGAATACTCTAGACCCCCAAAACAAATTCTAGATGAAGCAAAACAATTAGCCGATAATGGAGCAAGAGAAATAACTTTACTTGGTCAAAATGTGAATGCTTATAACTATGATGGTTATAGATTATCAAATTTAATTTTAGAAATAGAAAAACTTTCAAAGATTAAAAGGATTAGATACACGACATCTCACCCAAAAGATATGACAGAAGATTTAATTGAAGTTTATAAACATTCAGAAAAACTAATGCCTTTAGTTCATCTTCCAATCCAAAGTGGCTCTAATAAAATTTTAAGCCTAATGAATAGAAAACATACAATAGATGATTATTTTAAAATATATGAAAAATTAAAAAAAATTAATTCAAAAATACAATTCTCAAGTGATTTTATTATTGGTTATCCTGGTGAAGAAGATCAAGATTTCATAGATACTCTAAATTTAATTGAAAAAATAAAATTTATTAATTCGTATTCTTTTATTTTTAGTCCAAGGCCTGGGACAGTTGCTGCAAACTTCAAAGAGATTGAAAAAAAAATTTCTTTTGAAAGGCTAGAAAAAGTCCAATCCAAATTATATGAAAATCAAATTATTATGAATGAGTCTTTAAAAAACAAAACATTAAATATTTTGGTTGAGAATTTAACTGAAGATAAATCACAAGTTTTTGGCCGTTCAGAGTATATGACACCAGTAATATTTAATGGTAAAAAAGATAATATTGGAAAAATTGTGACTGTAATAATTAAAGAAAGTAATAGAACCACTTTATTTGGAGAAATGGTCAATAATTCAAATCAAAAGGTAGCTTAAAAATTGAATAACTTAATAAAAAAAAATATCGATACATCTCTAAAATTTGTTTATTCAGATAATGACTCGTTAAGTGTTATTTTTCATGACAATGATTTACTAATGGGCGTAGTTGGTGAATTTAATAAAAACTTAAAAGAGTTAGAAATAATTACTGAGTCTAGTTTATATTCAAGAGGTAACTCAATATTAATTAAATCTTCCGTTCAAAAAAATGAAATAGTCAAAAATGCAATTAAATTTTTAGCCAATCAATATATTAATAATGGCTGTATAGAAAAAAAGGATATAGTCTCATCTGTGGATAAATTTATGATTAAGGAAAAAGTAAAAAATAATAACGTAACAGACATTATTAAAACTCCGAAGAAATCAATTATTCCAAGATCTGAAAAACAAAAGGGATATGTCAGAGCTTTACGGCAAAGTGATATAATAATCTCAGCAGGACCAGCAGGAACAGGAAAAACATTTTTGGCTGTAGCAGTTGGGCTTACAATGTTACTAGAAAAAAAAATTGAAAGAATAATTTTATCAAGACCTGCAGTTGAAGCAGGTGAACGTTTAGGCTTTTTACCTGGTGATATGAAAGAAAAAGTTGACCCTTATTTAAGACCTTTATACGATTCTTTATATGATCTGTTTGACTTTGAAAAAATACAAAGAATGATAGAAATAGGAGATATTGAAATTGCACCACTTGCATTTATGAGAGGAAGAACATTAAAAAATTCTTTTGCTATTTTAGATGAAGCTCAAAATGCAACAGATACCCAAATTAAGATGTTTTTGACTCGTATAGGAGAAAATTCAAAAATTGTCGTAAATGGAGATCCAACCCAGATAGATTTGCCCAACAAAAGCATGTCAGGATTAGTAAAATCAAAAGAGTTGTTGGGACACTTAAATGAAATTTCAGTTATTGATTTTGATCATTCTGATGTTGTTAGACATCCTTTAGTATCTAAAATAGTCAAAGCTTATTCGAACAATGATTGATATTAATGTCTTCTCTGAAGAGAAGGCTTGGAGTAAAAGACTTAAAAATAAAAATATTTTTTTTAATCAAATTTGCAGTGCATTTCCAAAAAAATATCAATTTAAAGATAAAAAAATTAGCTTTTCACTTCTACTTTCTAATAATAAAAAAATTAAAAAATTAAATAAAATATTCAGAAATAAAAATAGACCGACTGATATTTTGTCATTTCCTACCAGTAAAAAAATCAAATTAATAAAAAAGATTTATATTGGTGATATCATTATAAGTCTTAATTTTATTAATAAACCAAAATCACAATCTTCAAAATTATTTAAAGATAAACTAATTAAAACTTTTATACATGGATTTCTTCATTTATTAAATTTTGATCATGTAAAAAATAATGATTATTTGAAAATGATCAAGGAAGAAAAACGAATATATCAATCGGTAATTTCAAAAATAAAATAATTTGAATATAAAAATATATATTGAATTTGTATTATTAGTTGTTTTAGGGATAGCTACTTCTTTAAGTCTGTCTCCATTAAACTATTTCGTAATTAATTTTTTAACATTCACATTATTTTATTTGTTCCTAATAAAAAAATTAGATCTACATAAGAATAAAAGATTATTTTTTCTTTATGGTTGGCTATTTGGTTTTGGTTATTTTATTTCTAGTTTATATTGGATATCAATATCTCTAACTTATGATGATAATTTTAAGTTTTTGATTCCGTTAACTGTAATTTTAATCCCATCTTTTTTAGGATTATTTTATGGATTGGTTTCGTATCTTTTTTTAATTCTAAAGCCCAAAAAAATAATTAGTTCATTTTTAGTTTTTACTCTAATTTTCGGAATTATAGAATTTATAAGAGGATCAATTTTAACAGGTTTTCCCTGGAATTTAATTGTTTACAGTTTTTCAAAACAACTAGAGCTAATAAACATAACTTCAATAATAGGGACTTACGGATTAAATCTATTTTGTATTTCATTATTTACTAGCCCAGCAATAATATTTTTAGGTAATACAAAAAAAAATATTACAGTTTTTATTTTTTTTCTTGTTTTGGCAACAATCTTTTATAGCTACGGTTATTTGAATAAAAAAAGATTTTATGAATCAAATAGTAAAGTTTATGAATACAAATTAAAAGTAATCGGCTCGAATATTAGTTTAGATAGATTTTATCAAAAAACGGACTCTCTCTCAATTATTGAGGATCTAATTGTTTTAAGCGACCCAAATACAAGTGAAAAAACTTTTTTTATATGGCCAGAAGGAATTATTTCAAATGATATAATAGAAAAATCTAATCAAATTAAATTATTAATTAAGCAAAATTTTAATGAAAATCATTTTTTAATTATTGGGACTAATAAAAAGATTATAAATGACGAATTTGAAAATCATTTTAATTCTTTATCTGTATACAATAACAAAACAGAATTAATACATTCTTATGATAAAATTAATCTAGTTCCATTTGGTGAATTTTTACCATTTGAAAGTATTTTAAAAATTATTGGATTAAAATCTCTAACAAATAACTACCAATCCTTTTCAAGAGGTGAAAAAAGAGAAATCATTGAAATAAAACAACAAAATTTTTCCTTAAAAATTTTACCTTTAATCTGTTATGAAATAATTTATTCAGGCAAATTGTTTAATGAATCAAGTTATGATTTAATAATCAATATTTCAGAGGATGGCTGGTTTGGTCAATCAATTGGACCCATACAGCACTTTGACCATAGTATTTTTCGAGCGATAGAAAATGGAAAATATGTTCTACGATCGGCAAATAATGGAATGGCTGCCATAGTAAATCCACTAGGGATTATTGAGGAAAAAATTAATATTGGAGAGTCAGGCCACATAGAATTAAGTGAAATTAAGATATTACAACCAACAATATTTTCAAAATTTGGAAATAAAATTTTTGGATTTTTGATTTTAATGTATATTTTTTTGATATTTTCATTTAATAAAATTAAGAATGAGTAATCTTAAAAATTATCTTTTTACAAGCGAGTCTGTTTCAGAGGGTCATCCTGATAAAGTTTCAGACCGAATTTCAGATATGGTTGTAGATACTTATCTATCTGGAGATCCATTTTCAAGAGTTGCATGTGAAACGCTTACCACAACAAACAAAGTTGTTTTAGCTGGTGAAGTTAGAGGTCCAGAAATTAATAAAGATGAATTAATAGAAAAAGTAAGAAATTGTATTAAAGACATTGGTTATGATCAAGAAGGTTTTACTTGGAAAGAAGCTACAAAAATTGAAAGCCATTTGCATTCTCAATCTGCAGATATTGCAATGGGGGTAGATTCATCAGGCAACAAAGATGAAGGGGCTGGGGATCAAGGTATTATGTTTGGATATGCGTGCGATGAAACAGATGTATTAATGCCAGCACCTATTCATTATTCACACAAAATTTTAAGATTAATGGCAGAGGATAGAAAATCTGGAAAATTAAAAAATATTGAACCAGATTCTAAAAGTCAGGTTACTTTTGAATATATAGATGGCAAGCCAACCAAAGTTAAATCTGTTGTAGTTTCTTCTCAACATTCTAAAGAAGTAGATCAAGCACAAGTAAGAGATTTATTGAGACCATATGTACTTAAATCTATTCCAAAAAATTTTCTTGAGGGTTTTAATGAGGATGAGCTTTATGTAAATCCTACCGGAAATTTTGTAATTGGTGGTCCAGATGGTGATTGTGGATTAACAGGAAGAAAAATTATTGTTGATACCTATGGTGGAGCAGCTCCTCATGGCGGTGGAGCTTTTTCGGGCAAAGATCCAACTAAAGTAGATAGGTCAGCAGCATACGCAGCTAGATATATAGCAAAGAATATTGTTTCTTCAAAAATATCAAATAAATGTTTAATTCAGCTCGCATATGCAATCGGTGTATCTAAACCTTTGTCTATTTATGTTGACTTATTTGATAATGATTTAGATAAAAATAAATTTGTTGTAGAAAAAATAAAAGAGAACTTTGATTTAAGTCCTAGAGGAATAAGAGAGATGTTAAACTTAAATAAGCCAATATATGAAAAAACTTCATCATATGGTCATTTTGGTAGAACACCTGAAGAAAATGGATCATTTTCGTGGGAAAAAACAGATAAATCTACCATTTTTTCCAAATAGTTTCTGTTGAATTAAATTTTTTTTTTAATATATTGCGCCTACATTGTTGAAGTATCAAAATGGGCTTATGCCCATTTTTTTTTGGAGCAAACAAAATTATGTTAAACAAAAGAGCAGATAAATTAGAATTATTGAGAATTGCAGAAGCAGTAGCTTTAGAGAAGTCTATTGATAAAGAATTAATAATTAATTCAATGGAAACAGGGATAGCTAAAGCAGCTAAATCTAAATTTGGACAAGACAATGAAATAAAAGTTTTAATAAACAGAGATAGTGGTGATATTGAAATTTTTAGAAAGCTTATCATCTCTGAAAATCCTGAAAATTCTAATACAGAAATAAAATTAGAAGACGCTGTTAATTTAAATGAAATCCACAAAGACAAAAAAGTTGGAGATGAAGTTTTGCAACCATTACCCGCAATGGACTTTGGGAGAATTGCAGCACAAACAGCTAAACAAGTTATAAATTTTAATGTTAGAGAAGCTGAACGTGAAAGACAATATAATGATTTTATTGATAAAAAAGATTCAATTTTGAGCGGTATTGTAAAGAGATTAGAATTTGGCAATGTTATTGTAGACCTAGGAAGAACTGAAGCAATAATTCAAAAAAATGAAATGATACCAAGAGAAAATATTAAAGCAGGTGATAGAGTAAAAGCATATTGTAATGATGTAAGAAGAGAGCCTAGAGGGCAGCAAATTTTTTTATCAAGAGCTCACCCAAAATTTATGGAAAAACTTTTTGTTCAAGAGGTACCTGAAATTTATGATGGGTTAATTGAAATTAAATCCTCTTCTAGGGATCCCGGAAGTAGAGCTAAAATTTGTGTTAAAGCAGTTGATACTTCACTTGATCCTGTTGGTGCATGCGTGGGTATGAGAGGCTCAAGAGTACAAGCAGTTGTAAATGAATTACAAGGAGAAAAAATAGATATTGTTAATTGGTCAGAAGACCCAGCTATTTTAGTTTCAAATGCATTATCTCCGGCAGAAGTACAAAGAGTAAATGTAGATAATGAAAGAAAAAAACTTGATGTGATACTTACTGAAGAAAACTTAAGCAAAGCAATAGGAAGAAGAGGTCAAAACGTTAGACTTGCAACAAAACTATTAAACTATGAAATCAATATAATGACAGATGCTGAAGACTCTGAAAGAAGACAACAAGAATTTAAAGAAAAAACAGAAAATTTTGTAAAAAATTTAGAGTTAGACGAAACACTTGGTCAATTACTTGTAGCCGAAGGTTTTTCATCAATTGATGATATTAAGGACAGCTCAACAGAAAATTTAATGAAAATAGAAGGTATTGAAGAAGACACAGCTAAAGCACTTATAGAAAGAGCAAAAGAGTTTCATCAAAAAGATCAAGAGGATATTTCTGAAAAAATTAAAGAATTAGGTCTTGATGACTCATTAATTAATTTAAAGGGGTTAACTCCTGGTATGTTGGTTACGCTAGGTGAACAAAAGATTTTAACACTAGAAGATTTTGCTGATCTTGCGTCTGATGAATTAACTGGTGGATATGATGTTGTAAAAGGAGAAAGAGTTAAAATCCAAGGTTATCTTGAAGATTTTGCTTTATCAAAAGAAGAGTCAGACGAATTAATTATGTCTGCTAGAAATATTGTTTATAAAGATTGAGTGATGAGCTATGGAAAAAAAAACAAAATTAACAATTACTGGTACAGCCAAAAAATCAATTAAGAATATTGAAATAGCAAAAACTCAAAGCAAAAATTCAGTTATAATAGAAAAACAAAATAATAAATTTTCAAATAAAAGTGGATTATTTAAATCCAACTTAAATAAACCAAAAACTTCTTCACCATTTAACAAAGGTGGTGCAGTAAAACCGAAGTTTCCATCAAAACCGTCTTCTATAACCAACGATTTTGAAAAACGTAAATTAGCCGAGCAAAGAGCTACTAAAAGACTTAAAAACGATAATGACTCTAAAGATAAAAAAACTTTAAAAGGTGGAACAAAAAAAAGAGAGCTAAAATTAACTGTATCAAGAGCTTTAAGTGATCAAATAGAAGCAAGAGAGAGAAGTCTTGCATCTGTAAAAAGAGCAAGACAAAAAGAGATTAAAAATTCAAATAAAGTTGAAACTCAAGATCAACTAAAACCAATCAAAAAAGATATTAATATTCCAGAGGCCATTACTGTGAGAGAGCTCGCTAATCGAATGGCGGAACAATCTAGTAACGTAATAAAATATTTATTTGGTATGGGAGTGACAGTTACTATTAATCAAACGTTAGCAGCAGATACTGCTGAATTTTTAGTTAAAGAATTTGGTCATAATCCGATTAGAGAAGAAAAAGCTGAAGAGATTATTCAAAAGATAAAAGCAACAAGAGTTGAAAATTTAAAGAATAGACCTCCTATTGTTACTGTCATGGGCCATGTTGATCACGGTAAAACTTCTGTTCTTGATGTTTTAAGAAGTGCAAATGTAGTGTCAGGCGAGTTTGGTGGTATCACTCAACATATTGGTGCATATCAAATTGAAAGCCAATCAAACAAATTAACTTTTATTGATACTCCAGGTCACGCAGCGTTCACAGAAATGAGAGCAAGAGGATCAAAATTAACTGATGTTGTGGTATTAGTAGTAGCTGCTGATGATGGTGTAAAACCACAAACAGTTGAGTCTATTAAACATGCTAAAGCAGCGAATGTTCCAATTGTAGTAGCTATAAATAAATGTGATTTACCTGAAGCTGATCCACAAAAAATTAAAAATCAATTATTAGAGCATGAACTGATAGCTGAAGATTTATCAGGGGATACACTAATGGTAGAGATATCTACTAAAACAAAACAAAATTTAGATAAACTAGTGGAGTCAATAATTCTTCAAGCTGAAATTTTAGATCTTAAAACTGATTTTGACTCTAAAGCAACTGGTATTGTATTAGAATCCAAAATTGATGTTGGAAGAGGACCAGTTGCAACTATAATTGTAACAACAGGAACTCTTAAAAAAGGTGATTTTTTTGTTAGTGGATTAAGATGGGGTAAAATTAGAGCAATTATTAATGATAAAGGAAAAAATGTAAATGAAGCTTTACCATCAACTCCAGTAGAAATTTTAGGCATTAATGGTGCAGCAAAAGCAGGAGATGATTTCATAGTTCTTGATAATGAAAAAGAAGCTAAAACTTTAAGTGAAAGTAGAGCTCAAGAAAGTAAAGAAGGTAAAAATCCCTTAACATTTGCAACTCAAGACTCAGCATTTTCAGATAAGTCTGCTGAAGAATTAAACTTAATAATTAAATCAGATGTTCATGGATCTTCCGAAGCAATTAAGAATGCTATTTCCCAAATAAAACATGATGAAGTTAAACCAAAAATAATTTTAGCAGATATTGGAATGGTAACGGAAACAGATGTTACATTGGCAAAAGCTTCTAATGCAGTTTTGATAGCATTTAATGTCAAACCAAGTAAGGAAGCAAAAAAGCTAGCTGAAAATGAAAAAATTAAAATTTCATCGTATAATATAATTTATGAAGTATTAGATTATGTAAAACAAAAAATGTCTGGGTTGCTCACTCCAGATGTTCAGGAAACTATAACTGGAACAGCCCAAATTTTAGAAATTTTCAAAGTATCAGGAGCTGGCAAAGTTGCGGGCTCAAAAATCACTGAAGGTGAAATTTCAAGCACATCAGATGTAAGAATAATTAGAGATGGAGCAATAATTCATACTGGAAAAGTTGGGACTTTATTTAGAGAAAAAAACCAAGTAAAACAGGTTAGTAATGGCCAAGAGTGTGGTATTACAGTCAAAGATTACATGGATTTCCAAAAAAATGACACAATAGAAGCTTTTAGTGTTACATCAACAGAAAGATCGATTTAATGGTAGACAGGATAGGAAAACCGATAACACAAAGGCAGCTTAGAGTAGGTGAGATGATTAAACAGTCTTTAAGCATGATTTTTATCAGAAATGAGGCTAAGGTGCCTAATTTAGAAACTAATAATATAACAGTAACAGAAGTAAGAATGAGCCAAGATTTAAAGATTGCTAAAGCATATGTTCTGCCACTAGGGGGCAAAAATGCAGAAGAAACAATAAAAATTTTAAAAGAATACTCATTTTTGATTAGAAAAATTTTATCACAAAAAGTGGTTATGAAATTTTTACCAAAATTACTTTTTAGAAAAGATGAATCTTTTGAGTATGCGGAAAAAATAGAAAACTTAATAAAACAAACAAATAAATAG
>Ga0209631_10001679_pt1 | contig 27846 bp, 43 predicted proteins | sample COG_08_FD_184752 | JGI IMG/M metagenome (GOLD analysis project Ga0209631, IMG submission 184752) | Pelagic Microbial community sample from North Sea - COGITO 998_met_08 (SPAdes) (version 2) | ecosystem: Environmental > Aquatic > Marine > Neritic zone/Coastal water | place: Helgoland, sampling... | reverse complement strand
CTCTCTTACAGATGGTAATCTTGAGTTATCTAATGGTCAAGCCAATATTGACAATGTTAGGATTGATGGTAATACAATATCTATTACAAATTCTAATGGCGACTTACAATTATCACCTAATGGTACTGGAGATATAGTTATTGATTCAATACGTGTAGATGGCCAAGTGATGACCAATGCATCTTCAATCACATCTACCGATTTTGTAGGTGCTCTTACAGGTAATGCTGATACTGCTACTACTCTTGCTACTGCAAGAAATATTGCAGGACAGTCGTTCAATGGTTCTGCATCTATAACGATAGCAACAGGAGATTTATCTGACATTGCAGGACTTAAAGATGAAGATAATATGGCTTCTAATTCTGCTACTCATATAGCCACACAACAATCCATTAAAGCATACGTTGATGCAGAAATCACAGGTTTAATTGATGGTGCACCCGGAGCATTAGATACATTAAATGAAATAGCAGCAGCAATCAATGATAATGCTGATTTTACAGGCACTATGACTACCGCGTTAGGTAATAGACTTAGAGTTGATACTAACAGTCAAGGATTAAGTGGTACACAAAAAACAAACGCACAAACTAATTTAGGTCTAGGTAGTATGGCTTTACTTAGTGCTATTGATATAAGTGACAACACGAATTTGGCCGCAGGTGTTGGACTTGCCTTATCCGGTGATACTCTTAGTTTAGATATGTCTGAATTAACAGATATGACACAGGCTGTTGCTAGAACTGAAGATGAATTAATCATTTTAGACAATGGTGCTGATAAAAGAAAATTAATTTCTGAAATTCCTCTTTCTGCTTTCGATAATGACAATAATTTTGGTCCGTTTACTTTCGCTAATGGGGCTAATAATAGAATAATTACTGCCACTAGTTCTACCGGGTTAAACGGTGAAGCAACCTTTACTTATGATGGTGCAGGTATAGCAGCAATAAGTGGTTCTTTACCTCAACTACAATTAGTAGATAGTGATGCTACTAATGACCCAATGGCTCGCATTATGAATAATAATGGGAATCTCAGTATTCGTGCCGATAGTTCAAATGTTGGTACAGGTGGTGCAATCAATTTCCAAACTTCCGGTTCAGAAAAGATGAGGATTCAAGATAGTGGTAGTGTCGGAATAGGAACTGCAAGTCCTTCCAATACATTACACGTTAATTCGGGTGGTAGTAATGGCGTGGCGAAGTTTGAGTCAACTGACAATATGGCATCTATCGCTATTGCAGATAATGATACTACTATCTATGTTGTCTCCGAAACGAATTATGGAAGTTTTGGTGGAACGAATGACCTAGCAACTACTAACCTCAACATACATAAGACCACAGGATATGTAGGAATAGGTGATAGTAACCCACTTGCTTTACTACATCTTGAGTTTGCCGATAATACAACATTTGCTAACACGAATGAACTTTCTGGACAATTGTTGTTACTTAGAAATAATACAGTGACTACTGATGCTTTTGCAGGTATTGGATTTGATGTTAGCACAGAATCAGATTCTGATAGTTTAAGTGCTTCAATATCGGCAGTAAGAGATACAAGTGCAAGTTCTACTGCGGCTAATCACGATGCAAACTTAGTATTCTCCACTAACGACGCTGGCGATGATGGTAATACAGAGAGAATGAGAATAACTCATGATGGTAAAGTCGGAATAGGAGAAACAAACCCTACCTACAACTTAGAAATTACATCTACTACTAATGCGTATATGCAATTGACAGGCAACGCAACAAACGGATATAGCGGAGTTTTATTTGCTGATTCTGACGCAAATGCGGTTGGGCGTTTATCTTATTATCACGGAGATAACTCCCTTCGGATTAATACAAATGGGTCAGAAAAGATGAGAATTGATTCTTCGGGTAAAGTCGGAATAGGCACTACGAGTCCTGCAACTTTGTTAGAATTAGCAGGAGCAAATTCCACTCAAACAATTAATGCTACAAGTGGTTCGGGTGCAATTCTCTTTGAAGAAAACGGAGATGAAAGATGGTCAATAGTACAAGATACCATCAATAAATTACATCTTTCTTGGATTGGAACTAGTAAAATCACATTCGATGGTTCGGGTGGTAGTGGTAAGGTAGGAATAGGCACTACAAGTCCTGAAGATTTGTTGCATCTCTCTAAAGGTAATTTAATGTTCGACCAATTAAATAATCAAACAAGTAGTAATTTTACCAACCATAGTAAAATCTTGTTTAGAGATGAGGCAGATGCTACTACTAGGACTATGGCATCTATCGGCGCACCTAAAACTGCTTGGAGTGGTTCACACCACGCTTTAACATTCAACACAGGAAGTTTGTCTGAAACTTCAAGGGGCGAAGATTATGACTATTCAATAGAAAGGATGAGGATTGATTCAGCAGGTAATGTAGGAATAGGTACTACAAGTCCTTCTACTGCATTACAAGTTAGTGGTACTGTAACCGCTACTGCATTTGCAGGTGATTTAACGGGTGATGTAACCGGAAATGCTGATACGGTAACTAATGGAGTTTATACTAGCGGCGACCAAACCATAGCCGGAGTAAAAACATTGTCTAGTTATATGATTCTTACAGGAGATACTACTGCCGCTCCTTCTAACTTAGCAAAAGTTCACGTAGGAGAAGACAGTGGGCAATTAAAAATTAGAACCCAATATGGTACTTTAAAATTAGGAAGTACAAGTTCTAGTTGGAATCATATATTAGGAAGTCAAGGTAGATTTTATTTTAATGAACCTGTAATAATAAATGGTAATGGAACATATGGAAATTTGTCTTCATATTCTACAGAAGATTTAATACTAGGTACAAATAGTGGTACAGAAACACGCATTACTATAAAACAAGATACAGGTAATGTTGGAATAGGTATTACTGCCCCATTGTTCCCACTTCATCTTAAATACACAGATAACAGGACTGACCCACAAGGTAATAATTCATCTTCCGGTGCAGGTGCTATTGGGGCTAATGCTCAAGGCGGTGGATTATATATTGAGAATGCATCAACAACAGACGGCTCTTTTGCAGGTATCACATTCAGAACTGATACTGCTGATGGTAGGATTGCCTATCAATCAACAGGTTCAAGTCTTACTAATGAAGGTCAAATGTCTTTCTATTGTGATGCTAACGATACGGGTGGTCAACAATTAGTATTGGAAGAAGTTCTAAGATTAACAGGTGGGGGTTCGGGTGCGGCCCAAGCATACAATAGTGCGTACGTCAATGGTAGGCTTGGAATAGGCACTAGCACTCCTTCTTCTCTACTACATATTCACGGAAATATGGCTGATAGCAAGCAAGGCATACTGATAACAAGAAATGATACTTCTACGGTTGAAAGCAATATGCTTGGTGGTATTGGTTTTGATTCAAATGATGGTAATATTCCTAGCAAAATAACAGAAGCATCTGTCGCTCTTGTTGGTTATGCTTCTGAAAACCACGCTACCACAGATAAAGGTGGGTATCTTTCTGTATTACTTACTGAAATTAATGATGATGACGATACTGTAAGCACAGAAGCATTGAGAGTATCTACTGTTTCTGCGGGAACATCTTCGACTCTAACATTAAAGAATGGTAATGCTTCAATGCCCGCCGATACTAAATATACAGGAATTGATTTCCATAATGTAGATAGTAGTGGAGCAGGAGTTGGTGCGGCAATAAATGCTATGTCAGCCGCTAGTGGAAGAGGTGGTTACTTAGAGTTCCAAACAGGTACAACAGTGGGAGCAGTATCTACTAAACTAACAATTAAGGATGATGGAGCAATTCAATCTTCATTAGGTAATCTTAACACTTGCGTAGTATATACGTGGAATAGAAGTGATATGAACTCCGGTGCAGTAAATCTAAAAGCAACAACAAATGATTATTCTTCAAGTCAAAATCATTGGGGATACATTATGCCTAAAACGGGGAGAGTCAAAATGTTGGCATTAAATACTAGGAATCAGGAAGTTACTGGTACGGCAGAACAAACTTGGAAGATAAATAGAAATAACAACAATGGTGGAACTGCCGGAACTGACCATTTTGCACTTTCAGTACAAAAAGGTGGTTCACAAGATGATACAGGAGTTTCAGGGGATGCTCATATGGTTATAGCGGCGACAAGTCACTCAAGTACAATATATCAGGGAAGTGTAGTTGTTAACTTTGCCTTTGCCGCCGGAGATGAAATTAGAATACAAAGAACAGATGCCGCTAGTGTAGATATGGGTGATGTTGTAGGACAAATGTTCGTGGAGTTTGATTGATTATGGTTACTGAAGCAGAATGGGATTATTTAAGGGAAGATAGAAATAGTGCATTAAAGAATATTGATAAGTATCAATTGACATTAGTGTATGCAGATTTAACAGATACGCAGAAGTCAGACTTAGCAACATATAGAACTGCTTTACTAGATTTACCTGCGGCATATGATAATCCCGAAGATTGCTATGCTAATTTTCCATTAAAACCTTCTTGGATGATATAATTATTCTTTTCTATATGCTAACCATAAAAGAAACTTATTAGAAAGATTCCAAAATATTTTATCTATTCTGCTCATCAATCATCCCTTCTAATATCGCTTCCCAATAATCCCAATTAGTATCATTCATATTAATAACCCTATTTTTTTCCCAAGCCAATTCCAAAAACGATTCCATCCTTCAAGAGCAAAGGTTTCATCATCATATCTTTTCATCAAAAATCCTCTTCTGTTTTGCCAAACCAATTTAGAAATGCTTCTCTCATGGTCTTGTCGGTTATCCAACCTTTTGGCATGGTGTAAAAAACACACCGAAGGTTCTTTTATATTTCCCTTTTATGCATCATGAAATGAGGGGGAACAGATTAGAGGTGAAAGAAGTACCTCTGTCCTACGTTGGGTAATGTACGATAATATAAAAGAAAATATGTTGCCATCTGTTTTTAAAATGTAGAAACCCCCGGTAGACGCTAAGGGTTTCATTTTATAGCCTTTGTGAACACTGAGTCCTCCCAAAGATGACCGCATTCTCTGCATTTCCAAATGTATACTCTTGTTCTTTTTTCATCATGAAATCTTCCAGATATTCTAATAGGTATATGTTTATGATTACATTTCCTACAAGATACTTTTAATCTTTCAGAAAGTTTTTTCATTATTCTATTCCTCTTTTTGCAATAATATCGTCAATTTTTAATATTGCAGTAGTGACTTCAGTTGCACTAAGAATTGCTTGTCTTACTAAATCACAAGGTTCAACAACACCAACTTCCAACATATCAGTAATGCCGCCATCATCTACATTTACACCCATATGATAGTCACCGTCTGATATAGCATGTCTCATATCAAGTATGATATCTAATGGGTCATGCCCTGCATTTTCTGCTATGGTAGCAGGTAATATTTCCAATGCATCTGCAAATGCATTGATAGCCATCTGTGCTCTCCCCTCGACAGTATTAGCCTTACTTCTCAGATAATTAGCAAGAGAAGCATAGGTAGACCCTCCACCTGTTACAATTTTCCCACCATTCATGACTAGAGACACTACACCTAACGCATCATCAAAACCACGGGCGACTTCATCAAGAGTTGAACTTGTTGCCCCTCTTAATATGAGTGTAGATTGATTTGATTTGTCTCCGCCATTAACGAATAGGTAATTAATTTCATTAAATATTTTTCTTTCAACATTACCCGAAATTAAATTTTCTATATCGCTAGGAGTTTGTGCGATGCGAGATTTTAGTGCCAGTGACAATCCTTTCATTGCAGATTCAGGAACTCTCCTTATTATTGCTATATTTTGTTTTGATAAATAAGCCGCTACATCATCATTTACTCCATCTCTAATGAAAACTACACCTCCGTTTGGTAACATGTTGCCAATTCTTTTTGCTTCTAATAACATCTCATCTTTATCAGAAGATTTGAATGCACTATAATTTTTCATGTCCATTGAGACTTGAATATTTTTTTCTGTCTTCTTAGGTTCTAATCCTGAATTTAATAATATTATATTAGTTAAATTTTCTTCATCTACTTCATAAACAAAATCTTTGTTAACTACAACACCGTTAAAGAAATATGAATCAGATAAAGCACCGCCAGCCATTCCAACAACTTTTACTTTATCCGCACTACCTGCAACATTAACTGCTTCAACACATAGTTCTGAAACTTGTTCGATGGCTGATTCTAATGTTTTACCTGTAACTGCTGTTTTTGCAATTTGTAACAATTCTTTTTTATTTGCATCAAAAGATAAGTAATTATCTAAATATTCTATAGCCATTGTAGCCGCTTGATTATATCCTTTGCAAACGAGATTAGGGTGTAATCCTTTGGTGAATAAATGTTCTGAATCTGTAAGTAATTGACCTGCTAATATTACAGTTGAAGTTGTACCATCATAACATAATGCTTCTTGCGTTTTCGCTATATCTACCATCATCTTCGCACCCGGATGTGAGACATCTAACTCTCTCAATATTGTTGCTCCATCATTAGTGATTATGGTATCACCACCAGCATCTACCATCATCTTGTCTCGACCCATAGGGCCAAGTGTACTTTTGACAGTATCTACAATCGTTCTTGCTGCTCTTATATTATTTTGTAAGGGGTTTATTCTTTCATCTTTCATTATATCACCATTCTACGTTTATGTCGATTATCGCACCTGTATCTAAAGACCTAGATTTTATAATCCCATTGTCTTTTCCATACATGTACAAATCGAATGTTAATTTACTATCTTTAAGACAGTATTCTGCTACTTCATTATATTTACCATTTCTCCAAGCAGTAGGAGCATCAACACTGGACATACTTTTTTGCATACCTAATGTATGAGTGGAGAGTGATTGTAATGTAGTTTCTATCTTATTTCCAATTGCCGCTTTAGCAACTAAATTTTTAGTATCAATAATATTTTCGGATTTGCTCATGGCATCTCCAATAGCCCAACAGTCTAATGACTCTTTCAATACAGGAAAATCAAAACCCATGATATTATGTCCCAAAATCTGTCCTCCTTCTTGTATATGTTTTGTAATGTGGTCTCCTAAAATTTTTGGGTGTAAGGGGTGTATAATCGCACCATCTACGGAAACATCTTCCTTAGAAAATATATGTGCTTCATCGCCATTCCATGTTGCTACTACTGAAGTATCAAACATATTTTTGTTATTCCACCCTCCTATTTCCCAAGAAAAATTTGTTGTTTCTATATCTAATGCCATTATGTTACTCATTTGTCAATCCCTTCTTTGAGTCGAATGAACACTGTACGCCCATCCTTCGCTACATCAAACAAAGATTCGCCCCACTTATCAAAATTGTTGTAGGCACTACCGCGTGAACAATCATTTTGAGTTTCATAAACCTTGATAACTTTGGTCTTCATTTGCCAACCATCACCTTTATTGCCTAATTCTATTTTCTCAACTTGCTGTGCTGCAATAGCCCATTTTCCTCTTTGTTGTGCTTTTTGTGCAACCTTTGGACCTATCTCAACTTCATCTTCTAACCATAAAATTAGAGCCTTAAATAAATCATACAGTATATCTTTAGCCATATCAACATGGTCGCCTGTAACAATCCATGAATTATCTAACATAGCCATGTGAGTAGCAAAGATAACTGTATTATTTTCCATTGCGGGTACAAACGATGCGACTACTTCTGTAATCGCAGGATTCAAACCGTTTAACAATTCATAGTAATCTTCAATGGCATCATATAATGCGGGATAGAAAGTAGCATCTTCTGCTGAAAACACTTTACTCATACAAGATTGAACCAAGTCTTCTTGGTTATCTCTATCCATGTCATTCCATTCAACAAACGTTGTTTGCGTTTCTTCTAATACTTTATTTCTTAATTTTACTTCTAAACCTTTGAAGTAACTTGTTATGTCGTCATAACTGATTTTCATTTTAGGTTGAATTTTAAATGCAGATTCGCTTCTTGTGTGGCTTACTGCTTTCCTTCTATCTAAATTCCAGTGAGACCAATATAACAATACTCTTTGAAATATCCCTTTCGTTAATACGTATTCTTTAACTCCACTAGGTGGATAAGTAGTAATCCATAAAGATACTAATGACTCAGTTTCTATACGTCCTACTTTAGTATGTTTTACCAATTTATTGTTGTTACTTCCAACAGGATTACAAGCGGATTGTAGATACAATACAGTCTCTTGACTGTGTTTATTAGGATTAAGTATGATAGACCCTTCATCAAAGTTCAATGCTTTTCTACCTCCAAGCATACCTTCTTTCAATACATCTTCTTTACTACCATCTTCGTGTTGTATAACATCGAATCCGCCAATAAGTCCAGCGTCTGTACCAGTAGTAAAAAGGTCAGAAGGTACACCAATGTCACCTAATACATCACCAATAAATTCCCATGCGATAGATTTACCAGTCCTACTAGATTGAATCCAAAATGTGTGTACTCTAGGGTCTAAATGACTTGAACCCCACGGTATTCTAATGTAAGGTACTGATACTTGACCTTGTATAAAGAAGAATGATAGCATACCCGGTATGTCATTATCAATAGATGTTTGATTGAAATGGTCAATGTATCCTGCAAATATCGGGAATTTTTTAACTGCTTGATAATCTTTCGCTGCTCTCATGATTTGACCTCATATGTGACTACCTTATAATTATTATGTATAGAAAGAATAATAGAATAATTAGAAACATAATGTCGTTTTATATACTAACGTCTTTTTGTTCTTTCAATGTGAACTGGATTTTCAGATGTAAGTACATTCATTATTTTTTGTCTTAATGCTGGTCCTAATCCTTTTACGTGTTTCAATGATTCTTCAAAACACATTTCTTCAACACTCCCACATTGTTCCAACATCTTTTCCCCTGTCTCTCTTCCAACACCGGGTATAGCCATCAACATATCTAATCTTACATCGTTTGTACTGACTCTTCTTATTGCTCTTGCACCATGACTAGATGCAGGTTTGTGTAATTTATCATGCAATTTAACAATAAACATAGCCGCTTCTGATTGATTTTCTGTAAAGAAAACTTGACATTCAAAATCACTCATTATTCTTGCTATTGTACCTAGCAATTCATTTTGCACTTTACTATATGTCACCTTGTAACCATTTCTTTTAGACATTGAAACATGTTTTGCTATTGAGCCATGTACTAGTAAAAAGAATCTATTATAGTTAGCATCTAAGTTTTCTAGTTGTCTCCAAAGATGACCACTATGACTCGACATAAATAAATCACTAATTGACTTAGCCTCGATACAGGCTTCACCTAAAAGATAATCACCTACAATTAGAGTTTTACGTACAACGGTTAATCCTTCTTTTTGTGCTCTCCTGATGACAGACTCACACAGGCCACCTCTCTCATTACTATCAACAAATAAGTCCGGTTTATGTCTCATTTTGTATCCTCCTTAATTCTTTTTTCCATTTTAAATAACATGTACCACACCTCAATGTTTTAGGTTTTCTCGCTCTCCATAAACCTTTAGTGTTGTAACTATTAAGTTCAACATGACAATCTTCACAATGAAATGTCATATAATATCCTCCGCAGTACCATCATAGTAATTACAAATACCTGTACATAAACCTTCCATTATTAATGTTTTACAGTTAGAATAATTATAGTCACCGTAAACTATACTGTTAACTTGTTTTGTAGTAATGTTAATATCAAAATCAACCCAACCTTGTGCTTCACATATATCTATAATTTGCTTTGCGTGTTTTGCTTTTTCATCTAAACTGGCATATTCTGGTGGAAACCAATATCTTAATCTAGCCGCTAAATAATTTGCTAAATGGAATCTAGCACGATGAATAGGATTACCTTCACCTAAAGCCGCTTGAGCGATGCAAGGTAAAACTAATATTTTATCTAACGATATATCGGGTAAATCTATTTTTCTTTTTTCCTTTCTAAAAGACACATGTTTTCTTTCAGGTACAACTAAATCAAATTTTACTGTACCATGTTGAATAAAACCACTCCTAGGTGTTTGTGCTAATTCAATTAATTCATCGTGTGATGACTTAATTATTTCTTCACTTGTTAATGGTATACTCCAACAACCTCTTTTCATATTATAAGAATTAGGTATTCTAATCATACCAGCAGTATCAAATGCGACAGTAGGGTCATTGGAAGGTAAATTTAGTTCTTTGTGTAATTTAATTAAATACATCTTTCCTGCATTTTTAATTCTACTAACTTCTAATCCATTGCTTGGAGTTAACGTTTTTTTCAAAGGAATCCAAATGTGAAATCCACCACCACTCATCCAAATGTAATGTTCATAATCGTTAATTAAAAAATGTTGATGTAATCTTCTAACTTGTTCTTGCACAAAAGTAAATTCAACTTCACGACCTTTATTTGTAAAATCTTTACAATCAAAATCTAAAACGAAATGTCTTATGATTGGGGTGTTATAATCAACACGATGGTGTTTAGGTGCTTGTGTTGCTCTATAACCGTAGGCGGTCATATATACATTACCACTACCATTTTTACCTTCCCAATAGTTTGACAACTGATTAGAGTTACTAACTAAACGCCTAAACCCTTTCTCACCATTAGAACCAATGTCTAATACTTCTCTAGGATAATCAAATTGTACAAATGGCATTTAATCACTTTTGTAATTTTTTATATTTTAATAAAGCATTTTTCATACAATAATTTATACCTTCATTGTACCCGTGTAAATCAAATACTGCTGGATTAATCACAATATCTAATGCTTGAAACCCACCATTAACATCATCTTCCGTAAAAGTATCCAATGTTAATTGTCTACCATTAAAAACCCTCACTAAAGGTCTTTCTTTACTACCTTTTCTCGCAAAAGTTACATTCAATACAGGTATTTCATTCTCTAAAAAATACTTGTCATTTTCCATCTCGCCTATCATTATCATCTTCAGTTCATTTATTATTTCCATTTCTTTCATATTTTTATACCCCCGTTCCAAGACGGACACAAATCCATAAAGTCGCACCATGAACATAAGTTCTCATGCCTACAATACGATTTACAAGTGTCCTTGTGTATTGGTGGAAATTCATTTTTAACATGTGCTTCGACTAGTTTTTTTACTCTATTATTAACTGTTCTAGGTGCATACTTTGTCTTCCTTGTACCTATTTCTTCTATCTCCCATTCTTTCTTTGTACCATTTCTTACATCACCATCAGGAAATTCCCATGCCCAATGCGTGACAGGTAGAAACTCTTCCATGTTACCTTCTTCTAATAACATTTTATAGAATTGCATTTCTGTACGCATACTTGTTGCTTTCTTTGGATTCCATTTACCAGTTTTCAATTCCATAAGCACAAAGCCTCCTTCACTATCTGAAAAGATTCTATCGATGAATCCTTTCAAATGAACAGGATATAACTTACCGTCAACTTCTACTTCTATTCTAGCGTGTCCTTCTACTTCATTACCAACAGGCTTCCAATCTTTGCCTTTAGTAACAAGTAATCTATCCCATTGCCATCTCAACCAAGTATCAATAATTGCATCTTCACCATACATGTAAGGTGATGGTGGTTTTGGTATTACTGACTTTAATTTATCATAACCAAGAAGGTGTTTTTCTTCTTCTATTAAATCTAATACTTCAGGTAAAACACTATCCACATTTTTCCAAAAGTATTCACAAACATCATGTACGTTTGTTCCTTTTATCATATGTTCAGTTTCTTCACCTCTATGACCTAGTATTTTAGTAAGATAGTATTGATATGGACACCAGTTAAAATCACCAAGACTTGACTTAGTTATTCTAAGTATACCGTCATCACTTGGCTTCCAAGCATAACTACTTTCATCATACGATTTCATCATTTCCGCATTAGCATAATCAGAACTTTTTGTAAAAGATTCACCGTTTGGATTAAACTTCATATCAATACCCCATATCCATTTTACTAGGAGTTATTCTGATATCTCCATTTCTGATTTTTATATACATCTCTACTGCCTTATCTATACAACTATGACAAATCATACCTTGACTACCGACAGTTTGCATTGCAATTGTAGTATTATACAAACTTGAACAACAACCACACTGCATCTATTCTTCCTCCACACATGTACATTTATCTAATTCCCATTCTTCTATTTTTGATTCATTACCTATGTAACGTTGACATGATTCACATTCTTCTATATCACTAACATCTATATCAAATTCATCGAAACCAATGACCATGTGATTTTCTAAACTCATCATTCTTCCTCCAACATTATACATTTTTGCAAGTAAATTGCTAGGTCCAAAGCCTCTTCCTGTGCATGGATTAACCATGCTTTTCGAGATAAATCAGTTCTTTCCATTGTAGTGTTATATTTACTTTCACCTAACTTCGCTCTTGCTTCTATTTTCTTTATTACTATATCTTCAATCTCACTCATAATTATTCCTCATGGTCTATTATAACAACTGTCTTTTCTGTTGTCTCTGTTGTTTGTTCTATTATCAACACAGTAGAATCACCAAAGTGTATCTGTGCTGGTGTATTCGTATCTATCATACAGATACAAGGTAGTAACCAAGCACCGAAATTAGACACTGCTGTGTGGTTTGGACCTTCTGCATTTTCAAGAGTTGCCGATGCGAATATAGATGCACCGTTTCTTTTGAAAGCATTCAGGACAAATTCATTCTCATCTGCATTTGCTTTAATTTGAAAATTTGAATCACTGGATATTAATTTACCCAACGATGATATTTTTACTATCTCATCGAAATTTACTGTACCATGTACATCTAATGCTCCACGACCAAAGTTCTGCCATTGATTTTCTCTTGATGCTTTTACTAGTCTATCAAAAGTTGGTACTCTTTGTGAACTGATATTATCAAAACATGGTAATGTCATTTTCATGCTACCACATTGTAATGATAACCTGTTGCCTCTTCCTTGTTTTATAGTAACATTGTTTTTACATTTCTTCAAGAAGGCATTAGTCTTAGATAAATCTGATACAACTAATTGCCCTGTTGATGCTGGTGGTGTAGATAGTGTTTCTTTGAAAGAAAGATAATGAGTCATGTAAGCAATCTTGAATGATATATCATTTTGATTAACATGTAATATAACATCAGTTACATTTTCACCCAACATAGTCAAGTATCTAAGCCACTGTTTTGGTGGTAGCGTCAACTCAACCATATTACCAATACTCCTTTGGCATCTTATCACCACAAGCAAACCCTAAATCCCAATCTAATACTTCGTAGATAGGCTCTAGTTTCTTACGAATAAATTTCTCTACCATCAAATCATAATCTAATGAAAAGTCTTTGATTTCTTCTGCATCACGGAATGATACTATATTGGTTGTAGGAAAGCCGTCAGGTACACTATTGACATACACCCATTGGCCTGAATCGCCCACTCTAAATGGGTCATTACTAGCCATGTTTTCATTGTAATACAAAGCCCCTTTAGCACCGTTTGGTGGTACTCTATCGTAAGATGCTTTTCCTAATCTACCATAGGGTGCTAAATCTTCAATGCTCTTTTCACCTTTCCTCAAGGCTAAAGATATAGGTCTAATTTCTTTACTAACATCGTTCTCTTCTGCACCTTCGCTTATCATGCGGAACATAGTACGTTGAATATCTCTTGTTAAAGGGCTTGAGTTCGCTGCTTTCAAACCATAGCCTGTAACTTTCAAATCACCTTTCTTAGACTCCGGCCAAGTTATGATACCAAAGTTTCTATTCTTGCTATTAGCAGTAGTCCAATAGTCAAAGAACGCTTCAAACTCTACGTCCATTAATGGCAGTTTTAATTCAGTTCTAATAGTCTTATTGAGATGTTCTACTAGTGGCGGAATTTCTTCAAACGGTCCTTGAATATAGCATGAATCTGTATGACCTGCTAGTACAGTGTAGCCTTGTCTTTCTGCTTCTGTCATTAGTAGTGTAATACTCTCTCTACCCATGCTTGTAATAGCAGCCCCAACATCAGGGTCAGTCCACATACCACCTATCGCTGAACTTGAAACATAGCCGTAGATTGCATTAGTACAAACCTTAACTGCTAATTGCATCATATCATTTTTGAATTTATCATCTTCATTAGTGGCTTCTTTGGCTAACTTTTTGTATTCTTTACGTAATAACAACATATCCTCTACTATACTGGGTAATATCCCTTTTTCATCTTGTTCCCATCTACTACCGTCAGGTAATTGTCTGATGTTACCTTCAGTATCAAACTTACTTCTTTTAGTTGTAGGACATAAATTTAGACATACTATCAGTATTGGATATAGAGAAGCAAAATCAACAAGTGCGACATTCTGATGTCTACCTGCTTTAGTTTCTAATACGTGTGCAGCAGTCAAAGTATCTCTCTGTCTGTTGTACATAGATGGTGCTTTCAAATCAGAATACCTACCGAACAAACCTCGAACATAATTAGTAACTCTATGAACAGATTGAAATCTAACTCCACAGAATTGTTGCATTGCAACTAAGAAAGGTATAGCATTTAGTTTCTCATCGCATTGACGTAATAGTGTAGTATCTCTCAAGCAATAATCGACAAATAAATCGAAATGGCTTCGCCACCACGTTAAAACATTTAACTTATTGCCATCCTCATCTTCATCAATCTTTCCACCTAAACCTAATGCTTTGGCTATGGTATCTAATTTTCTACTCGGCAATTGCCCTCTACCTGACTTAATCCATAGAGTTTCAAATCCTGAACCACTCATACCTTTAGCAGCACTATCAAAGCACAACCTACCTTTGATTGGTTGTTGTGTTTCCTTGTAGCCATACTTAGCGTGAGGCTTTACAATTTCACCTATTGGTGATAATCTTCGAGGGTCAGGTAGTCTCTCCATCAACTTTGGTAAATCAGCCCACATAATCGCATGAGCACATAAAATGTCGGGGTCGCATTCTTCTAAGTGGTCTAAGAATGCATTACACATATCAGTTTCATTATCATAAAGATATAACATATAACCGCCTTCTCTATCAATCCAATCGACAGTGTGTTCTTGATTCTCTCTCCATGCAAAAACCACAGGGTGTTCAGCATGACTATCATCAATAGCCATAACTGTTAGGAAGCCATCGTTTACATCCCATTCTAAATCAAAATACCAAATTCGTGGTACGAACTCAGGTATCTTTTCAGGATAGGTCTGCAATAAATATTGGTCTTCATATGGCTTATCGGCTTCATATGTATCAATCTCTTTCTTGATATCCCAAAAAGCACGAGGGTTAGGTACAATCATTTTCTTTAATTGTTTACCATCTAACCCTTCGGCTCTTTGTTCTTCATCTACATATACACCTTGATACCTAGACATCACTCTACCTAGTCTTCGAGGATTAGTATCAACAGGAATCCAACAATGTGGTTTCATATACTTCTTATCGTCAGGACTTATCATATTCACATACAAGTTACCATTGGCATCTCTTGTACGCTCATACAAATGAGGAAATGATATCTCATCAAATCCATTTGGGTAGTAATAGTCTATAATCAAACTAACACCTACAATGTGCCATCGTTTAATTCAGGTAGTCCATAGAAAATAGGTGCTTTACCCACTTCTGTCACTAGAACAGTTCTCTTCTGTCCTTGTAAACCTGCATCCGTTTTACTCTTTTCAAAAGAAGCAGTGAACCTTTGTATCAGGACATTGCCTTCTTCATCAAGCGTATCTTCTCTTTCCATTCTAATGATTTGGAATAAGAAATTGTTGGTACTCTTTTCCCAAGCGGGCTTCCATGAAGCATTACTTTCATTTGCACCATGTGCATAATTAGTTAGAGACAAATGTGTTTCCATGAACACTTTAGTTCCTCTCTTTACTAATGCTCTACACAAAGATACTAACTGTTGGAATCTAGTTTTTCTTATTGCCCAATCCCACTGATTCTGTACTCTTTGTCCATCTCCAGCACCACGTACATCTGCCGCACTAATCGCATCGCTCGCTAAACCTAAATCGTTTATCCTCATGTTATTTACGCATACTGCATCAAATTGGTCTACACCAGTAATAAGTAAACCCCATATATTACCACTATTTTTTATAGCGAATTGCATTATTTGCATCACTCGATTATGAGTTGCATCATAGTCAATAGCAGTCCTATTTCCTGTCATATAGACATAAGGCTCGAAAGATTTGATACCAGTATTTTCAGGATAGAATGCACTTTTGTTAGCGAACCCACCACCGTCAAAATCTAGTAACCATAGTTGTTTAGGTGTTTCATTATCTTCCCAATACTTGTTGTAAGCAGCAGTCACGATAGCAGTTTTACAAGTGTTTTCGTGACCGATTATACCAGCAAAGGTATGTGTGTTCAACGTAGGTTGTTCTGCATCTAGTTCAGCCTGTAAAGCAGCAAAAGGGTCTGCTCTTTCATGGGCAGGTAACTCTTCATCTGCTAAGGCTGCTTGTGCTTTCTTAGTCTGTCCAAAACCAGCCATTACTCTTCCTCCTGATTTAAGTCTACGACTTTACAATATGTACCCCATAACCATATAGGAACTTTTTCCTTTGTTTTTGGGTCTACACTTCCTATTAGTATACCTAATTCATCATTGTCAGCAGCATCTACCATTTCCTTTCTTGTTAAAGCCTGTATCACATCGCCTTCTCTATTCATGTATCTCATGAAGGCTTTATCTGAAGTCAACAGATGATAATCGTCAGGGTCAATTTCTACATGTTTACCAGTATTAGGGTTTAGTAACTTGTAAGCCCATATCTCTACTTGTTCTGTATCACCGCCTTCTAGTAAAACATCTTCCATCTTTACAAATTCAGGGAATGTATTGTACAGATTCATGTCAGTTAGTTTAGTGCCATCTACGGGGTCAGCCCAAGACATAGCAATTTTTCTCTTTTGTTCATTTTCCATACGTTGTGCTTCTTCTAATGTTTCAGGCGGGTCATTCCATTTTGTATCTTTTTCATTCAAAGAGTAACCTAAATCGAACATAACAGCACGTATTCCATGCAGCGAATCAATACAAACAGGGTGTTGTACTCCTTCCACTAAATCCCATTCTTTGGTATCTTTCTTCATGAATATCAATCCCGTGCCATCCGGCGACCAAACTCCACCTAATGGAGAGTGTGCGAAGTGGCTTTTACACCAATCTACTACTTTAGGGTCGGTCCAATCACTCATCTGATTCACCTTTTTCAACAACGGGTTGTTGAACTTCAGCGAAATCGTTTCTCAAATTTACCAACAATGCATTATTATCATTGGCATATTGTTCTAACCTTCGCAGTATCATTAAACGATTACCTGCTAGTGTTCGTAATCTATCAACTTCGGCTTTCAGCATTATATTCTCTTGTTCTATATTTATTTCTTGTTTTTCATCATTTTTAGTCATTTTTTCACCTCAATCAAATTGTGACATGTTTGCATTCCCACCACTGATTCTCGGCCTTGAACGCCTGTCATCAGCATAGATACCCATAACGGATATCTTTGGGAATTTATCATTGTCTCTTTGCATCATACCGATACGTCCGAACACTAAAACAGTGGTTTTTTCAGCGTATTCAAATCGCTCACCATCATTATCTGTGAATGTAAAAGGATGTGTTAAATCGTGACAAGCACTACTTACGTTGCACAATACCTCTGCACCACTACCACCGCCATACATACTTTGTAATTCAGATGATGTGAGAGATAGAGAATACTGTACTCCACCTTCATCATATTCAGTCTCGCGTCCTTCTCGCGTCATACGATTTACTGTACCCTTAGAAATTACTAATGGTCCAACTTTACCTTGTCCATCTGAAGTTTCAAATGTTCTTAGGCCACTATCATATGAATCGGTTAATTCTTCGAGTTTAACATATAGGTCATGGAAATCAGTATTGACCCAAAATTTGAATGGGTGTAATAATTTTCTCATTTCCACGGGTACGAACTCATCGGTGTAATTGATAGTATCAATGAAACCAGCATTAGTATCTAATATGTCTGCGTATGCTTCTTTAGCAGTTTCAGATGGTGGCTTAACTCTAATGATACATGATTGACCGATGTTTAATGTTCTCTCCATATCATCTCCCTTGATGTCAACTCTCCATAGACGAATGTTACCATTGTCAACAAAATCCTTTTGTTCATTACCTAAAAAGTAAGCATATCTACCCATTTGAATGTGAGGATATGGATTACCTTGCTTAGATACGAAACATATGTATTGATTATTTCCAGCAGGTATACCCATAGAAGGTACTTCTGATATCATTTCACTTGTTTCAATAAGACCATCTTTGGAATTAATGACCCAATGACCATCTTTCTTCTCATAGACTCCACCTCTACCATTTGAAACAAAAGCATTAGGGTCTTCTTTGTATTGTCTAACCATCCATCCAGCAAGTCCTTTTCTTCTGTCACCAGTTCTAGGTGCTATACCTACGAATTGTCCTACATAAGTTTCAGTATTGATGCCACCACTCACAGTGCTAGAGCGTAATTTTGTTGCAAATTGTTCAGCCCAGTCAAAAACTAAGTCTTCATCTTCGTCCTGCCAATCTTCGACAGAATAATTTGTTTTGATATAATCAAAGAAACCTTGTTTCACAACGGGTAATGTTTCCCCTGTTCTTTCAGAGTGTTTCTGTAATCTCTCCATTACCTCTTCAGGTAACTCTTTCGTCATATTTTCTTCTTTCATTTTTTTAAACGGGTTTTCTTCATTCATTTTTTTTCATCTCCTTCAAGACTTTTTTTAGTGTATCATGTAAATTCATGATTTCTAATCTGTTCTCACTTATTGCACTACGCAATGTTATTCCTAATTCTTCAATATCTATCGCTGTTATACTACTCATCTTTTTTTCCTTCCTTCATTTTTGCTACCAAATAATCACAGAATGCATAATCACCAGCGGGCCAAGAATAGATGTGTAACATCACATCGCCATACGCTTTCATTATATCATATCTGAATTTCTTTCTTATTTGGTTGTAGAGACCTTGCAACAGGTTTCGCAGGACAACTCCGTCGGCCAATCCGCTATGAAGTTTTGTACGAATTTTATCCCATTCGTTATTCTCTACATATTCCATTATGTTTTCATCCTGTAATTTTTGTAGTCTCAACAATCTCGATTTTAGTGCATCGGTTTTTGGTGGTAATGTCTCTAATAAATTAATAGATGCTCTCAAATCCCCGTGCATAGTTTCCACTAACAAAGGTAAATCTTGACCCCAAGTTGTAGTTGTAGGAATTTGCATTGCTGCTAGAATATCCCAAAGCCTTGCAGCACCTTCTTCATTTGAAATAGGTTTGAATTGATAGACGCTACACCTACTCTTAATAGCAGGTGTAATTTTAGATTCATCGTTAGCAGTTAAAATTACCAAAGCATTTCTACTGTAAGATTCTATCAATTGTCTCATACTGTCTTGTGCTGCTTTAGTTAACCCATCGGCTTCATCAATAAGAATTACTTTTCTTTTTGCACCAACAGGTTTAGTTCGTAAAGCATTTTTTAAATCAACTCTTACAAAATCAATTCCTCTATCATCAGAGCCATTTGTCTCTATGTAATTCATGTCATCGAAGAAATCATCTAAGACATTTCTACCGATAATTCTAGCAGCACTTGTTTTTCCAGTACCTGAAGGTCCAACAAATAATAAAGCAGTAGGCCATCGTCTGTTATTTTTCCAAGTTTGCATGTCATTAGTTAGTGTGGTTTGACCGACTAAATCTGTAATTCGTATCGGTCTTGTAGTTTCCACCCAACTCATAATTTACTTGTAGTGTGTTCTTTTATATACTGTTGATTTTTTAGGTCATTATATCAACCATTTGAACTACTTCTTGTATTCCTTTGTCGTATTGAATACTCATAAAATAACCATCTATCATTTGAGGTAAACTATCTTTAGTAAAACTAAGCACCGAAACAGAAACAACAATACAAACTTCATCAGGAATTATGCAATCATCCTGATTTTCTATAATCATTTGTCTTTTAATTGCATCCCAAATTACAGTTTTGTCTGTAAGTCTATCAGTTTTAATTTCACCAACTGTAAAGAAGTCGAGACCATCCAGTGCTTCAACTTCAATTATTATGCTACCATTGTCTTTTCTAACTCTATTCAATCTTACATCATAAAGATGAGAACTTTTAACTAGAATAGAACCACCGTAATGATTTGGATTGTATTTCTTATTGTCAGGGCATCTAATGACTCCTTCTTTGTGTTCAGGGTCATACTTTAACAAGTCTGAAAATGTTTTTGAATCTTTTACTTTTCTTAACTCATTAATTACTAAGTGGTCTTGTTCTTTACTCAACTTTTTTAACCTAGATTTTAATGGTAATTCAGGGTGTTTGAAATATATTACATCAAGAATTTTCATCTCGCTATCAACTTCTACCCATATTTTTTCTTCATAATTTAAACATTTCATTTTTGTTATACCGTCTTTTGGGAGCACTTGATAATCAATTGTTACATCCTCTCTCTTCCAACTGTCTAACTTCCATCTTCTGAATGTTCTTCTTTTCAAATCTATATCCATTTCAAACCATTTCTTCTTTGAATATGTATAGAAGTTTTTATCAGTCATAGCCATAGTTAATATTTGAAAATGACTTTTATTATCGCTCAATAAATTATTTAACAAATCAGACGCTTCTGTATATTCTATTTCTAATCTTTGTTTTATCAGAAAAGTTAGAAACTTGTTACGTGTAATAGGTGGATAACCGAGAAAACAAGCCCATGTTAATTCGTTTTCTAGTTTAGTTAAATTTCTTGCTAGACTGATGAATTTAGGTTTTATACCACCTGCTTTTCTCTCTAAAATACTTCTAGCAGTAACATCAGTCCAAGCATCATAATATGACTCATGTGTTTTTAATTCACTCTCTGAAGTTAATGCTAAACTTAGTTTCTTCCACAAAGGTGTAGAGTCGTTACCAAATGATTTCAATACTTCTTCTAAAACTGGCTCAAAAACATTCATTTCATCTGCTACGTCTGAAAGCATAACCGTTGCTTTGTATGGTACTTTAGGAAATAAAACATGATATATCCATTTAGCCTGTGGATAACTTTCAATAAAAGATGTATCTAAAGTCCCTTTGTATTGTTTTAATCTCGTTGCTAAGTCTAATAATTTATTATCATAAATCATATCTATGTCTCCACAAGTGTGCTTTAGGCTGTGTAGATACTCCGTATAGTTCTTTAGTAAGTGTAATGAAAGTGTCTTGTGTAACTCCCACCTTGTATTTCTTTCCTATTATATACATACAGTCTATCAAAAGAGCACGATTATTTCTTATGGTATCCCAATTCTTATCTCTTGATACCTCATGGTATATGTCCAATGCTTCATGAATTTGTTTTGGTGTTAGTTCTATTAACAAACCTAGATGATATGCAGTTCTTTCATTCATACTCAATAACCTTCGCTGTAAATCCATATGTTGCATCTTCCCAAGCCATTAAAGCAGCATTTGGGTCTGTTGTCTTCGCTTTATTCATGTCAAATGGATTAACAAGAACCCTTGTGAATGTAACATAGTTCATGGCATCTTTCAGAACTTTTTCTGTGACTTTATCATCTATGTAATTTTGTATATAATAACATATTTTCATCAAATCTATATTTCTGTTAAAACTCTTCTTCCATTTCATACCCATAAAGCGTACTTCATTTAACGGTATTAGTGTGTCTTCCGGCATTGTTATCCTTTGTCTTATTCTGAAACCGAGTTTACTATCAACTCTCTTTTCCATCCAAGTATGAAATCTAACCTCTCTCAGAAACATACCAACTGCAATGTCATCATTCATTGGTTAACCCCCTTACAGTTAGGACACTTTCTTTTTCTATCGTGACCCCAATGAACGTCAGCCTTGCACCATCTGCATAGTAGATTGTTTCTCATTCAACCATCTCCTTTTTCTTCCTCAACCCATCTATTGCTTCTAATCGACTGTATGCTTCATAGATAGCAACTTCTGCCTTTATTGCATCGAAGGCCGCTACTAAATCACCGATATTTGCGACTTCCTTTTTGTCATATCCCTTGATGATATTTCTAATTCTTCGCATTCTATAATCCACACTCATTCATCATCACCTCTACTGTATTCTAACAGCACATCACCGTCATTACCAGCATATTCCATGAGTATTTTGTATGCACAATCTAATTTGTGATATGCTTCTAACGCCTTGTCTTTATCATCAAACTTTTCAAAGTCATCAAACTCACCTAATGGTGGTTCTGTTTTATCATACCAAATGTGTAATTCATACACAGGTTTTGTTTCGCTTAAGTCTATCTTCATTCTTCATCCCACTCCAATAACAAACCAATCATTATATCTATCGCTCTTGAAATATGTTCTAATGCTTCTTTCAAATCTTCAATTAACGTACATTTATATTTGTAAATTATTGACTGCAATTCATCATCCCTTTCATATTTCAAAATCGCTACTTGTAATTCAGTCTCAAGTAGTTTCAAACTATCAAAGTGTTTCTTATCAATCATTCTACATCACCCCATTCACTCATTAACACATCAGGAATACAACGATGGTCATAAGGGTCGTCATTGTAACGAAGTAAAATCTTACAACATATATCTGTCAAACTAACATCTTCAAACAGTTTAACCGCTTCAGGAAGGCTGCTTCCATGTAGAGTAATTTCTCTATCAGACTCAAACTCTTGGATTTTATCTTCCTTATCATCAAAATCTTCGGGTATCTTTTCCCATAAATGTATTACATATTGATGGTCGTTCATTCTTCTTCGCCCCATTCATCTGCACTAATCCAAGGTAGCCTTACACCTTCATGTTCCATGTATGCAACTTCCTTCTCCCATACATAACCCGCTAGTTCTTCATCACCAAGAATCCAATCTAACCTTTCTTGTAACCGCTTGTAATCCGCTAGGATAAGTGGTGCGTCTGCTATGAGTTGTGCGTCGGCATAATCATTCACTGCGGCCACTTCATCTCCAAGACAATCTTTCACAGTAAATGTTCCCTTACGAACTCTTACTCTCCACTTACCTACCGCGTGTCCTAAATCGTATTTGTCTGTGTCAATCATTCTTCCTCATCCTCCTGCCAGCATCCCCAACAAACTTTAGCACCGTAGTGTTCACAATACTCAAGGTTGAAGTCATGGTTTTCACACTCATCACACAAGTTGTCTGTGTACTGCCTGTCCCTGACTCCGTTGAGTTCGACCCAACCACAACTGTGATTGGTTGTCTCCAGATTTGGCTCTGTGTTGAACACCGCACCTAGGCTAGTGATGCTACCATAACCTGACATCTTTTCAGGACACACACACTCCACAGGCACGATTGCCAACATACCTGCGTCAACAGGTAAGGACACCTTAGTGCCTGAGTCATCTTCCAAGTGGAAGTCCCACGTGTTATCACCATTGGGTGATGCGTGACACTCGACATCGTACGTTTGACCGTTTACTTCCCACTTGATTGTGCCGTAGTAGTCCTCGTGTTTCTTGTATCCCTTAAGGGTAAACAACTGGTCACAGAACTCGCTCCATCTACTTTCAGCAATCACGTAGCATGGGTCTCCCACGTAGAACTTGTAGCCCTCGTAATCCATGTGTGTCTCTTTGTCTGTGTCAATCATTCAATCAACTCCAATAACTTATTCTGTTTCTCAAGCAACTCGATTATCTTATCCAGTTTTCTTTCAATTGCACTTTCATGTTTTATGTATTTTCCGTTATTCATTCAACCACCTCTTTTATTGGTGATGTTAATTCAACCAACGCATTCATCGGCACTGCTTTAACATTCAACAGTGTATCACCAGCCCTAGTAGATACAGTATGTTCTAACAAATCACTAATCGCTTTGTTAACTGCATCAGCATACTTTGCATCGTCAGGCGACCACTTACTTTCGTTAGTGATTTCCTTAGCAGTATCTTCAATAAACTTAGCAACCATTGTACTGTACACTTCAGGACTAGCATCTTTAGGCACAAAGTTTCGTACCATCATACTGACCAGTCTGCCCACTATTTTCTTAGTAGGTAGTTTAGAAGTCATTCTTTGTGTAACTGCACTGCAACTTCTATAACCACGACCATTTGTTTTTCCTGTCGTTTTAAGTACATCAGTTGTTATCATTACAGATGCACCCGTCACCAAATCTTGTATGTAGACTTGAGGGTCTGCATAGTAATCCTCATTGTTATCATGTCGTTCTTTCTCCATTTTAAGGATGGGTGTAGCCACACTTTTCAGTATTTTTGCTACTCCATCAGTCCATTCTTGTTTCATTATTTCTTCTTTCATTTTTTTTCCTCCTTTATTCGCCTCTCCACATGGAGTATGTACCGTTATCACTTACTGAGTATGATGTCAGCCCACTCTCTCCCATGTAGGTCATCATGTCACGGTGTCTTTCATCTCGCTCTGCTTTCTCTCTCTTGCCTTCCTTAGTCTGACTATGTCTCCAACTCTTTGTCATGTCCGTATGCATATCCCAATTGAGCATCGTCTTAGTAATACTTCTCGCTACCTTCAATTGAACCGTGGCCTTATAGAAATACCGTTGGTGTGGCTCACTCACTGTGCGAACCTTGTTCTCTCTACTCAGCGTGACTGTCCAGTCGGTATCGGATATCAAATTGTTCAACAAGGCTCTCGCATTCTCAATGACTTGCTCAGATGTGATACCAACATCACATTCCTTCAGTATAGTCATGAACTCACGGTATGACTCACTTGCCTCTCTGTCCCAACCATCGTTCTCTTGCTGTTCCTTCCACAGTGCTATGATGTCAGGCTCGTCCTCGCCACGACCAAGCAGGTGCTGCTTATACAATGCCGCTTCCAATCGTTCCACATCATCTCTTCCCGCCTCGGACTCGAACGCGGAGTCGCACTCATCCTTGTGTGGGCTTTGAAAATACTCCGGCATCTCGGAGTAATGATTCGCCTCATCACTCAAGACTTCAACCAAAGCATGTACTGCTGCATCCATGTCTGTGTACACATAGGTTTTTTCTCTTTCAACAATCCTAGTATCATCATCCCAATCATTCGCCAACTCCTTTTTGGTTCTGCTTACTAGCATGAACACTATGTCTATCTCTTCCGTAGTACCGTCATCATCATTCTTTATTTCCATTCTCATTTGACCAACTCATAATTATTTATTTGTGTTAATGGAACACTAGTCACAATTTCTCCTGTTTTCTTATGTCTCATCTGTTGGGCTTTTATGGGCCTATTATCTTCTATCATTTTCATTATTTCTTCTTTCATTTTTTTCACTCTCTTCTTTTCCTTTTATAATCGCTTCTTGTAGTTGCGGAAGAAGCATCTCCGCTTGTTCTAGTGTAAGCCTTACACCATGTCTTGTATGTTGGGATTCACCAACGGGTCTTTGGACATTCATGATTCTCAAGTCTATCCATTGCCTATTGTAATATTCGATTTGGCTTAGAACAACATGACCTTTACCGTTTTTCCATTTACCTTCAAAAGATACATCTCTCCAAATTTCAGTCATTCTAATACCTCCAAACTTTGTTCTATTTCTTCTAACATTCTTATCAGAACACTTTGTTCCCATTCTGTCATATTTTTATACATTGCAACTATTTCTAAATGTCCTTCATATCTATCTTTTGGATGGAAGAGACAAAAATTAGGTTTATCTCCAACAATCATTTCTATTCCACATATTAAACATGGTTGTAGTTTATTCGTTTTTTCAACCCCTTTACTCATATTATTCTTCCTCCATCTTAATTAATTTTTTATTCTGTACATTAGTTCCTTTTACCATAGCCTCTGATTCTATACTAGGTAAACGATGTATGTAACTTAACTTGTATTGATATGGACAAAACGCGTATGTAGCCAAAGATGACTTACTTATCCTCTTACTCATATTTTATCCTCCTTATCCAGTAGTTCCTCTAATTTAGCCACTCTTCTTTCAAGTTTTGAATAAGGGTTTTCCGTTTTTAGTCTCTCAAGGTCTTTTATTGACCATGATGATAAAATATTGTTAATCCATACGCTTTTTTCAGAAATAGCCTCCCACTTCTTTAGATTTTCATTTCGTATGTGAACACTACGTTTTGGCATTTACTCTTCCTCCATCTTAATTAATTTTTTATTCTGTTCTTTTATATACTGTTCTTCTTCTAATCTATCCAAAGTAAACAACTTACAACTTTTACATGCGAATATTTTACCTAAATTAGTAATCATTGATGCACTTTTTGTATTTTCTTCACCACAACTAGGACACTTGGAATTATCTTCAGTCATCATGTAAACTTCAATTAGTTCCATCTCACCTCTAAAATTACCCCTGAACGTACTATACACAATGTCAATATTTTCATCTGAATTATATTTTGCATAGCCAACATCCGTCATCATATCATCTACGCTCATATGAGTTTTACCTTTCTTTTTCATTTTACTTTCACCCACACGTCAACGTTACTTTTTCTGTTGATACCGTATCTTGAAGTGTGAAGTTTTATTGTATCATCTACTCTAAACTCGCTTCTTCTTTTCAATAGGTGACTAATTCTATACTTGTTAATTGAATGATTGCTAAGTCTCAACAACTTACCACTCTTCAACGTTGCACCTTCAAAAATTTCTAACACCGTACATGGTGTGTGTTCATTCGCATACTTTATTATCGCCTCTTCAGCCCTGTTACATATTTTCTTCATTTTCCTTTCCTCCTTTCTACAATTTCTTTGTATTTATTTTGCTTAAAATTTACTTTACTACCTTTATGTATAACCAATTCGTCTAAAATGCCATCTAACATTTCAGATACATGAATTTCTAGTCTTAACTGACGTGTATTTAATAATGATAAACTTCTCATATATTTCTCACGTTCTTTCTTAACACTTTTCTCAACAAACTTATCAATGTCTTCTCTTAAATTATTTGTAACTAAATCAATAGTTTGTGTTATAGCATCTTCAGGTACAATAGAATGGACTACATGTTTTAACTTTTCAAATTCTTCACGTAGATGTTCCATATCTAATTCTTCATTACTCTTTAACACTTTAGGAGGCTTAAGATAAACATTATTCTTTTTTCTACTGTCACCTCCAACTCCCTTTTTACATTTGAAACAATAGCCACCCACTGTCTTCATAGAAAACTTTCTAAATTGTGTACCACATTTTGTACATGTTGCAAATATACTCATCTTATTTATCTCCTATTAAACGACTATCATCTTCATGGATAATCTGTATTTGTTCATACTCATCTATCTTATCGAGAGGAATCCATTGTTTTCTCAAGCCAGTTACTTTGTGTTTCCACTCATGTGTTTGTTTACGCTTCATGCAAACCATGCTCCATGACCTACGTTGTTTTCACCGAAGTCTAAATTTTCCATCACGCTCGCAGGTAGACTTTCGTATGCAGGTGGTAATGTTAACACATCTTCCATATCCCACATTTCGGCTAAAGCCCCGTCATATGCTATGCGGAGTAAATGCGATGTAGATTTACCATTTTGAAGTAAAGGCATGACACCCCTGTTGACGATATACATACGTGCAGGTTCACTGTACATTACAAAATCAAATCCAGTCATGAAAGACAGAGGCACATTCCAATTTTCTGCTAGTTCTTCGCACATCAATAATCTAATCATACCATCTTCAATTGATAAACATGAATGAACTTCCAACCAT